>Ga0123337_10000250_pt1 | contig 101481 bp, 79 predicted proteins | sample frozenSSSSmetaG_FD_89792 | JGI IMG/M metagenome (GOLD analysis project Ga0123337, IMG submission 89792) | Glacier valley bacterial and archeal communities from Borup Fiord, Nunavut, Canada, to study Microbial Dark Matter (Phase II) -... | ecosystem: Environmental > Aquatic > Freshwater > Ice >...
GCGTTGTATGAGTGTCGTGAGGGGTGGGTGGGTTGAGAAAAAAAAGGAAGGAGAAAAGAAGGGGGGGGGGGGGGGGGCGGTAGAAGCCGTGCGATGAGTATGTATGTATGTATGTATGTATTTGAGAAAAGGGAAGGCAAGAGCGTTGTGAGGGGTTTTTCTGTGCGGATGGATAGATTTCGTAGTTTGGTAGGTAGGTAAGCTACTTCAACGCGCAGCCACCATCGACGCTTTGGCGGTCGAGCTGACGATGGAGGCAGATGCATGCAAGTAAGTACCTTTTGCAAGGACAGGGGGGGTGGCCCAGACATGCAAGGGTACTTACTTACAACTCAATAACTCGATCTTTCGGACGATGGGGAATCCTAGGTAGATTGGGCTCATTTTCCGCTTTTCGAGGGCCCTGCATAATGAGGTAGGTGCTCTATCGTGGGGTGTTGTGGAGAAGGACGGGAGAAGCTGCGAGGTGCGAGATGCGAGAGAGGGGGGCCAGCGCCTGTATGCAGCTCGGGCGGCAGTCCAGAGATCCGTGTGATAGGAGAGGAGGTGGGAGGAGAGGTATGAGAGGAGCAACGAGAGGAGAAACGAGGAGGACAGGACGGCCTCCAGTACCGTACTTAGAGTACTATACTTGGTACCGCTACCTACGTACCTAGGTACTGTACTCATTCTATAGGTGGTCCTGTCAAGGAGCGCTCGGTGGAATCTGGGGTCTGGGGTCGGCACGTGGTTACCGAACGGGAAAGATTCCAGAAGGAGGACTTCTACATGAAGCTCGATATTAACTGTAGGCCTTGCAAGGAACAAGGGTCTTCTCCAGCAAAATAACCCTATGCGGAGAATAAGTCTGATAGAATAAGTCTGTCTGATATGCTGCCTTGCATACCTACCTACGTAGCCGTCTCGAGTCTCTCAGGGCCCCCCTCGCCCTAGAACAGTCAGTCATTGCACATCAATCAGCCACTCAGCAGAGCTGCGCAGATGGGTGGCGTAAATGCAGCAGGATGAATGCAGTCAATCATATTAATGTAGCTGGTTCGCAGCTCAGTCGAGAGCGGTATTATGGATGGATTACTTGGCGAGGAAGCGGGCAGAGACGAGACATCACAACATCACGTCTGATGTGTGGCCATGGCGATATGAAGGTGGAAATTATCGAGTTGAGCGTCGTTGCACTGAAACTTGCAGGTCGGCAGGATCTCGACGGCTTCTCAGATGAGAGATGAAAGGGACGGACGAATCCCCGTGGAAACCTATACGTGCGACTAAGTCAGTGAATCATATAATAATGGAAAGGCCTTAATATCATAAAAGGTGTACCATATATAGCTATGTTACGAAGTAGGACAACCTAACCTTGCTGGGCTATTGATCCCTCATCTTCCCGTATCCAGTCCCACTGCTCGTACAGTCGTACTTCGTACTGCTCGTAAAAGCCAGTGCGGGGTCTCCGGACACGTCAAACCCCCGACTGTGGAGAAGGCAAGACTGGAGTGGCGGAGCCGGAAAACGACCGCGCTCAAGCCAGTGGAGGGTTGACGAGGGTCGAGGCATGGCTTGCTTGGCGCGACATGCATGATGCGGCCCCATCGTAGAATTCATCGTGGTCGCATAATTTCAACGTGTTTGCAGGGATGCAGTAGGTGTCTGACTTACGAAGTACGGCGCCTTCAAGAACAGTACATAGTAGCGCCCGTAGAGGCGCCCACTTGTTACATGCACCACATGAAGAGTCGGCGGAGTCTCCTTCTCCGTCACCTCTCCGTGCTTTTCGGGGCGAGGCATCATGATGGATCGAGCAGTAGTGTAGTTCTGCAACAGAATCTCCCATGACGATACGATACCGATCGCCTGTGGTCGGGTTTGGAGATGCTAACGAGTCGCATTCACCCATGTATTGTATTCAAAGAGAGATTTGGGAAAAGCAAGGCTGTGGAGGGTCTGTTCGCTGACGGGCCGCCTGCGAATGAATGGCAAGGAGCCCGGCGACGTTCCATCTTCATGCCACCCAGATCAGCATATCCTGCGCTTTCCGCGCTCCTCTCGATAGTGATGTGGATCATTATTGAGTTTCACTATATTGCGTAGGATCAGAGTGGTATCAGCGTCGTCGGCGCTACTCTGCTCCCACTCTCAGCTTGGCCACGCACTGCTTCATCACGTGATCTATACCGAGAGTGATATATTGGATATCTGAATGTCCCGCCTTGCTAAGCCGACAGTCATCAGGCGTCTAGATATCCACGCCATTGCGATCGCTGCAAAAGAATGTAAAAATCTTTCGCTACACTTTCCAGGTGATCAGTTAGCAATTCCACGTGCTCCCTTTGTGTAAGGTATGGTATACCTCAGCACTCTACGGCCACTCTCATGTGACCCGTTTCTCAAGACACGTCCAGCAAGACCATCTTACTAAAGCAAGAACAGACGGTCTTTGCCAAGATTGTAGCAGAAAGCCTCCTCATATACGTTAATTGTGGCGCTCAGGACTTCCCAACCACGGAAAGAAAGATTGGCAATGTTGTCACCACATTGTATGTCCCGTCCCACCTTTCAACGGTCTCACGCCGTCACATGGAGCCATCAATATCCATGCAGTGAAAGTGGAACCATAAAAGCCGTTTTCGATCAGAATGTGGATCTCTTCAGCTCTCAAGACCAACGATCCATCGGAGAGATAGGTTGTTCGCCGCAATGGCATGTTCGAGTTAGTCATGTGAAGGGAAGCTTCCCCAAAACTTGAACTGGGGGTAATTTGGGCTAAGATATCTTTTGAAATTAGGACTCAATATTCCAAAGGAGAAAGGTAACAGAACTAGGTAGTACGTTACCGAGTCTGTCCTGCTATTTGCCATGATCTTCATCCTAGACTGTAGGTACAGAGCAGCTTAATCCTTGGCATCATCCAGAAACAAAGCAGTACCTGCGACGCTCCAGAAAAGACTAAGAAGAGACGCCTGCATGCCACAGTGGAGAATGAACAGCCGGCAGGGGACGGCACAGAGGGGTCTGAGCGACTAGATTCCAGCCACAGATCTGCCCAGCATTGCGACAAAAAGAAAGCTTACCGACCTATCCATGCCATCTACCACGTGGCAACATTGTAAGGAAATGTCCGAAGCACCGAGACATTCCCAAGAATACATAACATCATATGCTGATATGAGGGCCCCGCTGTCTTGCACTCATGGTCTCGTATCATCTCAGCAATTCCCCCACTTCCCCACACTCAAGTTACTCAAGATCTATCCACATGTAGGTAGATCTCCGCATACAGAGGCGACTGGTATAAGGACTGTCATGGGTTTGCCAGCATCAACATATTGCTCGCTGGTCGTATGACAACCCTGTGCAGTCAGTACCTGATGTGGAGACTATTTTTTTCGGCTTGTTGCCGCCGCTAGGAAAACGTGTATTTCAGGGGTTGATATTTGTCTCTGCACCATGTATGATCGGTCAACTGCCTTGATAAGCCAACCCTGCGTTGAGAGTTCAGTGCAGCTTTGTGGTCACGAGTATTATCAGAAATACGAAAAAACACCGTCAAACTTTGGAGACGAAGGAAAAGCTCGCTTGGAGACGGCTGCAAAAGAAAGAAATGGCATACAAGCCTTGATGACATGGATTGTGGATGGGACGTGTCTTTGCCCCAGAAAAGAGTACTAGCGGATGTCACAGGAGGGTCGATGCTGTGCATCGGCAAAAGGGAAGTGATGCTACTCGACACTTTCAACTTGGATGTTGATTAGTCAGTCATTCACGAGTGATTCCAATCGGTATGAGAGGGCCCACGGCCCGTCTAGCCAGTGGCCTGGAACATATAGCGATCACATATAGCGACCATCAGTGAATGTGGGGAAATTGCGGAGAAAATCGTTCGGACATTTCATCCGCAACCGCAGCTCTATTGCTAAACATTGTCTGAGATAACTCCAGTTTTTCGCTAGGTACTCGAGAAGAAAAACTGCCGGATGTCAGGCTGGAGTGGATCTCCCACCCCGCACTGAGGACGATTCAGGTTATGAGCCATGAGAAAAACATCATACTAAAGCGGACAAGCCGAATTGCGAGCAGAAGTTAAAAGTGCATGCATGAATACACGATGCGACCTGAGGTTCGGAGCTTGCGCTCTGGTGTAGGTACATATCTTCTCGACAACATCATCAGTAAAGATGCTAAGATTGCGCTTACGCTTGATCATGTAGAGTCATAAGTATATGAAACGAGAGATGGGTGAAGATACCTGGGGAATGCCCCCCGCGATGATCTGTACAACCTTGGGCACGAATTGTCCACTTCAAGAATGGCTTGACAGGTGTATATCAACTTGATATGATCTAAACCGTGTTTCGGGAACGGTGGCAGTCCTGTTCGGAAATTTGGCTCATTTCACACTGGCCCTGTTCCTGTTTTCAGAATCCAAGATGACAGAGGCAGAGCGGTCCGAGATCCGCAGGCAGCTTTCCCCACGATTGCCACTGGCATTTGTTCTCGCACTTCTTCTGCACTCCAGGACTCCCGTGCGAAGAGATTCGTAAGCTGGAAAGAATAGTGCGCCATTTTCCAGGACTTGAAACAACGTCACCGAGACAACAGCGATTCTACCGGCATGTGGCTGACGTCCTCGCGGAAAAAGAAAAAAGTGCATCGCAAGGTGAGAAGGAGCCAAGACGTAGGAAAATGATGAAATGGGGGGAAGCGCTTCAGACTTCTGTCCTGAGTCTGAGCGGCTCCGGAAAATGAATGAAAAACACGCATAGAATCGCATATTTTCGGTTGAAAATGCTCATAGCTAAGCTACTCTCGGCCTTGAAGAGAGTTGGCCGATGAGTATTTCGTGTCCAACATTCAACACTCCAGCGATGGGGATGAAAGAAGCCTTGGAGTTTTCCGCGGCTCGCTAACACCTCCACTTGATAAGTAAATAGGCATGTTAGATTTGTAAAGGAGAAGACGAAGAAATAGTCGTTGTTAAGAATATGTTTGAAAAGGATGATGAGATTGAGATGGAATAATAAAATGTTGGAGAGCAGTGATTACGTAAGTGAGGTTGTCGCCTCAAAATTCAGGACGGACTGCACGGAATGGTAGGGTAATGATTGCGGGGTGTTTGCAAAAGAGCAATACATACGCCAGTATTAAGTTCATCATGATTGCACAAATCTGAGATCTGAGATGTAGACTATTAATACTTTTCAAAACTACATATTTTATTTGGAATTTTAAAAATCAAAAAACACCATTGAACTATCTGATGGTCCTGATAACTAATGTGTACCTACGTCATAACACTCTCAAATTTATGTCAAAATGAGCTATGAACCAACTATTCCGTTGTAACATCGACCATTGTCTTATCTGAGGAGCTGACGTTAGTAGAAAATGCATTAGTGCCAGAATATACATACAGAAAGCAACATAGTTCTTAATATGATTTGCCTTCTCCTTCGTGTCTGGATAATACCAAGCTGCGTCCTTCAATTCGGTTTCTACTAGGTGTTATTAGGTTGCTTCATAGCAGGATCAGGATCTAACAAACCATCGACTGTGATGTTGTAGTAGGAAGCCTCGCCCTATCTCCATTTTAAGATCTTGTCATTTAAGATATCCTTATGTTTGACGCACCTTCCAAGGACAATGGGTATGGGCATTGGACTTTGTCAGGCTTGATTGATCAACAGAGCTATCAAATCATCAGTTTGGTGCCGCTTTAAATTGCTAAATTTGAATTGGACATACGATGGGGGAAACTGTTGATTTAACATTAGCATTTTTAAGCCACTACAGTCATATTAAACATACATAGATATTTCCCTCAACAACCTCATAATTGTCTGTCTCAGCAATCGTTTTGCCGTTTACCACAGCTTTGGCGTGCATTTTGATGATTGATGTCTGAAATCCCGATTCAATCTATATGAACAGTTCTCATAAACAGCTTTGGAGAGAAACCACAAGAAAGACGACGGATCTGAATGCAATGCTCTGGCATCAGAGATCAAACAAAATGTTCAATAATAATAATAAGGAAAGGGCGACGAGACGGGCATCTTGATGGAGAAAGACGATTCTTGATTTCTTCTGAAGACGTCAACTCGAAACTGCTTAGTAATCTATGTATTTGTAAATGCCGTGATATGTAAGATATGAGGTGCCATTGGCACTTACCCCGCAAAAATGTTGCTTGAAAGAAACGCTTCATGCCCGATTTGATAGAGCACGTGATATCATTTTTTTTTGGTTCAGAATCCAAAAGAGAGACGTATTTGGCAAAATTTAAGCTGGGAGAGAGGGGGATGAAGAGTGCGAATCCGAGTGACAAGGAAGGGTCGTTGATGCATAGTGTCTGGCACACATGTTCTGTTATCGGGAAAGGAGACAACGGGCAGATCAAGCGTCCTGCTTGTTTTATAAACCAGCCATCCCATCCAATCCCACCTTCGACGAGTGATGAGATACTCGCCCTACCATTTGGAGGTTGTATGTCCATGTCCAATTAAGCTTTGGATCTCCATCTGTCACGTTTTTCAGCTTGTGGAGAGACAATGATACAAATCACTCTTCAAGTGGTCGAAATCCAAAGACAAATCAAGGATGGAACTATTCCGCTGTCAGGGCCCATATATATAAATCCGAAATCCGAACCTAGCCCACCGCCTCAGTTATGACAGCACTGTCTGAGTAAGTATTTGTTGTTTCCTAATCATATCACCTTCTGATGTATATATATATATAATTGTCATGTATTCTTCGTGATATACATGTTTTCGGGCTCCAGAAGGATCATTTCGTCTTCCCTTTGTCGAAATTTGAGCACTTATAGATCCCTCCAAAAGCACGCAGGCATGGATTCTCAGCAGTTTAAGGAGGCTGCTTCATCAGCAATTGATGAGAGTACGTGGCATCTTAACTCGTACAATACCTCGCATTAACACCGAAGCAGTTGTGAACTATTATGACACTCTCCCAGACCGAAGAGTCGTCTCCAATGTCGAGCCTGGCTATCTCAAGAAGCTCCTCCCTTCTGGCCCGCCCCGGAAAGGAGAAGCATGGACCGAAATCCAGAAAGACATCGAGACCAAAATCATGCCAGGATTGACTCACTGGTATGCTCCATAGACACAATTGCGCATGCTCAGTCTCTATTTGTTCAAAACTAACGCCGATCTAGGCAATCACCAAACTTCATGGCCTTCTTCCCCGCCAATTCCTCCTATCCCGGCATGCTGGGCGAGCTCTACAGCGCCGCCTTCACCGCCCCGGCTTTCAATTGGATCTGCTCCCCCGCCGTCACCGAGCTCGAGACCGTCGTCCTCGACTGGCTCGCCAAGCTGCTGAACCTCCCCGACGTCTTCCTCTCAACCGGCGAAGGCGGCGGTGTGATCCAGGGCTCTGCCTCCGAAGCCGTCGTCACCGTCATGGCCGCCGCTCGTGACAAGTACCTGCGCGAAACCACGGCCCACCTCACCGGCGAAGAGCAGGAAGATGCCATCGCCATCAAGCGCAGCAAGCTCGTCGCCCTCGGTAGCGACCAGGCACACAGCAGTACCCAGAAGGCGGCTTTGATCGCAGGCGTGCGTTATCGCTCCGTCCCGACCTCCCGCGAGAACAACTTCGCCATGACAGGCGAGGCGCTGCAGCGGACCATTGACGAGCTCAGAGCGAAAGGTCTCGAGCCTTTCTTTCTCACCACCAACCTCGGCACCACCGCCACCTGCGCCGTCGACGACTTCGCCTCCATCGCCTCAACCCTGGCCACTGCCTCGCCACCGGGACCCGGCGAGATCTGGGTGCACGTCGATGCCGCGTACGCGGGTGCCGCGCTGGTATGTCCGGAGTACCAGCACCTGACGTCGAGCTTCGGCAGTTTCCACAGCTTCGACATGAACATGCACAAGTGGCTGCTCACGAACTTCGACGCCTCGTGTCTGTTCATCCGGAAGCGGAAGGACCTGATCGATGCGCTGAGCATCACGCCTAGCTACCTGCGCAACGAGCATAGCGAGAGTGGGCTGGTGACGGATTACAGGGATTGGCAGATCCCGCTCGGCAGGAGGTTCAGGAGCTTGAAGATTTGGTTCGTGATGAGGACCTACGGCGTTGAGGGGATGCAGGAGCATATTCGTCGGCATGTGAAGCTCGGCGAGTTCTTTCACGGCTTGGTGAAGGAGAGGAGTGATCTGTTTAATATCATTACGGGACCGAGTTTTGCGTTGACCGTGTTTAATGTTAAGCCGAAGGATGGAGAGAGTCTGGATGAGACAAATAAACTGTCCAAGGAGGTCTATGAGTTGGTTAATAGGAGAGGGGAGATTTATATCACGAGTAGTGTTGTGGGAGGGATCTATGCCATCAGGGTTGTTAGTGCGAATCAGTTGGCAGAGGAGAAGTATGTAAGGAATGCTTTCGATATTATTGTCAAGGCGACAGAGGAGGTCAGAGATGGCAAGACCAGTGGAGCAAGCGGAACGCCTCAGCAGCTGGTTGAAGAGGGTGGTGGTAGAGGTCTGGGAGAGGCTAAGGCTATTGATGCAGCTGCGAAATAGAGATCTAAACTGTTGTGGTACATGGCAGATGATACATTATAGATAGATTAATAAGCTCTCCTCTTCTATGTCTTAGAGGGAATAGGTGCAACCGTGCAACCATTTCTGTCACCGACATGCTCCCCAGAGCACCCAACCCAGACGAAAAACCCAATAGTGCTTGACACGCATTGTGCTTTTCTCAAACCAACTTGGATCCTCCACGACTCCGCAACTCCAAGTACTGGCTTTTTCACCTCAAATCCCCCTATTTTATCCAGCCATCTCTAATCGTTGGTCTCGAGTTTCGACAAACTATACTTGGATACAATGTTTAGCAACAGGAGCAATCGATACTGTCTTTGCAAACTCAATAAAACCTCCAGACAAATATACAGAAACAAGGTGTTGTCGCAGTTGTGTCAGCATTCAAGGGAACAAGGTTAGAGTAATTGCATTTCGTGCTCGTATAATGTCATATTATGTCTTCTCATGAGTAGCTCATTTGGGTATATCGTTGTGACAACGCGACGTCTCAAACGCCTGCTTCATCCCTCACAAGATGGAGCCCGCCAACCATGCCCGCCCTATCGTACAGTCTATACCTTTGCCCGAGTCGTATCCGATCCTCCCTCACATTAATCCATCACATGTATACACCTCCCAAACCCCCGCGCGCACCTCTCCACCCGCCCCTCAAACCGGCAAAGTCTCGCTCCCCCTCAGCCCAGGCACCCTATCCACGACCATGCCGACATACGGCCCAATCCCCGGGATATTGCGCATGAAGCCGGCGATCGTGCCGATGAAGTCGCCGAAGAGGACGAATATGCCGTACAGCTCGACGAAGAAGCCGACCAGCGGCCAGCGTAGCAGGATCAGCAGGATGCCGCCCGCGAACGCGGCCGTGCCCTTGAGCTTCTGGCGGCGCGCGAAGAAGAGCGCCGTCTTGGCGGGGCCGATGATCGCGGTGAGGCCGATGAGGAAGAGGATGTTGCCCATGGCGAGCATGGCGCGGTCGAAGAAGAGGAAGACGCCGAAGATGAGGAAGAGCGCGCCTGGAGGGGGTTAGAGGAGCGAGCGAAGGGGGGCGAGCGGAGAGGGACGAGAGGAGAGGCGTGGGATGGATGGATAGCGGGAGGACTTACCACCTGAGCAGAAGGCTACTCCAACCTCTACATGACTGTTAGCAAATGACTCCCTATTGACAGATGAGGTTTTGGGCCAGAGGAAGATGTTGGCGCAAAGTTGGGAAAAAGGGGCGGGGGTTCAATGGGATTGCGATAAGCAAAGGGGCGCTGGGAGACTGGGAGACTAGGAGACTGGGAGACATACTCTGGGAATCTGACAACCACATGGTGGGCATTTTGGCGATATTTGAACAGGAGTCTGCTGCAGCTTCGAAATGGATGAGAAGACAGAAATAGGAGGAACAGGAGGCTTTGCAGTTGTTAAGGAGAGTTGTCGATGATCTGCAATTCTTTTTTGGAGCTTTGGAGATTAGGTACATAGTTTATTTGGGGCAGGGACGCTGTTATGGAGTGCTTGTGCAAGATGTGGTCCGTGCAGGGGTTTGAGCTTAAGTGGGACTGGACTACTGGGTGGGGGATACAAATACTACTACTACAAATAGCTGTTGGGGGAATCTCAGTTCATGGAAAATTTCTTCATCTTCAGAAATACGAAGTACGCAAGTTTTATGGGTTCTGCCATCTCTGCCATCTCTGCCATCTCTGCCTACCTGCCACGATATGGATCGATACCTATACTGTCCTATAGATCTTATAGATCTTTGGGCGGTTTCGTCAAAGGGATGGATGGATGGAGGATGAAGCAGCAGCTCCTATAACGGCCTTCGCTCGAGGATGACGAAGGATATGTGTTCTTTGCGCCCCAGAGGACCAGCTGCGGCGTCATGTATTATATGTACGCTCCCACAGGATCACGGTAAGCCGCATGTCCATTGTTCTTATTCTCTGCGTCTTCTGTTATTGTCTCTATTATTGTCTCTATTGTCCTTCCTGATGCCCAGACGACCTAGCCTTGTGCTATGGTAACTGAGAGTATATTCCCCCTATATACTCTCGGTACCCCGTCAGTTGGCAGAGAGTATCCCGGAGTACTTGCAACTCCACGGAGTTTGTACTCTCGACCGCTATTAAGCCGGAGCGCCTCCGAGGAAGCGGCTGTCGAAAGGCGGCTGCCGTATGGAATGGGCTTGACTGTGTTGGTCTTACAGTGAATCTTTGACAGACCGTGCCGTCTTGTCTGTCTGACTTTCTCCTTCACATGGAAGTCCAGACCTTAGATTGAGCACACAACTCCTCCATTTAGCTATAGCTCCAGTCATGAATTCAACTCCGTCTATCCATCAGACATCCACGCCATCCGCCGTCCTATGCTCCTTGCCTTGACTCCATGCTGCAGTGACAACGCCCATACCCATACCATGCTCCAAGAATCTCCAAAAACCATTGAGCAGCATCATCACATCACTTCACTTCAAGATCGTATGTGCCCCTCTAGCTTCAAGGTATTGCTCCGCAACCCCCTGCCCCAAAGTCCTTAATACCCCAAAGACCTCCTTGTCGTGATATCTCAGTCTCGTCTTCGGATCCGTATATGGCGCAGGCAACCCCGTAATATCACAGTAATGCTTCGGATGTGCCAGCGTCGGCGCGCTCTCGATATTCATATATGTAGCTCCGGGGCCTGGTCCTGCTCCTGCTCCTGCTGCCGCAGTTGCTTTGCTTGCCATCAAATTCCTCTCCAGAACCAGTTTCGACAGGTTCCTGCTCGCCTGCGCCAGGTTCGGAGGCTGCAGCCTATTGGCTGCTGTGGATACGGGTGTCGCGTCGCCGGTGGTGGATGTGCCGGACTCGTCAGCCTGAGGCGTGGCAGCGCCGCTGTTGTCTTGTGTGGGCATCAGCGAAGATGCTTCTCTTCGAGATATGTCGCCCAGGATGGCCTTGATGTTCTTGTTCCGCCGTTGGTTGGGCCGCCAGGACGGGTTGCGGAAGGGTTTGGGGATGTGATTGATGTCGAGCTTCTCGATGAGCGCTTGGTGTGCAGCTTGGGCGGCGGCGATTTCTTCGGCGGCGGGGTTGATGGGGGGCGCCATTGCGGCCGAAGTATGTGTTGTAGAATATATTCGAGATGCTTTGGCTTGTGGAATTGTGGTCGAGGTATTTTATGTATCGTGTTCAGAGGAGTGGCTGGTTTAACAATTGAAGGTGTGAGCGAACATACTCAAGGCTTTGCATATGTGGATACTGCCAGTTGTTACCGCCTCTGGATGTTCGCGTCAACAACGACGCGATGGATCAGGCACTGATATCACTTTGAAATCACCAAATCAAGAAAACCAAAATGGTAAGCCATTATGGCCTAGGTGGTATGGGATTCTCGTGTCAATTTACTGATGGTGTTTGTTGCAGGAGAGCCCTCATGAGCACCAGCAGAATCTCCTGCTTTCAAGAATCATCACAAACGTAGTAAGTTTGTCTGAATAGGAGGAAACTGTTGGAGAAACTGACATAGTCGTAGGAGAAGCTCAATGAGGCGATCATGCTCTTAAATAGGAGCTTACAGGTATGTTATGTGTTCTCTACGATGGATATCAGCCGAGGCTCACGTCTGTGTAGGAGATAAACATCCAGAACATGAACGTCGAGCTTGTAGCACAAATGTTCAAGAACTACCAGTCCAATGTCTTGTTCCACCTTGAAGGTCTGTATTATTCACCAAATAAAAATAAAAATGTGCTGTGGTTAACCAAGTATATAGCAACGGACAGTCTAAAGGAACCGTCATAGATAGCCAGGGCAGGAGAGACGACGGTGGAATTGATGAATTGGAGGGATACGGCGCCAGGAGTTTAATTTGAAGTTTGACATGAGATAACCAATGAATAGTTTATTGTAAAATTTTATTTCACATGTGAACCTTCCTCGTTGATATATTGCACTTGAAATATAAATCTATATAGCCATACACGTTCATATCACAGCCTCGCGCTCTCTGCCTGTGCATGAGACGTCAGCCTTGCCATCCCGTCGCGCCAAATTCGCAGTTCGAAGGGTCGAGCATCACCACATCCCATTCACCTCCCACAAGCAAGGCGACCTATAAAGTCAAGCAGACACGCAGGCGAGACCCGAGAAGCAGATCTCGAGTATATCTTATCCTCATTGTACCTAACAACTCCACGATTTAAACAACAAACATCGAATACGATCACCGACAACGCCGCCATTATGGCTCCATCTGCCATTGCAAGTCAGGTTGCGACATCAAGACAGCCAGAGACAGTCGGGCCTCCTAAATTATATCCAGTGAAAGAAGCACATTTCGAGGGCTACATAGCGCCACAGCCTGATGGATACCGGAAAGCTCAGCAGATTGGCAGCGACAATGTCGCAATCATCATTGACAACGGTACGATAGGCGCAGCGGACCCTCGTTGTCTTCGTTCAATTGGGCTTGTACTGACCGCAAATATATAGGGTCATCAGCGACAAGGGCAGGTTGGTCATTTGAAGACAAACCAAGGTTCGCCGTGCCGCCAGTAATGGCAAAGTATCGAGACCGGAAGCTTGGGAAGACATTCGCCTTTGCTGGCTCAGATGTCTACGCAGACACAACAGCTCGAGGTCATATGAGGAATGCTTTTGAGGCTGGGAGCGGCATCGTCTGCAATTGGGATGTTATGGAGTCTGTCTTGGACTTTATGTTCCTCAAGATGGGCCTCGATGGCCAAAACGGCTCCATTGACATGCCTATTGTCATGACCGAAGCTCTTGCGAACCTACCTTACTCTCGTAAATGTGAGTTCTGGTTTCCTGTCCTATGTCTGGCACACTCTGACGGATTCTAGCGATGTCGGAAATCCTCTTCGAGTGCTATGGTGTACCATCAGTCGCATATGGTGTCGATGCTCTCTTCTCATACGCGCATAATGGAGGCCAGACCGGCCTTGTCGTCTCGTCATCTCACAGCTCGACACATCTTATTCCAGTCATCAACTCTCGCCCTCTCCTCACACAAGCGACGAGACTCAATTGGGGCGGATCACAAAGTGCAGAATATCTGCTCAAGCTCATCCGTCTCAAATACCCTGGATTTACTGGCAAGCTCAATGCCTCTCAAGCCGAGTATATGGTCCGAGAACATTGTTACGTAGCGCAAGATTACCAATCGGAGATCAGCAGCTATCTCGACTGGACTGGTCTGGAAGATAGAGACCATGTGATCCAATACCCGTACACGGAAGAAGTCGTGGTCCAAAAGAGCGTAGAAGAGCTGGCAAGGGCGGCCGAAAAGCGCAAGGAGAGTGGTCGTCGCCTCCAAGAACAAGCAGCCAAGATGCGCCTCGAGAAACTCATGCGCAAAGAGCAAGAGTTGGACTACTATCGCGACCTGCAATCCAGATTAGGGACCGAGACGAAGAAAGAAGCGAAGCGTCTTCTTGAAGCCGAAGAACTCAAGGATGAGGCAGCGCTCGCCAAGGTCATAAAAGAGCTCGACTTCTCAATCCGCAAAGCACGGCAAAAAGACCTGGGTGGCCCAGAGCTCGAAGAAGAAGTCGAGGCTCCCTCCTTCGAACTTCTCGACGTCCCGGACGAGGAACTCGACGAAGCAGGCATCAAGCAGAAGCGTCACCAGCGTCTCATGAAATCCAACCACGAGGCTCGCGCCCGCGCCAAAGCAGAGAAGGAAAGAGAGAAGGCCCGCGTAGCGGAAGAAGCCCGCCTGGACGAGGCGCGCCGCACCAACGATCTCGACGGCTGGCTCGCCGAGCGCCGCGCCGCACGCGCCGCCACGGTGCAGAAACTCAAGGACCGCGAGCGTCTAAAGGCTGATCTCGGAAACCGCAAGTCCCTCGCGTCCCAGATCCGCATGAAGTCCATCGCAAATCTCGCCTCCGACGCGCCGACCAAGAAGCGCCGCCGCGGAGGCGACGACGATACCTTCGGCGCCAACGACGAGGACTGGGGCGTCTACCGGCAGATCGCGACCGAAGGCGGCGGCTCCGACGACGAAGAGGAGGAGGATCTGGGCGCGAATCTGAAGGTGCTGGAGGAGGAGCTGCTGAAGTACGACCCGGAGTTTACGCATCAGCATACGCTTGATGCGCAGACGGACTGGACGAAGAGCCTCGTGCATGCGTTTCTCCGCGGGCCGCGACCCTTCGATCCCGCGTCGACGGCGGAGGCGCATCAGATCCATCTCAACGTCGAGAGGATCCGCGTGCCGGAGGTGTTGTTCCAGCCGGCGATTGCGGGGCTGGACCAGGCGGGGATCGTCGAGATCGCGGCGGATATCCTAACGCACAGACTCAGTGGGTTGATGGGCGGGGAGAAGGTGTTGAAGGATATCTTCCTGACGGGCGGGAATACGCTGTTTCAGGGGTTTGAGGAGAGGCTGCGACGCGACTTGAGGAGTGTGTTGCCTGCGGATATGGGGATGGGGGTGAGGAGGGCGAAGGATCCGATTGGGGATGCGTGGAGGGGGGCGGCGGAGTGGGTTGGCCGGGATGAGGGGAGGCGGTGGAAGGCGGGGAGGGTGACGAGGGAGGAGTATTTGGAGAAGGGGGCGGATTATTTGAAGGTATGATTTCTTTTCGGGGGAGAGGAGCCGGATATTGCTAACGGGTGCTAGGAACATGATCTGGGTAATGCGTTCGGCTCGTCTTTCTCAACGGGCGTATAGTGGAAGAAGTGATTAAGGGATTCGGATTGGCGTATTGGCGCAAGGGCTATAGTGTGCGAGATACAAAATAGAGATGAAAGGATGCGCAATGAAATATTATAATCTCTGTTCATGTTTTGTCCTCGGATTCCGTGCTTGCTTTTCTGTTCTTTGATATTTGTCTTTCATCTAAATTTTGCGTCCTTTCAACCGCGCTTTAGCCGTGGGACATTTAAAACTCCTCTTCCACTCCATAGCTCATTCCCTCTTTAAATCGAGAGACAGACGATTGCAAATTGACCATATGCCCACAGCGTGAGTGTTTCGCCAGCCCATCCACTTCATAAGTTCCAATCCCCCAAATGCCGTCCTCTTGAAATCCATCTTCCTGGGCTGATGTCCGAGACGTGGCCCAAGAGCGACGAGAGAGCAAGGGACGGTAGGAAATCCGGCAGCGCCATTCTCGATGACGGCGAGAAAGACAAGAGGGAGGGTTTGAAGCACAGATACCCTATCCGCCCAGCCTCCTAGTATTCGTGAAAATGGCAGAGGCAGGGGTTTTCCTCCAGGACCAAATCCCATGAGACTTTGATGTTTGATTTGTTTTAGGCAGTGCTATATGAAGATTTCTTCGACGGCAAGCTGCTCACGTAATGATGTCCTCCCAATGCTCTATTTTCGGGCTATCACGGGCGTCGCGGTGCTGCACGCTCGCCCTCTTTAGTTAAAAAAAATCTCTGTTTACTTAAATCTCACTTGAACTGTCCATAGCACGCACTGGTCTCGACCTTGTCGTGGCTGGGCGTTCTGGCCTCTGGAATCTCCATTCGTTTCTCCTAGCTATCCTCCATCTCTATACACCTGTGCACAAACGCGCGGTATCTGTGGTTGGGAGGTTCCATAGAATGAGCAGGAGGCAAGGGCTCACGTTGGAGGTGATTAATCCACATTCGCGGCATCTCATATACCCATGGAGAGCATGCCGCTTGAGCGGTGCTCCTCCCATCTATGTATGCTCCAAGCCGTGCTCTCAGTGGACCATGAATATCCGGGGCCACGTAGGCATGGGGGGAGGGTATATAAACCCTCCTCGACACCACCACATTGCAGCCAACGCCAAAAAAAAACACGATCTTTATAGTAATTCTAGGATCAGTCCAGCAGTTGCTGCACGCCCATCGCACTGCAGAATGGGCGTGTGTGTGTGCACTCCTTTGCCCGGTTTGACACCGAGAGCGTCGACACCACCACGAACAACAGGAACAGGAACAGGAACAGCGACAGTATGTGGGTTAATGACATGACACACCTCCACGACAGGGCAAAACGACAACAACAGGCCTGCTATCTGCGACGGCAATCCGGGATTTCCACGCCGCAGCAGTGCCTGGCTTGCTGACCGACGAGCTGTCTTGGTAGGTACATTTGCGGATCTCGACTCTAAATTTGGTCTGCAACCTTAGCGACCAAAGCACCGGTGGTAGCTGCTCTTCATGAAGATACACAGGGTTCTAACGGCGACGATTCGCTGAACAAAACAGCATCAGCACAACAGCGAGCAAGCGGCACAGCACAGCACAGCACATTCGAGCCGGCAAGTCCGCGGCGGCGAGACGGGGATCGTAATTTGGCTAAGTCGCTAGATTCCTAACTTGAAGGATTCAAAAGACAAAGTTCGGAATCGCATAGCCTTTAATATATATATTATATATACAGCGCAGTTGATTTGGAAATCACCCCGGAGTACTGAATGAGGCTCATCTATCTCATCTCATCTCATCTCACCTTGGCGCGCCCGCGCCCGGGAGGATCACCGGCCAGCCACCCAGACTGGACTGGATGGGGATAAGCGCGCATCCCGGCCGCTCCTTCGCGTCTCCGGAGTTCCAGAGGTACATATGTGGCGACAAGGTTACCTCAGTGTTTATTTAGACAGTAGTAGTAGTGGATTCGGGAAGGAAGGAAGGAAGCAAGGGATGGGGATGGGGAGGTGAGATGCGAGATGCGCGATAGAAGATGCGATATACATATGTATATCGAGATTTCCCTTTGCATGATATCATGCCTCCCCCGTCTGCAATGCTTCCGCAACAATACCTACATATCTCATCGTCTCGCTCATCGTCGGGAAAAAGGCAGATCTCCACAAATAGTGTCGATACATCGATGTTTGTCTCACCTCGTGCCGTACGGCGTCACGCCTCGAGAGGAAGTGGACGGAACAGCAGCATGCATGCATGCATGAGGTGAAAGTATCTCTAGAATTATCCCGTTTTTCAACTTTGCGTCCTGCGCCATCCTGACCACAATCTATACCAGATCTGAACGCGAACTATCTCTCCAACGCCCCGACCATGCTTGCATGCAAATTGGTATCGTGATATCAATGCCATATATCCAGAAGTCTCAAAACACGCACATACCCAGAACAGCCCCCACAACGCCATACAAATAAACGAACCTCGCCACATCTACAGCTGCGCAAACAGCATCCCCAGCACCACCGCCGCCCCCATCGCCCCCCAACTCACCGCCGTCGCAGCACCCGCACTAGCCGGCTTCCCCCCACTCCCGTTCTGCCCCGCCTGCCCGCCCACGCTCGGCGCGCCCTGCTGCACGCTCTTCGTCTCGCCGATGATCTTCCCCTCCGTCACGCTGCCCTGCACGCACTTCTGGCCCGACCCGCCGCTCACGCCCCACGCCAGCCGCGCCACCGTGTCCCAGATGCTCGTCACGTTCGCCAGCATCTCGGGCGTGTAGAAGAGCCGGCAGTGCGCCGTCTCGTTCAGGAACTGCATCGGCGTATCGCTGCCCGGGTGGTACGCGCTGCGGAAGTTGACGGACGGCTCGCTTGAGAAGGAGATCTGCCACGCCTGCGGCAGCGTCTTGGCCCACTGCGTGCGCTCCGCCGAGGACTTGCCGAAGTAGGTGAGCACGGTGTCGATGTAGACGCCGAGCGTGGACCAGGAGAGGAGCAGCGCGCCCTTGGTCCCGCCGACCGACTGCATGGGTCCGTACTGCGGACGTCCGCCGAGGACGAAGGATTTCACGCCGCCCTGCCGACGCATCAGGTCTGAGAAGACGGCGCAGGTCGAGGCGCAGTAGCCGTCGTGGAGCAGAACGATGTCCTCGGCCTTGAAGGGCTGGGTCTTGAGGTACGCGCGCTCGCCGTAGCCCGAGACGGCGATGACGTGGTCGCCGATGTACAGGTCCGGGTTGGAGAAATTGTAGCGCAGGATCTCGCTGTAGGGGGAGCTGTTGATGGTGACGGGCCCGTCCATCTGGTCCCAGCTCGTGAACTTCTCACCGTTGGCGTTGACGTTGCCGGACCAGTGGATCGACGAGAGGTAGATGTCCTCGGCGGTGAACTGGGTGCCGTTGAGCACGCCGGAGATGGCGTCGTACGTCACGCTGCCGAACTGGCTGCCGAGGATGCTGAGCATGTCGCTGGAGCGCATGCGGGTGCCGATGTCGGGCTCGATGGAAGGGAAGAGCTGCTTGAAGATGTCGTAGCCAAGGAACAGCGAGCCGCCGCCGTTGGAGGAGACGTCGACGATGAGCTTCGTCTTGCCTTGCGCCTTGGCGTAGGTGATGAACTTCTCGACGAGAGCCTGGAACTCTAGACCGTCGGCGCGCTTGTCGGTGGAGAATGTGTTCATGCTCAGAACGGCGACGCCCTCGAGACCCGTGCCTTCGAGGAAGAAGGCTCCCAGCTCGAGCCCCTCCTCGCTGTGCTCAATGACGGGGTCAGGGTAGTTGGGTGGCACGCCACGCTTCATCATCTTCTTGGATCCAGACGACGCAGGTTGGACGAAAGTTAGGTAGAATGTTTCGCCGTCAACCACTGAATTCCATGAGTCCTGGGCAGTCGATGGGATGTAGGCGAAGTTGCGGATGGTCTTGGAGGTGCCGTTTTCGAAGGTAGCCGTGAAGTTGGCTCCCGGATAGAACCAGGGGCTGATGAAGGCTCCAGGCGACGCAGACTGCTGGCGTGCGAAGAGAGTGTTCCATCTCGCATCCGGATCGTGGAAAGCCTGGTGCTCCATCTCCTTCCCGATATATGTGACGATATCCTCGCCGTCGATTTTGGCAATGGGGGACACCTGTCCGCTGGTGGCGTATAGGTCGGCTATGTAGAGATTAGCTCGGTGATACGCAACAGCGGTAGGTGGTGATGCGGGAACTCACTGAAGAAGTATACCTGTGGCAGTTTCGCGCCGTCCGTCGACACTGAGATCAGTGACGCTTCAAAGTCGGCGTCAGTGCGACCTCTGCGCCATCCCAGCGCACCACCGAATGTATTGCCGTGCAGGGCGTAGTGGCCATCGAAGGATTTGGCGGCGATCAGGGCCAGCTCCTCCTCGAACTGATATTGGTTCTGGAAGCCGGCATTGTTGATCTTCTTGGTCGTCTGGTCCAGCAGGGCAATGATGTCGACGGCGGGATTCGCATAACCGTCGCCGGGCTTCTTGAGGTGGCCGAGGGTCGAGTGGAACTGGGAGAGCTTCTTGAAGTTCTCGACGACGGAGATGCCGACGTCGGGGAAGAAGGGGACGGAGTTTAGGCAGTCGTAGGCGATCTAGCAGGGCTGGTGAGTACGGACGATCGCATAGCAGGAGACTGTCGCATACCTGAGCAGGAATGTCATTGCCGTTGCTCGCCAGATTCCTCACCTGGGCGCAAGGTTCTCGCGTCGCCTGGGCGGCTACGAGGGAAGCGGCTGTGGAGAGGAGGGCGGAGAGAGCAAGTAGACGAGTCATGGCGGTCAAATGCAAGGATTCATTAATTGGTCAACAGGACAGAACACAGAACAGAACAGAACAGAACAGAAAGACGACGAGAGCAATGAGCGACTCCTCAAAGGAAGAGAGGGAGAGGGAAAAGGAGAGATGTCATATAAATAAACAGAGCGACGACGAAAGAAAGGACGAAAGAAAGGAAGAAAGAAGAGAGACAAGCCAAGGCGTGATGGCTCTGCTTCACTTGGCACAGCAAGCAAGTTGAAATTCCACCTACGGAGTATGTACTGTGCAGTATAGTCCTTCTGGCTTTGGGGGTTCTTGGTATCGTATATTGCACATCGTATTTGTTGTATGTATGTATGTATGCATCCCCCTCGTGTCCCTCTCAAAGAAGGGGCTGAGGCTGAGGGCTGAGAGCTGAGTGAGGCTGCTGCTCCCTCAGCCTCGCGCTACAGGGAAGTCTGGGAGTCTTGGCAGCCTTGGCCGTCTTGGCTCAAGGCTCTTGATTTCCCATTTTCTCCTTTTCTCCTTTTCTCCTCTTCTCTTCTCCTCTTCTCGCATTGATGACAATCCAATGCCAAGACTTGGCATTGCGCTGCTGGAGCACAGCCGGAGCTGAAGCTGAAAAATGTGTACATATGTATGTATCCGTAATCCGTATCCATCTATGTATCTCTTCTTGCTTTGCGATGCTTTGAGACAGCCGTGAAACATGCACTGTGGATGGGAATCATGTGAATCATACGAAGTACTCTACTCTGTGTCCCCTATTTAAACGCTGTGAATCATGTGACTCTAAATCCCCCTTTCTCCATTAAAATATAACAATATAAATACAAATAAACACCGCAAATCATGTGACTCCAAATCCCCACTTTCTCCATTGAAATATAAATATAAATAAACACCATAGATCATGTGACTCGAAGTCCTCCAAACCCCCAAGCAACAGGCGCGCTACCGCCCTCGCGCATCGCGTATCGCGCAACTTCTCCAGATCTCACAAGACCCTTCTCGCACATCGCTCTGACGACATTCGCCCTCCCGCTTCTCCGTCGCACATTCATTCATTTGATCCTCGGTACCGACGTTTCGAGTACCTTCACTCCTTTGCATACCAGACTTCCTACGAAAACTCGATTATATATATATATATATCCTCGCACGTGAACTCTGAGGGACTCGCGCGCCCGCGAGGCATACATGCAAGGCTACACAGTACTTGCGAGGCTGTCAAACAGAATCGACGGAGGAGATGAGATGAAACAATAAGGGCCACTACCACCACCACCCACGCCTTTCGACTCACCTCTACGGCCGACCTGCCTACCTACCTCCCCATTTCTCCTCTTCACAACATCCACCTCGACCCATCCACCCATCCTCCCACCCACCACCATGTCCCACACCCTCGAAGCCAAAATCGTCATCCTCGGCGCCCAAGGCGTCGGCAAGACCTCCCTCGTGCACCGCTACATCCACTCGCGCTTCCCCTCCCCCTCGCCCTCCACCATCGGCGCCTCCTTCCTGACGAAGCGCATCGTCGACACCGACAGCGACACGCTCGTGCGCCTGCAGATCTGGGACACGGCGGGCCAGGAGCGCTTCCGCAGCATCTCGCGGCTGTACTACCGCGGCGCGAACGCCTGCATCATCTGCTACAGCGTCGTCGACGAGCAGAGCTTCCGCGAGATGGGCCGCTGGCTGGGCGAGCTGCGGCGCGAGCTCGGCGAGGGCGTCGTGCTGCACGTCGTCGGCACCAAGGCCGACCTCGTCGCCCAGGACCCGGCCAGGCGACAGGTGCCGTTCGAGCGCTGCATCGCCTACGTGGCCGAGAACCTGTATCCGGCGCAGGGCAGCACGCCGCCGCCGACGGCGGGCGAGGGCGCGCAGAGGCAGCTGCGCGGCTCGAGCGCGGGCGCCGACGCGAGGGGGCCCGCGGGGAGTCATAGCAAGAGGAGTAGCGGCTTCTGGGGCCAGGATGTGGGCTGGGACTGCTGCCATGAGATCTCGGCGGAGTCGGGGGAGGGCGTGGACGAGGTGTTCAGGGTTGTGACGAGGAAGCTGGTCGAGCAGGCGCGGAGGAGGGAGGAGAGCGAGGCGGCGCGTGCGCCGGGGGGGGGTCCGTATGGCGAGGGGCAGGGCGAGGGGGAGTACTTCGATGGCGCGAATGGAAGGGGGAGCTTTAGGGTTGGGAGGGATAGGATGAGTTGGCTGGGATTTCCGACGGTGGGGCAGGGCATTGATGAGGCCATTGAGGAGAATGCGGAGCCGGGACAGAGGGGGAGGAAGTGTTGCTAGAGGCACGCATGGATATTTGACTTTGGATGGATGGAAGGGAGATGGAGGGAGAGGTGGAAGAGAGATACCCCGGGCTACACGAGCGGCGTTCGACATCTGATTATGGGCATACATCACAGGCGTCTCACATTATTTCTTCTTCCCCACCGCGCATATTCGGCCGTGGGCTTGGCCGGTTGAGAGGATTACTTGGATAGACATGGCATCAGCTTCTCAATACATGCAATACAATACTGTGTCTGCCTCCCGCCAGTCCCTCCCCCTTGCTAGCTCTCGTCCTGCCTTCCGAGAATAGTCTCCGTCATCCTCATTCGCCACCAAAAATGCTGAACAAAAAAGAAAAGAACCAAAAAAACAGTGAACATAACTTTTCGCCGCCGAGCCTACCGCCGGAGTCTCCTCGCCGGCTCTCTCGCCATAATTACTCCCTCATTGCTGCAATACCCCTCTCAGTCTCTGGCTTTAGGGATCTAACATCCGAGAACCTAACAACTCCAACATCCAAATCTAGCGTCCATCATGAGCCTCCCTCGCCATAGTTACTCCTGGATCACTTTTACATTCCTCGCACCCCTCTCTATCCCAAGACCAAACATCCAAGAACTCCAACACCTCCAACACCTTCCCCCCTCTCTCCTATTTTTGCACTCCCCCCCTCCTCGCTGCCTCCCCATCGCCCGGCAGTCGCAACTCCACGAACACATCCTTCCCGCGCCCCACCACGAACACCCTGCAGCCGCGGTAGAGGAAGAAGTACACCCTCTGCCGCTTGTGCGGGTGGGGGCGCCGGGGCCTGGGGTCGTGGAAGTCCCAGAGAAAGTCCCCCTGCGGCAGGTGCACGGTTCTGGCCAGCGGGTTGCGGAGGTGGCGTGGTACGGGGACTTTGGGCGGGTGGGGGCCCAGGGGTGACTGCTGGGGGTTTGGGAGGGTGGGCGGGTTTGGGGGCTGTGAGGCTTGCTGGGGTTGTTGAGGTTGTTCGGGCTGTTGATGCTGTCGAGGCTCCTGAGGCTGTTGAGGCGGTTGCAGCTCCGGGGGCTGTTGGTGCTGCTCGCGCTCCGTAAAACTCGCTGACTGAGGTGCATCTCCACTATCGACGGAGTTGGTCGTCTGGTGTTCTGTCGGTATAGATATTTCGAGACGAGCCCTGTTAGGTCGAGCAATCGGTTCTCGATATTGATGCTTCGTAGGTTTGGCTGCTAGTTGAGATGCGTCTCCGCTATTGGGGGGGGAGTTCATCATCTGACTTCCCGTTGGCGTAGACATTTCGAGGCTAGAACTGTCCGCTGGGCCTGTGGGAATCAGTCCTTGATATACAAATGGTGGACGAGGTTCGATTTCGGAGGAGTTCACCAACTCCGCATATGTCATTTCGAGAGAGGTGTCGGAGAAGTCCAGTGACTGCGAGGCCGTGAAACTGATTGCTTCGGGGTTCAATTCGAAACCAGACGCCTCTGGCGGTTGATGTTGTCGGGCGACGGTTTCTTCGGCAGGGGACCAAGATCCAGATGCAGATGCTCCGGAGTCAGTTGAGGATGGCCATTCGTAGTCTGTACTGCCAGAATTGGTGGGTGAATTAAGTTCTGGAGATGCACTCTGATTGAGCTGCATGAAATTCCGTTCCGCCTGCAGCTCGTACGAATCTTCAATATATTGCCGGGATTCTGTATACAGACGATTATCTGGCTGGCGAGCAATCCAGATTTTGTTCTCAGACAGTTCATCCCAGGCATTTGTTTGAGGCCTGTTTGTCAGATTCCAGATATACACATCACCTGTGAAAACATGAATTGCAACGTCGGGACTGTTAAAGAGGGGCCCGGAAAACTGTGGAGGTTGCGGAGGTAGGATAATCGGTGGACGTGGTGGGGGTGGGGATTGCAGCAAGATATCTGCGTTGGGGATTTCGTTGGATGGTGGTGTCTGATGTATTTGAGGAGTCTGGGCAGTCAGAGGAGACTGAGATGACTGGTATGACAGAGGTGTCGAGTTAATGCCTGCGCTATTATCAGGAAATGCATCTTCAATTGGTAAATCGCTGTTTTCCAATGCATAAATTGATAGGGATAAATACTGGCGAGAACAGTCTGAAGATGCTGGCCCAACTGGCGACAAAGCAGTTGCAAAGTACTCTTGTGATTCTGGCGCTGAGGACTCACATAGAAAAGGTGTCTGGTTTTCGGTAAGTGGCGGAATGTGTGGTATAAATTGAGAGGCTTCTGGGTTAAGCCCGGACTGGACTTCTGCGTTCACGTCCATGGTCTCTGGTGTCCTTTGAGTCCAGCTCATGGTACCTGGTGTCATATCTGGTGTCGTATCTGGTGTTCTTTGGGTCGTTATACTCATACGTGAAATTAAAAGCTGCTTGGAGCTTTGGGGATATAGGTAATTGGGCAAATTGTTCAACTGCTTTTCTTCTTGGAACGTTGGTGGACTAACTGCTTAATGTCTTCAGGAAGTTCAAAATCGCTCTGAAGAGATGCTATGTGCTGGCAGTGCTTGCTCGAGGTAAAGATTACATGCTAACATAGCACGGATAGAATGGATTCCAAAGAAAAAAAAGATGCATGGTATGTGAATTGATGAATTGAATGATTGTAGAATGAACGGGAGCACCCAGTCACAGGAGGACCGAGAAATATAAATATTTTGAAGCAGACCCAGGGTTGCGGGGGAGGGGAACAAATAGACTTCAGGGCCGACAATGTTCCATAGCTGCACTTCGGAAAGTAGACAACACTTCCCGAAGCAGATATGGTGTCGAACTCTATCTCCAGAGTTACTGTAAAGTCTGTGGTTCTGTGTGGGCGAGGGAATGGGGGCCATTTCGTCATGACGAAATATTGGCCGAGGAGAGGATAGTGCACTCATTCTACTCTCTCAACTCGTAGCAAGAGCCATTGCGCTTGTTCCTCTCTCTTGAAAACAGAAAGCAGAAGAGAGAGAACAGAAAACATATTGATTCTGAGGACTCCCAGAATCTCAGGACTCAAGCACCGAGAACCAAGAGCTGGAGTGGCAGGAGAGAAAGAAGCACAGGCGTTCACTGAGACATCTCATCTCAGTGACGACATTTTACCTTTTTCCTTTTTCCTTTTGTGGGAGACAGTATGATGACGTTCGCAGACCCTTTCGCACATGGATATAACACAGTGTACAATAAGCATAAGAAGAATTGTTGTATTTCGCATCAGAACAGCTTTTGACGGAGGAGGTTGAGAGTTTGACAGTCGATGTCAAAACGACAACCTGGCTGGATAGGCAAGGGCAGATTGTAGGGAGAGTCGATCATGTGACCCTATATCTTATCTTATCTTATCTTATATTATCCTATTTATCAATTCGGATCATATCGCTGATTGCATCATTCCTCAGCCTCAGACCTCAGTGTCGCATCTCTCCAAATCCCCGCCAACATGTGATATTCCCATCGTTTTGCCCCTCGAATTCTTTCTCCAAACGTATCTCGAGCATCAGTGTCTATCTAACTTCCCCCCCCCTACTCCTAACATGTCCAGCGACAATATCGGCACCGTAAATGGTGAACCCGTCGACTTCCTTTACGAAGATGGAGCTCTCAAGTGGACCAAGGTCTACGAAACAGACAAGGACACTCCTAAAGAAGGGACTATCTCCGGCGATGACGTTCTGATAGTCACCAAGTCCTCAGACAAGTGTCCAACATATACCGTGCACAGCATAGCAACATTAAGCTCCTCCTCCGATGCCGTACCAGTGCCAGACGTCGAACTCAAGCAGCAACACATCCAGTCTCCACCAAAAGCCTTTCTCTCTAAGCACCTCTTGCGCCAACTTCCTCCCCATCTCACTTTACCACCAGAAGACATCCATGTCATCATCTCCTCAAAATCCGGTACTGGAAAAGCAGATGCCTTCTTTGAGGAAACACTGAAGCCCGTCCTCACGACACTAGGCTTGGTATCAACGCATTACCAAGTTCTACAAACGACGTCTCATGACACGATTAATCGGTTTGCAAAAAACGTATTGATGGATAGGGCAATTGAAGGGGTGAAGCAGACGATCCTTCTGTTGAGTGGAGATGGCGGAGTGGTGGATATACTGAACGGGCTCGGCGGAGGTGAAAGGATGAGGTACACACCATCCTTCCCCATCACAGTAGCTAGCTAACAAAATCCCAGCACCTACATCCGCCCAACCCTCCTCGTCTTCCCCTTCGGCACCGGCAACGCCCTCTTCCACTCCCTACACCCCCCTCCCTCCGGCCTCCTCGGCCTCTCCATCTCCCCCCTCCACATAGCCCTCTCCTCCCTCTTCAATCCCATCGCCCGCCCACTCCCCCATTTCATCGCCCACTTCTCCTCCGCCTCCCTCCTCACCAACGAAGGCCGCACTGCGACGCCGCTCGAGCCCGCCCTCCTCTACGGCTGCATCGTGGCCTCCTACGGCTTCCACTCCACCCTTGTCGCCGACTCCGACACCGCCGACCTAAGACAGTACGGGGACCGGCGCTTTCAGATGGTCGCCGCGGAGCTGCTCGCCGATCCACACCGGTACAAGGCGCGGCTCACATTCACACGGCCGCTCTCTGACGAGTATAAAGCGGATGAGAGCCGTGAGACGCCCGGGAGGGTGGTCCCGTTTGAGGAGAGCGTGGTGGAGCGCACGTTCCATGCGTATATACTGTGCACGCTGGTCTCGAATCTGGAGAAGGGGTTTAGGATTTCGCCGGCCTCAAAGCCGTTGGATGGACGGATGAGGGTCGTGCATTTTGATTCCACGGACGGGAAGGAGATTATGGAGATTATGCAGCAGGCGTATGATGGAGGCAAGCATGTGCAGAGAGGCGATGGCGTGGTGGGGTATGAGGAGGTGGAGGCAATGCAGATTGACTTCTGCGAGGAGAAAGAGGATGGGAGATGGTTGCGTGTGTGCATTGATGGGCTTATCGTCCGTGTTGACGAAGGGGGGTGGATGAAGGTCAAGAAGGGGAAGAAGGGGAGCGAGGTGCTGGATATCGTGCTTTGAAGGATGGAGCGATGGGAGAGAGTCCTAGATGGCTGCCCGCGTTATAAGATGAGCCTGTACTACAGATGCTGGACATGTGTGGCAAAATATAGACTCTGAAAGAGTGAAGGCAAAATGCAAAAAGATATAACAGCAGGTATTTGCTAGTAGTCACAGTGAGAAAAAGGAGCTGTTGACCGTTATTCTTGTGGCAGTCGAGGAAATAAAGCCCAGTAATGTTGAACTGGGACTGACAGTCTGACTACGTTGGACTTAACGGAGAATAACGCAGAGCTCAGAGCAAGCAGCTTTGGCATGATAGTGTCAGTGAAGAGAAAAGCTCCGAGATAGTTTACCGCCAATTGCATCTCGAACCCGTCTTCGTTAAGGGTGCGCGTGGGGATATTCATCACGTAGAGACGACGTCTTTGCCTTCGGTTTGGGCTCCAAACTCAGCCTTGGACGTCATGATGATTCGGGAGCAAGTATTGATATTGAGTTTCTGAAGTACAACGATAGGCAGGAAAGAAGGTGTTGTGAGGAAAGAGGACAATGATAATGAATTGCAATTGCTTAGTAAAAAGGAGTATGGGGAGGGCGGAGAAGGAGGCGGAGGAAGAAGCGGAGACGCATAGAGAGATGGAAGAGGTACGTACCCATCTAACCGCTGCGCCGCTAAGGCGGTAGTTGCATGTGCCAGGAACGGAATTCCGTATGCCGCAACCACAACCACAACCACAGCCGCCGTCGCCACAGCAATGTCTATGTCCGGATATGTTCATGTCCATGAGCATGATGACAAATTCACACGAGTCTCCAACGGAATTCCATATATAGTGGCCTAAATCTCGAGCCTTTTGAGTCTTTTTATACAAGGATCGTCACATCGGCGTGGACTGTGGACTGTGGACTGTGGACTGTGGACTGTGGATTGTGGATTGAGGATTGTGGGCTGTGGAGAGACACAGTTATCCCCCATTTTGCCTGCACAGAGCCAGAGAAGACACCGGGGGATCGACAAAGAGAGACGATGTCAAGCAAGTGAGATCCATACCAAAGTCATGCTACCGAAGGCTCCGAAGACACAGTTCCCCGTCTGCCCCTGGGATGGCACCTAGCTCCGGTGTTGCTTGTTGGGTTACCAATACTTCTGCAAGTAATGCTTGAAAATTATACAAAGAACATCTAGAAAGTCATTGAGTTCGGACTTAGTAGCTGTTATATCCAGGAACTCGTTATTGGAACTCCGTTATGTCCAGCCTTGACTACACGAGCCACGTCGTGGTCTGTAGTAGGTCATATCTCCTTGTCTTGGCTTCAGCCTTCCTTTTTCCTATCATTCCACTCAGTAAAAGTACAATATAAAGACAGCTGGCTGGAAGGATTTCTTCTCAAACTCGCATCTATACATTCAAGAGACAACTGCCGCGTTCTTTACACAACCATGAGTTTACCATCCATGATGCAGGAAGCTATCGTCTATGAGGGGCCTGTCGTCCGCATTGTCAAGTCTCCTGTTCCTGTTCCAGCCGCCGGCCAGGTTCTTATTAGAGTTCACGTCACTGGCAGTAACCCCAAGGACTGGAAGACCTGGTGGGCGCCGAAGCCGCTCAACCAAGGCAACGACGGGGCCGGCATAGTCCACAGTGTCGGCGAAGGAGTCGTCGAGTTCAAGCCAGGGGACCGAGTTTTCACCTTCCATGCGCTTCAGGAGCCTCATGGCACCTTTGCCGAGTATGCAATTGCCTGGGCGGGGACAACGGCGCATATTCCAGAGCATGTTTCCTTTGAAGGTAAGACGTTCGGCCTTTGAGCCTTTCCATTCACTTATGCCTTCACATACTTACGCATCCTAGAAGCATCCACTATTCCGCTAGCCGCCATCACCGCGGCCATCTCGCTCTACCGCTCGCTCTCCCTCCCACAGCCGTGGACGCCCGTGCCCGCTTCCTCGCCGCCTCTGCCCCTCCTCATCTACGGAGCCTCCTCCGCCGTCGGTGCCTTTGCCCTCAAGCTGGCCTTAGCCTCCAACATCCACCCCATCATCGCCATCGCTGGCTCTGGACTGCCCCTGGTGAAGTCACTCATCGATCCTTCCAAAGGCGACCTGGCCTTGGACTACCGAGACGGCGAGCAGGCCCTATCCTCCGCCATAGCCACCGCCGGCATTTCCCCGTCCCATGCCCTCGATGCCATTTCTGAGTCGGGCTCCTCTCAATTATGTGCCCGCCTGCTCGGCCCCGGCGGTGCTCTCGCACACGTCCTTCCCTTGCCAGAGGACTTCCCGAAGGACTCTGGCGTCACTGCGACGCTAACCATGGTGGGGATCATACATGGCATGTTTGGGGAGGACCCCGCGGCGCGGTTGTTTGGAGAAGTGTATATGCGGGCGTTTGCGCGGGGATTGGAAAAGGGGGGCTGGATGAGTGGGCATCCGTGGGAGGTCGTTGAGGGGGGATTGGAGGGGCTGCAGAGTGGGTTGGAGAGATTGAAAGAGGGGAAGGTTAGTGGTAAGAAGTTGGTTTATAGGCTTTGTTGATTAGTTACTCCAGGTAGAAGCCATCACATTCATCTTATAGAATTAGAGAGGAAAAGAATCAGAGAACTTTACATCTCCGATCTACATCTTCCATCACGCAGGCCCCTTCGCCCTATTCATAGGACCCCAGTTCTCCCTCGGATTGATCTGGTACCTCACCAGTTTCTTCTTATCCGCGTCTTTCACCAACCACTCAGCGAACACAATCTCCTTTCCCTCGTCAGTCTTTTCTCCATCTAGAGCTCTCTTCTCCTGTTCCTCCTTTGGCTTATCCAAGCCCATAACCTTCCAGCCCGGCATATTATCCCGAATCGCCCCTTCCTTAACCGGCGACCTCTGTCTCGACCACTCCCTCATAACCTTCCAAATAAAACTCCATGGTGCATCCGTCTTAATAGTCCCCGCCTTTGTATGGCTCCTTGTAACCCTATATCCCGCGTGCAGTAACGCTCCTTTAATCGCAATCTCGTCCGGCGTCACACAATGGATAACCTTACTCGCCACCGAGGGAATGAAATAGAACGGAAATGCATCCACCACGCTCGGATCCGCGCGGCCCTTCGGCACCGGCGGCGGCACAAGCTCATCCGTCCTCGGTGGCGGCGCCAGCGTCTCTTCCAGCGCCAGCGTCAACATCCCCTCAATCCGCGTCGTCGTCTGATATGTTTCCTTATCCAGCTTGGGCAGCTCGTCCAGGATCCGCTGGACGAAGTTGACGTCATGCAGCGGCCCTGCCCACATCGGGCCCGCCAAATGCCTGTTCCGGCCGCAGTGCTGGCATTCTGGACCCACGGTGGGTGCTTGCGCAAAGACGTGCTTCCAATACGTGCCCTTCCCGCTCTTGTTTGGCTTCAGCAGGTTGCGTGCCAGGAGCTGGGTTTCCCATGCCCCGCACCCTTGGTCGCAGCTGTAGACGACCATGGTTTTGCCGGCGAGGAACTTGACGTCGGCAGGGGACTTGTGGATCTTGACAAATACGCGGGCGTAGAAGTCGATGGAGAGGGAGAGGAGGGGCTCGATAGCTAGGCCGTAGCGCGCAGCGGAGCTGGCGATTGCGTGCAGGATCAGCCGCAGGCCACCTTCGTGGGAATGCATGCCCTTGATTGGCAAGCCGCCGTAAAGTGAATAGCATTTCTCGGGGTATCCGTTTGAAGCCCAGACACCAGCGTCGGTGCAGGTTACGCAGAGGAGACCGCCATCGTCGCGGACAGCTTGGACGGCTGCGTCGAGAAAGGGGGCGGCGGTGCCGTAGGGATCGAGATCAATAACGTCGTATTTTTTGGAGGGCTTATAGCGATTTGAGTCGAGGGGCGTCTCGCCGGCAAAGGCGTACATATGGGTTATGGCGTTGCCGGTAACGGAGTTGATCTTAGAAGTGAGTCGGTTGTGCTCAACATTTAGATTGATCGTGCGGGTGGCTTCGGGGAGAAGGTCGTTGGCTGTGACAGAGGTGGTGAAGGGGATTTCCTGGGAGTAGCGGAGGGCGCGAAGCCCAGTTGCTGAGAGGGCATCAAGGATCGTAAAGGTCTGCTGCTTTGGCTTTGGTGTGCTACTGGTTTCTGCAGTCCCATTCTGAGCATTCCCGACTGGCTTATCTGTATCCTTGCCTTCCGCCGCCGTCGTAGTAGCCTCATCCACTCCCATAGCTGTGTTTTCCCGTGTCTCGCCCTCCACCAACTCAGACTCCTCGCCAACGTCAGCCTTGCCATTCCCAGCCTCATCATCCAGCCTTGCCATCTTCTCCACACCATTGCTCTTGGCATCCTGCTCCTCACGCTTCCTCTTCTTACTCTTCGCACTCACCGTCTTGCGCTTTTTGTCATCAGCAGCCTTCTTTCTCGCCACTGCCTCCTCGCCATATGCCTTGATCGCCAGGACGCTCAAGTCGCGATTGAACTGCTGGATGGGATTGTAGAAGACGGATTGTGGTTGATTATCGCCTTTTGGTGTGGTTTGAGGCACCGTAGGTCCTGCCGATGGGACGAGGATATATGCCAGGCCCTCTTTAATCGTCGTATAGTCTTTGCCATCGTGATGGATGTGCTGGCCGATCGCAGGGGAAGCCGTGATGTCCTTCGCCTCGGACTGGGCGTTGGCGGCAGACATCGCGTGGGATGTTCGAATTGATATGACCCTGTTTATTCCTCCACACTTTCTAAAAAATCCCCGAGCAAACTGAAACTGCAGGCGTGGTGCGAGTAACATGCAGAGAAATGAGAGAAACGTGGACGAGGCGCGATGCCGACTGGGAGGTTTTGGGACCTGGAACTTTTTCTGCCAGGCGGTGAGCCATTGGATCATACTGGGAGGTGGGACGTCAGACTACTCTCCAAGGTTGTCCCTCATATTTCTCTCTCTCTCTCTATATATATATATAAATCTTTTACTTCCCATCATTCAGCATAGATTTCTGTATCTTCTTACACCTACATTATCATATTGCTGCGTATTGCTGCGTATTGCTGCATATTTCCTTATTAGGCCGAGTGGCATATATCTGCCCCCCCCTAAGCTACCCCACCTTGGTCGCATCTGGCCTTGTTTCTATACCAATTGCTTTATAGATCGACAGATTTGCTATCCAATATGTCTGATATCGATCTCCAAAAGATCCATGACCTTCTGGTCGACGTCGCCCATAAGGCGGGCAAGATGATCATGTCCGCCACTCCACATACGCTTGGTGGTGACACCAAAAAGAACTGTATGTCTGATATTTTCTGCTTCCGAGTCCTTTTTCAGCTCTTGATATCTTGTCTATTGCTTGAACCTCAGCTGATTCAACCTAACTTAGCTGCTGACCTCGTCACTGAAACTGACAAGGCTGTCGAGGTAATGGTATCCGCGACTTTGCGCTCTGCCTACCCAACCTTCGACTTCATCGGCGAAGAAACCTACTATCCAGGGCAGCCACTTACCGATGCTCCAACTTTCATTGTCGACCCTATCGATGGAACGACAAACTTCGTTCATGCCTTCCCATGCGTTTGCATTTCCCTCGGCTTTACAATCAACAAAGTTCCAACAGTGGGAGTAATCTACAATCCTTTCCTCGATGAGTTATGGACCGGCATCAAGGGTCAAGGCTCATTCCTATCACGGAATGGCGGGCCAAAGAGGCAATTGCCTTTGAAATCCAACCCTGAGCCATTGAAGGACCTGAGTACTTGCTTGGTCGGTGTAGAATGGGGCTCTGACCGTCACGGCAACAACTTCAACGTGAAGGTTGGGACTTATGCTAAGCTGGCTGCATCCAAGAAGGATGGCGGAGCCATGGTTCATAGTCTGAGATCCATGGGCTCGGCTGCTTTGAACCTCACCGCTGTCGCAGCCGGTCAGCAAGACGTCTACTGGGAAGGGGGGTGCTGGGCTTGGGATGTTGCTGCAGGATGGTGTATTCTTCTCGAAGCCGGCGGTATCATGGCCAGCGGGAACCCCGGAGAGGAGGTGTCTGTTGATTGCAGGAAATTTCTCGCTATTAGAGCGGCGCCAAGTGGACAGGAAGACATCAAGAACGAGATGTACCAGGTGATTGGAGAGGGCCGTCTCGATTATCACAGCTAGTGCGATGTCTCTTTGAGATACTCTGTACTCGTCAGCAACAAGGAAAAGAGTTGCAGATGAAGAAACGAAGCTCTGAAGGATCCACAAACGTGGGCATTTTTGCATATAATGGATACCACAGGCATGGAGATATATGACCTGGGCAGATTATATGACCTGGGCAGATTAGAATAATAAGATATCACACCCCACAAACCTGAAAACTACTCTCAATAGTTTAATTTACAGGAAGATATGGCCGATGTGAGGTTTTCAGCAGTAATTCGGGAGATACGAATTTCAAGTCTGAAGAAGTCTGATCGGAGTTGACGAGGATACATACATAACGGGATTTCCATCGGAGCGGCCCCGCGCTTTGTAGGTCTCACGCTAAAACCCCAGAAATCTGTCAGTTTGTCAAGGGCATCGGGAGCCAAGGCCCAAGTGACGTCGAGAGCTCCAGACCCCTGTGCACAGCCACACTTTCAGTCAAAGAACCTTGGAATTACGCCGTCATCTAGTAGAGTATGTACTTCGCCATGTCTTGGTTGTATGTTTCTTGTTCTCCCAACAACATCACTTTTGCGACATCAGGACAACCCCCTTCGATACTCGAGAAATAGCACGAGATGTTGGAGTACTTCACATACAAGAAGGTGAAGAAGCACCAAGCCGAGAAGCGCGCTCGAGAGTCGTCTCAGAGCCGGAAAGCGAAGCCTGTCCTCAGCGCTGAAGACGAGAGTTTCCTCCAGCGCATTGTTTCAGAGGGCACGCCGCCGCCGCTGCCAGAGCGACCGATCGCTTTGAATCCAGAAATCGTTATTGACACGGAGAATGGGGCGCAGTTAGAGAGCTCGAACGGCAAGGGAAACGAGAAGGAGCAGAAGAAATCGCATCGCTTCTCAAAGTTGTTTATCAAGACAAAAGAGGGCGTAATAGCGGAAGGAAATGTGCCGCCAGCAGAAGCAGAGAGGGAAGAGGATGATATCACTCGAGTTTTGAACGACCTCAATCTATCGGCCGTCAACAATCACGCATTCTCACTGTCCAAGGAATCCAACGAGCTGGTGAAGAAGTTCACGGTTGTTCTGAAGGATTTAGTTAATGGCGTTCCGACAGCATACGATGATCTCACCAACCTCCTCGACGACTCACAAGGCACAATTGCGAAGAGCTATGAGCACCTGCCTTCGTTTTTGCAGAAGCTCGTCACGTCGCTGCCAGAGAAATTGACAAGCACATTGGCACCAGAATTACTGGCGGTTGCGACAGAAGCACAGGGCCTTAATATGGAACGTGCAAGCGCCGCTGCTACTGGAGGATTCATGGGTGCGGCGAAGGGATTCTTGAAGCCGAATAGCTTGAAGGATCTGGTTACAAAGCCTGGCGCTGTGGCTGGTATGTTGAAGGCGATTATGAATGCGTTGAAATTGAGGTGGCCTGCGTTTATGGGAACGAATGTTCTCCTTAGCTTAGGACTATTTGGTATGTTGTATATGGTTGGTTGAAGGTTGTATATTCATGCTAACAGTTTGTAGTCCTTCTCTTCGTCTTGTGGTACTGCCATAAGCGTGGCAGAGAAGTTCGACTGGCAGCGGAGGGAAAGGCTAAGGTGGTTGATAGTGAGGAACGTATCGTCGAGCTTGACGATGATCCTTTGTTGGAGGGACGTCCGGCACAAGGTCCTGAGCCAAGACGGAGTCATGATTCAAGACGACTCGATGAGCCAAGAGAGTCTTCACGAACCCATAGCCACAGGCACAGTAGATCAGGTGGATCATATCGCAGTGAGGAACGGGAAGATCGAGTTCATGACAAACATGAGAAGCGGAAATGAAACCGAGGTTACTATTGGAATGGGAAATAGCGTTTGCTGTATCATTGAAAGGAGGCGATCTGTGGCGTTTTGATTGAACTCTTGCATGCTGATGAAGAGCAGGACTGACGGCACAGCTGCAATGGATGGATGGATGGATGGATGGATGGATGGCTTATGATCGAATAGAATACCCAATTTACTGATTTACACTCTGTTTGGGGTCCTGATATGACGTGCCATAAGAATAGGGGTTTATTAAATCCAGTCACGGCTTTGGTAAATCTAGTTACTGAGCACGATGCAAAGATTAACCAGCCACTTAGACATCACTAGCCAGCCTAGTGTCAGAGCCTTAACGACCACGATGATAATGATTACGATGAAGACCTCATTCTCAAAATGGGTGGCTGAGTGGCTGACACTTCTGAGTACCGTGCTCAGTAAATGGATTTAATAAACCCGTAAGAATATCACCAGTCTATATCTGTGTTCTCGTTTCGACTTTTTCTTCAGTCATGCCCATATAATTTTTGTAAAGCGCAACTAATGCCTTTCTCCTGAACGCCATCCGTGACTCTGATCTGATGTGCACTCCCCGTCCTCAAACGCCAGAATATGATGAAATTGCCCACATCATCTCTCATTCATCCTCGTCTTCTTCTTCTCCTTCTCCATCGTCAGCATCATCCGGTTCCTGCTCGGCCACTGTCCTCCTTTGCGCCCCACTAATCCTCTTCCCTTTATTCCACGCCTCCGTAGTCGTCACCGCCTTCTCACCTACGCACAACCCCCTCCATTGCGTCCCACACCTCGGACACTTCTCCTCTCTCCTCGTCCTCCAGAATGGGGCCAAACAACCTTCATGCAATCTCACATTGCAGTCGACGTTCGAGCACCTCTGTCCAACCGTCACAATATTCTTGCACGCCTCGCAATTCTTAATATGTTGCCACTCACCCTCCTCCGCATCAGGGTCATTATACGTCGCGACCAACCATCCCTTAAGCTCCATCAACGCCCTTGGACTCAGCGTGAACCAGCCCTCACGACTCCTCTCCATCCAGCCCTCCTCCACGAGGCTCAACAGCAGCTTCTCCGCCTGACTATTCGTCAACCCCTTATCCGTGCCCTGACTCTCCCCATTCCCCATGCTCTGCCGCCGTCCGTCCGTCCTGGCGACCTTCATAGCCTGCATGCTCGTGATCCCCATGATCTCCTGGCGCCGCGTGTTGTACGTCTCGAACATCGCATCCAGCACGCGCTTGATGAATGCGATTTCGTCTGCCGTGTGCAGCGTCGCGAGCTGGGTGAGCGCATCGGAGGTGCTGTTCACAAGGGCCCAGACGCGCTCTTTCGAGACTTGGTGCAGTGAGGAGCGGATCTCGTAGTCGAAGGGGGAGAGGGCTGTGGAGGCCGCCGAGAGGTAAGAGGTGAAGTCATCGAGGGTGACGTCTCCGGCTCGGGTTGGCTGGCCTGGGGAGATGTTAGGGAGACTGAAGAGGGATAGGTAGGGAAGAGGGTAGGATATACCATCTTTGACGGTGAATATGGCGGCGAGAAGGGGTTGAGCTTCTTTGAAGGTGAGGGAGCCCCGCGCCATGAAGGCTTGGAGGAAGGCGCGGTTGGTATCGTCATATTGCGCTGCAGAGTGGTCATCGGGATCGTCCATGGTGACTTTATTTGAAATAAAGCCAAGGTTTGTCTATATACATATATTAAAAGGATGGGTGTACTTGAGTAAACTTTGGCAGCAAGGCTGAGAAATCGTTATCGCAGTTATCTAGGAACCATGCACACATCGCGACTCTGATTACACAACGACGCGTTTGGGGTTCATTCACGCGTTAAACGAGCGTCACAACCAGAAGCACTCAAGATTTAAGCAGGCTCTGACTAAAGGAGATTTTTATTGATTTCTTCCTGGCAAAAAAATGCCCTTAGAAGTTGGAAATAAATTTCAGACAACGAAAAGCAAAAAACAAACTCCCTCGGGTGGGCTTGAACCACCAACCTCTCGATTAACAGTCGAACGCGCTAGCCAATTGCGCCACGAGGGATGTTAACCAATTGAGCCAAGGCCCGGATTATTGGGAGCAAGACCTCATGATAGCCTACTTGTATTGCTATCATCTGCACGCATTTTTCAAAAAAAAACCCTTCCCACTTCCACCCCCTTTTATCTCACGAATTTGATATAGGAACGGCCTCGGTCAGTTCACAGGTACTTGCAGGATGTGCTTTGAGTAAATCGAGTTCAGCAGGTAAAATATTTAGGGCCATTCTTATTGGAGATTTTGTTCTATTTATTTATGTTTATCTTACTTTGTCGCCAATGCTACGAGATGTGTTGGCGATATCTTGTAAGATATCAGACAAGACTCTTATATTTCAAATTCGTCATTTCTTCGATTATGGATTATGGCAAACAGAAGATAGTGAACAAAAATGCAATCAATTTCAACGATCATGATCGTCATTGAATAACAAACAAACTCCCTACCCGACATGAAATACATCAGACGCCATCCAAAAGTTCTTCAATGCATCACTTCGCTTTGGCCGCCTCTTCAAACCTTCGAGCAATTTCAAGGACCTCGGCATCTGTACGACTTCCTCCAAGTAAGGTAACCGCAAAGGGCATCGAAGTATCGATGCCCTCGCTGTTTGCTTCGCCTTGGAGTTCTTTTACTCCATATGTTCCAGCTGGGACGGTGATGCCAGTCAAATCCAGCACATTTCCAAAATGCGTAAAAGTTCCCAGAATAGAATTCTTCTTTATCGGATCAGCAAGCACTTCTTCTACCGTCCAGTGTGTCGGCGTCGCTGGCACGACAAGCAGCATGGGGCCGACCTTGCTGGATGCAAATATCTTTTCGGCTTGTCTTGTATATCTATGCCAGCGTTAGCCCACAGATTCGCATCTTTCTCGAGTCAATCACATACAAAGCCTGTGCTTGCAAATCTCTGTAGACTTGCACTGCGGTGCTGTTTCTCTCTGTTACCTTCTCGAATATTTCTCGGATGACTGGATGCAGATGTGCGCGGTTGTTCTCAAGCCAACTATCTGGCAGACTTGCCAATCGCTCAGACACGAACGTCCCTTCGTAAAGGAGGTTTCCAGCTTTACGAAAAGGCTCCCAGTCCATTTCCACAAGGGTGCCGCCTAGCTCTTGGAGAGTCTTTACAGCTTCGTAAAACATCCTCCTGTATACCGAAGAGCAAATGGTCAGTGCTTCTGGTGGTGGTATGCCAAAGCTGAATGCCTTGGCTTGTGGCCCCAGTGAGTTGACATGTCGCTGATTCGGAGGGGTGGATTTCGAATAAGTATAGTCTGCATCGTAGCCTTCGCAGATGTTCCACACCGTCCTTGCATCTTCGACATTGATGGAAATGAGTGCAACACAGTCCAATGAAAGACAGGCGGGAGTGACGCCAATCGCAGAAAGCGTGCCTCGCGTTGGTTTGAAGCCAATGACGCCGTTAAATGCTGCTGGAACGCGACCAGAGCCTGCGGTATCGGTAGCAAGAGAGAAAGTCACCAAACCGGCACCTACACTCACGGCATTACCACTCGAGGAGCCGCCTGAGATATACTCTTTGTTGAAGACGGATTTCGTTATGCCGTAAGGACTTCTGCAGCCGGTCAGTCCAGTGGCGAGCTGGTCCAAATTCGTCTTGCCAATGAAAATGGCACCGTGGTCTATGACTTTAGTGTATACGGGAGCTGACTTTGTTGGAATAAACGCGAGAGGCGGGCAAGCAGTCGTTGTCGGGATGCCATGGATATCGATACTGTCCTTGACACTGAAGGGTACTCCAAAGAGCTCTGGTAGCTTATTGAGATCTGGGAACTTTGCCAATAAACCTTTCGCAGCAGCTATTGCGGTTTCCTCTGGAACCAGATGTATCCACACAGCAGGATCAACTTCTTGATACTTTCGAATTTTTTCATACAATGTCTCGATCACAGTTACTGGCGACAAGCCCTTGCAGTATGCACTCTGTAAGCTGCCAATCGTCAGATCCCCGTCCCAGGTAGGAGGTGTCTGTGGAGGACTAGATCCAGCTTCAGCCGACGATTCGAGTGTTTCATACGGTGAAAGTACGTCGATGAAGCCTGATAGAGATCCAACAAAGCTAAAAAGTCCTTGAGACCAATACAGCATCTCCAGCGAGCAGGTCTTGAAAGTTGGATTGTATCCGGCGGTAGCCTCAGTGACGCCACCTAGTGCAGCAATTCAGTCTCAATTCACTTGCACGGTTGATTCTGTTGAGCATCATAAAACCCAATTGAGAGCTACTTACAGCATTCAAAGCCTCTATCGTTGGCCTCTCGGATCGTACCCACGAAACAACACTCAGTTGTCACGCCTCCAACAACAATATGAGTGATAGCCCTTGCTTTCAACTTCTCCATAAGTCGCGTATTCCAAAATGCACCTTTTCCAGGCTTATCGATCACAACTTCTCCGGGAAGTGGCTGAAGCTCATCAATCAGATCGTGGCCATATTCGCCTTGGATCAGGACTCGGCCCATTGGGCCTTTGTCGCCGATTACGAGATTATGTTGCTTGTTCTCTGGATGTGCGGCTTGTCGGATGAGTTTTGACGATGGGCAATCGGACAAGTCTGGTTTATGGCCTTCACGAGTGTGGAAGACATGCATGCCAGCGCTGCGAAATAAGCCAAGGAGCTGCTTTGTGGGCTCAATCGATGCTTGGACTGCCGTCAGGTCGCCGCCTTGAATATCCCCAAAGCCAGACTTCAGAAGGAAGTCGCGTTGCATGTCAATGAGCAGCAGAGCTGTATGCCTTGGTGGAAATGTATAGGCATATGGCAGTGCCGGAACCGTGAAGGTGTCTGGTAGAGCCTTGAACGAAGCCATCTTGAGCGTCGAGTCACTGACAACAGAAATGGCGCGCGGTGTTGGCTACTTCGAACTCAGGCTCATGGCAGAGAGGAAGAACTGGGAATACATATACTCTCTCTGGTCCTTGCGTAGAGCGGACAAGAAAACTCTCGCCGCGCAATAATATGCTAATGCAATGGTCATAGTATTCAAGAGGAAGGAGAACAAGACGTTCCCATTCGCACCATGGCCGTCTGATCGGAGCACCTTGCAGTTCTTTGGTCGAAGCAAGCTATCTATTACCCTATAATTGCTAAGCTCAGCGAGCTGTGGGAGGGCTTGGTAAAGCACCAGTTCAGATAAACAGTAAAGTGGATGCTTTCCGCCATGGAGCTGGACGTTCCCCACGTTGCATGCCTGCGGGCCCCAGCAAGCACACGCGCCGTCGGCACGTTGCTGGGCGCCGACGGCACTCACTGATAATGTCTGTGTGGCGGTGGCTGATGGATGCCAAATGTCGGGGTTTTGGGCCTTACGAAGTATGGCATTAAAATTATTTTGGGATTTCTGGCCAATCAGCAACCATCAGCGACGACAACAGGCATCTCGTCGGCCAAGCCTCGAGAGAGCTTGGAGCTGCCCCCTGTGCAAGGCCAAAGATAAGGTCCAGGAACATGATGATGAGCTCTGTCTGGCCGTGCAGGCCGACGGTCCGTCATCTCTAAGGCATTTATGAGAAATGGTGAGTTTTATGGTCCACGTTTGAGAGCCGCCGAAGGCTATCGTCAGTCCAGAGCAACAACAAGTCTTCTTTCTCATGTCGATAGGCTTGTGGTGAAGACTGGATCGTCAGAAGTTAAGCAATTTTTCATCCCACTTAATACTACCTACTCAGAGAGAGAGATAGATATGTTCTATATATGAAGGGCAAGGTATCGTGTGTCCAACTCATTTCTCACATCATACATCGGCGCGATCAGCCTTAACCTTGAGACTCAATAATTTATTTTGCTGCATCTCCGTCCAATCCCACTGAGAACGAAGAATCGATCAGTCGCCATGTCTTTCCTCTCTGCGGAGCGTGTCAAGGCCAAATTCTCTCCTACTCGTCTGAAGGCCAAAATTGAACCTCATCTCCATTGGCAAGTGCCATTCAAGGTTGGCATCTATGCCAACAGTCCAAAATGGTGTAACCCAGGTACGGACTGATGACATGGATCTATGAAGACTTAACTGACAAAACAATTAGATCTGGATCCGCTTACAGCTGACAAAATAACATGGCGTGGTCGCGACTACTGGGCATATTGGTGTTCGGATATGCTCGCTCCACCATTGGCAAGCACAGTGTCCGGAGTCATGTCTCTCGGGTTTACTGCCAGAGAGACAATCCCCATTGTTTTCTTTGGCTTTTGCATCTGCAGTGTCGTCATTACCTTGACTGGCCAGGTATGTCAGATCCCCGACAATCTCAGGCTACTGCTAATCAATACGTTGAGATGGGTGCTCTTTACCACATCCCCTTCCCAGTCATTATGAGAAGCATGTTCGGTATGATTGGGTCTTACCCGGCTATTTGCATTCGAGGTATGTTATCCAGTCTCGATCAAAATTGAAGCCACATGAGAGACTGACGGTCATATAGCATTCGTGGCGGCAATGTGCGTCCGTATAACATCCACACTCAAATTTTATGTACTAATCCTTCACAGGTGGACTGCTATTCTATGTGTTCAGGCTGGATCCTTCCTCCAAATCTGCCTTGAAGCCATCTGGCCCAGTTTCAAGAACTTTCCTAACCATCTGCCAGAGAGCTCAGGCATCACTTGTAAGTGTCCAAAGATGAACTACCACAAAAGCTGCAAACATTTACTGACCATCATGAAAGCTGCCTTCCTTCTCTGCTTCTTCCTATACTGGATAGTTCAGTCAATTTTGGCTCAGATGCCCATCAAGAAACTCCGAGTTCTGTTCATGGTCAAGGCTATCATTGTTCCTCCCACCTTTCTGGCTCTCTTCTTATGGGGAGTCATTGTCACCAAGGGTGGCGGCGAGCTGGTCCATGGTAAGGTTGTGCTGACCAGCACATACATGAATACTGCATACAGCGCTCTCACTGGGTTGAACGCCATCGTTGGACTCTTCTCTAGCATGGCTGTGAACATGCCTGTAAGTTACTCATTCCTTGCTCCGCAATGTGGAATTGTGATACTCTCAAGCCATGATAGCTGACATTCTATCTTTTTAGGATTTTGGTCGCTTTTCCAAGAAGCCATTCATTGGTTCTTATCATCAGTTTTTCGCTCTGCCAGTCATCGGTACTCTCGGTGCCCTTACACCCATCTTTGTTACAGCTGCCCATTCGCACATCTGGGGAGACTTCCAGTGGTATATGCCGGCTGTGGTCAACGACTTCGACTCGAGAGCGGCGAAGTTTTTCACGTCTTTCAGCTTCATGCTCGCCATTATCGGCAACCAGATCGCTGCAGGAACATATCCATTCAGTAACGATGTCAGCGGTCTTGCACCTCGCTACATCAACATTTTCCGCGCAACAATCATCATCAGCGTCTTCTGCGTTGTCTCGACTCCCTGGAACATCATCAACAATGCTGACGGCCTACTCGCCTTCCTTTCCGGCTACTCGTGCCTGATGGGCCCATTGGCAGGAGTCATGGTTTCCGACTTCTATCTGATCAAGGAGCAGAAGCTTGATATTCACGAGTTATACAAAGATCGGGGCATCTACTGGTACGACTATGGCGTCAACTGGCGCGCATTTCTGGCCTTCATCATTGGATTTGCACCTTTGATGCCTGGATTTGCAAAGAGCATTGAGCCGTCCTTGAAGGTTGGCGACGCTTGGAAGGTAAGCTCCGTCCATTCTCTCACCTGCTAGATTCCGGCTGATCATCATTCTTTACCAGCTCTACACATTTGCGTGGGTTTTCGGATTCACATTATCCACGCTGAGTTACTATGTCATCTGCAAGTTTATCTCGCCCCCCGTTGGTGCACAGGTCGAAGAGGCTGTGTATCCCTCGCTTGTGGACGAGGGTGTGACTCCAGAGGAAGAGATCTCCGTCTCTGAGAAGGGAGCTGGTTCGGCAGACGACAAGGAGATTGTCTAAAGAAGTGTCGCCATTGCGGATTTCACAGTTTTTGCTCGATCTTTCCAGTATTTGATATTTTGTCTTGCAGCAGCAGTAGAATAGGCCGGGTAGAAACTTGAGGAGGGCCAAGGGATAGGAGTGACGGGGATAGTCAATATACCATTTGTATTAGATTTGAAGAGGCTATATTTATACTATACACTCTCTCGCTCATAGAAATCGTCGGCAGTGTGAAGGGACTGGTCTGAATTGCCGCTCGATTCTGAGCTAATCCTAGTTATAAATCTATTCATCTGTTCATCTTGACATCCAAGCCTAGCAGAGCTTCAAGCTTCCAGACGTGATTGATTGGTTTCTTTCTTTTCGCATGAACTCCTGAACTCCTGAACTCCTGAAGTCCTGCAAAGCGATGTGACCCCTTCCAGGCTTTTAATCCAAGACATCCCAAGACTGAGTGAGCACGTGATGGTTAGTTATAAACAGCTTTAGTCAAGGGAGGAGGAGGCGTCTCCCTTATCTCCCGCGTTATCGTTTGGCATCAGCAGAGGCGCTCGGAGAGGCGCATCATTGGATATGGATTGCCTCATCTTCTCCTGCAATTCTGAGCTTTGCAAGCCATCGACTCTGAATGAAGTGATAGGTATGTATATATAGTATGTATATACAGTACATATTGTACATACATATATACATATCCCAATCAGGAATTGATGTCGCCGATGAAGCGAGCGACGGCCCCGGCGCCGACTCCAGGAGTCCAGGATGCTGGGCCAGAACTGCCACCTCGGGCTATCATATCATGTGCCATCTGATCTCACGATAGTCGATGCTCGATAGTCTGATAGAGTAGAATGTTTTCTCTCTTACCCCTCTCTCTTACCTGCTGTCTGATATTTCTCTCCATCTTTATTATGATCAAGCAAGCACGCGCATTATTCTTTCTTTCAATCGAGAAATGAGATATCTACATCCATGGCAGCGTCGCCTTCTTCCTCTTTATGTACCATAGTCTCCTCTGAGCCAGAGCACCCCAAGGCACGCAAGGATCGGCCGTGCGATGCGTGCCGCAAGAGGAAGAGCAGATGTGTCCTCAATGAGGGCTCGACCATCTGTGTCTTGTGTGGTTTTCATAGCCAGGCCTGCACTTTCCTGTACACGCCACAGCCGAGGAAGAGAAAGCTGAATGATGTGGCAGCGGAAGAGAAGTCTCATAGAAGGTAGGTTGCATCTTGCAGTGCTGAGGAAGATGTCAGGAAGAGCTATCCACAAGATGGAGAGCATAACCGTATCTAGGAACATTGAACAGCGCAGGGCCTAACGTCCTGACCGATCCTTTGAGGGATTTGCTGACTTTATCTCAGGCGGCCTTCTTCGTCGAAATCTCCAGAGACTGAAGTACCTGCTCGGAAACTATCAAATCCCGAAAACACCCCCTCTTCTCCTCGCAAAAGCAAGCCAGTAATCTCAGACTATGCAACTCTGAAGGGTCCTTCTCTGCTCAAGAAGACCCTTGGCCTCCAAAGTCACCGTCACAGTCGATATGTCGGTCAGACGACAGAACTGGAACCTTGCGTTCTCAATCTCGCCGGGTTTGACCGTCGCGATGAGGGTTCATTCTTTCGAAATACGGTTCGGAAGGTTACGCACTCGGATCTCTTCATAATGGAGAAGGACGACGAGACAGACAATTACATGGACGAGCTCAACGACCTTGAAGTTATCGAGGCGATAGTAGCACCGCATGGCCCCGCTCTCATCAGCTTATATTTCCGAATCGTTCACCCTAGCTTCCCCATTCTTCATAAAAGGGTCTATCTTGAAAAGTACAGCAGGACGTATCGAGAATTCTCACCTCCACTGCTCGCCGCTGTCTACATCCTCGCGTTGAATTGGTGGGCATATAGCGTTGATCTGGCAGAGCTGAAGAAACCAGATGTCAAGAAGCTGGAGCAGCTGGCACTGAAATCTATACGGAATGTCATGCAACGACCGAAGTTGTCGACGGTTCAAGCTGGCCTGCTACTACTTCAACGAACTGAAGGCGACTCTTGGTCCCTTACCGCACAACTGATAGTTATTGGACAAGGGTTAGGCCTTCATCTTGACTGTTCAAACTGGAAAATACCGACATGGGAGCAGAGCCTTAGGAGACGGCTCGCATGGGGCTTATACATGCAAGATAAATGGGGATCTCTGATATATGGCAGGCCGCCTCAGGTTCACGAGTCAAATTGGGCCCTTCGACCAGTCACGGAGGACGATTTCCCAGAGAATGCAGCGGATGATAGTGAAGAGGAGGGAAGTACAGAAGTTAGGAAAGGAATGATGCTGTTTACCCAGATGATCGCACTTACGAAGATTCTGTCGGAGATAATCGACAACTTCTACTCATTGCGAGCAGTTTCTGAGATGGAACTCCAGGGCAGCAATGAAACCTTATTTGTCCTGGAGAAGGCGAAGCCTATCCAGATCAAGCTGAAGAGCTGGTTCGCCGGTCTTCCGGACTGTCTCCGGATGGATAGTACAAAGGTGATGAAATTATCATCGACTGGTATGTTTATCCTGCATCTCCGTTGCTTTACAACAATCCCATTGACAATACTAGGATATCTCCACCTCGCCTACTTCGCCACCGAGATCACCCTCCATCGCTGCATCATCCGTACCCTCTCCACGCACTCCTCGCCCTCTCTCCTCCAAATATGCCGCTCCGCCGCCCGCGCCCGCCTCATCTCCTCCATCGAGTTTGTCTACAACCTGCGTCCCGAGCACCTCCAGTCTTTCTGGTACTTCACCTCCAAGACCAACCTCGCGATTATCGGCACCTTCGGGAGCCTCCTCTGGGCGACCAGCGAGGATAGGGAGGAGGCCGAGTACTATCGCCAGAAGCTGGGGGAGTACAAGTGGACACTCAAGGTGAGCAGTAAGGGCGTCGACTGGTTCGGGTTCGCGATCGGGATTATCGATGCGAGTACGGCGTTGTTGAGCGAGAGGTGGGAGAAGGGGGTGGCGAGGAAGGGGTCGTCGGCGGAGGGAGCAGAGGCGAATCCCCAGGGTGCGATGAATGACACCCAGGACCAGCAGCTCGCACTCCAGGAGCTGAGGGCGCAGCTTGTGAAGGCGCAGAACTTCGAGTTCCTGAGCGCGGTTGACGGGACGCAGATGCAGCTTGTGCAGAGAATAGGCGTCGGTAATGGAGGATCGGCTGATGAGGTATATGAAAACGAGGAGGCATTTGAGGATTCGGCCGGCTTTCAACAGCATTCTTTCGGATATACACCCGAGAATGGATTTTGGCTCGACAGTGGGATGGAGTACTGAAAAAGCAGTGATTGAATGAGGAGCTAGGGAAAATAAAGAATAAACGGAGACGCGCGAAGCAATGAATTATGATCTTTACTGGAAGTGAGAGAGTAATGAAGATGCGGCGTGTGGCGTGCGGCGTGCGGCGTGCGGCGTGCGGCGTTGTGTAAAAGAGGACATCGGATAATTCATTAGATTCTTCTAAGATCAACATTCGGACACTAGAGATTACTTTAAAAAGATCTCTATTAAATCCAATCATAGTTTTGATAAATCCAGTCACTGAGTGTAATACTCAGAGCAGCCGGCCACTCAGCCGCCCACTTTGAAGATGAGTAGCCAGCCCACTGCTAGCCTGCCGTCATCGTGAACGCTGCATACAGTGAGCACGCTCACGGTGTGAACACATCATTTACTCTGGCAACTTCTACTAATTCGAAAGGCGGCCCGCGTGTGGAGAGAAAGATTACAGCAAGCTCCGTCTGCAAGCCCTCCAGACTTCGCCGGCTTTCAAGTCTTCGACGGTAAAATTCTCCGAGGAGAATTCTTGAAAGCACTGAAAGGGGAAGAAGTATCAGAAGCACGAGAGCAGAGCCAAAGTTGTCATCGTCGTGGTGATGATCATCAGAGCGCTGGACCAGGCTAGTGGTGTCTGAGTGCTAGGCCTTGCTTAGGAGCATATATAGTTTTTAAGGCAGGATAGCTGGAATATAGATGTCTAGCTCATTGCCACAGCATGTTGAGGCTACTTAAGTGGAGTAGCGGTGGTCCATAGCTCTTAGTGACTAGATTTATCAAAACCATGACTGGATTTAATAAACCCTTACTGGAAACTATATCATCTCATATGCCCCCATCAAATACCCTCTCTGCGTCATCCCATGCGAGGACCTTATGAACAAATCCTAAGTCCCGTAGGCTTATGCAACCAACGCCCCAGAACCGCAAAAGCCCCCACCTGTATAAACGCCGCGAACCGTCCATATACAGACACGTATGCCATGTAAATCCTCGAGTTTCTCTGTATATATCATCTCTCATCTCTCGTCCTTCCCATTCATAAGCATTATCATCTTGTAATTATCCCTCCATGGCCATGTCTCGCCTCGATTATATCTTCTTGACATCCACCTCCTTGGTCTCGGCCAGCGTACTCATCGCGTCGTGGAAATCCTCGCTCTGGCTTTCTTCGCCCTTATCTCCTTTATCCTCGTGTGATTCGTCAGAGCTCTGGGCTGCGATTTTAGAGGTTGGTGCTTCTGCTTCTTCTGCTGCTGTTTCAGTCGCAGTAAGTAGTAGAGCTTGCAGAAGTCGATTTTTCTAAACTTGCAGAGTCCGGAGCGGAGGAGGAGGAAGTAGTCGGCATAGATTCAACGACTTGAGAGCTGCCTTTCAAGTTCGGAAGACACGCGGCGTTCCAGCTGGGGGACTGAGTCAACGTTTCTGGCTCTGCAGAGGGTTCCGACGTCGTTTGGCTGCTGAAGTTGAGGTATTCGCCCGCGGAAACATCAACTTCGCTACCCTCCTCCTTCATATTTTTGGTATTATCCTCCGTCTTAACCCCGTTCGTTTTTGGTGAAATGGGTCGTCTAGATCCATTAAGATCCACGTCCTCGAACCCGTCCTCCCTCGGGCTCGCTAATGGTGACATTCCATTCTCCGCACCACCATTACTAAATGTCCTGCTCCCTCTCGCGGAATTTCTCGGCGGCAGGGGTGGTGGCACCCTGGGCGGGATCGTGACGACGCTTCCTTTTGCCTTAACCACGTTAACCTGCGACGGTCCTAAGAACGAGCCACGCTGCGCTGTCGCTGCTGCGGTTTCAAAGACCACGGGCTCCTCATCGTCGAGGTCGTCTTCGGAACCGTATGCCGTGTCGACCTCGCTCTCGGCGTGATTGCCGTGATCTTGATTCTGCCATGCTTCGTGTTCGATGACGGTAGTGCCGCTGCCGTTGAATTCGCCGCTGTTGTTGCGGTACGCGAGGCTGCTGTAGGGTCCCAGGTCAATTTGCGTGTAATCAACTTCTTTAGGCTCTTCCACGATCTTCTCTTCTTTAATAAATGTACTCTCGTTCTTGATGCTCGGCGTGGTTACAGGGCTGTTTGGGAAATCGTCCATGTCGGTTTGAGTGCCCATTGATACGGTTTGGACGGTGCTCATTAAGCTGGTTCTCTTTGAATTGCTCATGTAGCTTCCTCTATTACTTGTGTAGTTCGTATCGATACTTCTTCGATTAAGATGTGTGAATATTGGACTTGTCGGACTCGGTCGGAACTCAAACTGTGTGCTGGCGGGCCGCACATTGCTGCCTGCCTCCTTGATCTCTAATCCTGCTTCTTCTAGAGCAATAACGCCAAATGGATCGGGATCATCTGGTTCAGGAATTCCGAACACTGGGATTGTTGCCTCGACCTCGACATCTCCGGGAGCGGGCTGTCCTTCTAGCTCTTCCATCAGATCTTGGTCAATGTCTTCCCGACCTTCTGCCATCTTCAGTGTCTCTGCAAGCAATTTCGTTTCCCGAGGTACATGTCTGACTTTCCCGGCCAGAATATCTGTGACGCCTATCCTCTGGTTGTAGAATCTCTCGTTTTCATCTGTGCGCTCGATGACGACTGTTCCGTCTACCTGGACACCAGCATAGAATCCTCTCGATTTCAAATACGTGAATACGGGCCTGTTCATTTGCTTCCACTTCCCATCGTTTTCTAGCACTCCCCCGACACCGACTGGCCCAGCAACTGCACTGATTTCGCCTCCAATGGTTGCGCGGACCTTCGTAAACGAATCCAACGCTTTTCTATTGTTAATCACCAGGACGCAGTCGTAAATATCGATCCCGACCAGAAATCCAAGACCGGCAGTATGGAGCATGATCCCAGACGGCGGCGACCACGATCCATCTTCTTGCCGTGCTACGAGTACTCCAGAGCCACCAGCACCTGAAATCCAGAGCCCTGAGCGCATTGTCGTGAAGATAGCTAGGCCGACTGCATTCTGTATTACCTTCTGAGGGATCTTTTTGAGAACTCTTTGCTTCTGCTTCGGGCCGTCGACGCCCACAGGCTGCTGCTCTTCAGTCATAAACCCATCCTCTGTATGAATGTGTCAGTAACACTGCACAATTCCCAATGCTCCGCGACATTAACGCAAGTTGCGCTCGTCCCACATAATCATGCGCCCGGAGACAACTCACTGCAGAAACTCCTCAGAATCCTGGCCGCCTTGTCGCTTTCTTTGTCCAATGTCGTCGGCCAGAAGGCTTCACTCCCAATTTTGTTCGTGAGCCGATTTATCGGGGCGCCCAGCTTGTCTGCCCAGCCCCAGACTTTGTCGAAGCCCTTCTTGCTGCCCTTTTTCGTTCTGTCCCAGGACGGGAGCATGGAAGTGACTCTCTGCATCACTGTGAAATGGCGCCTGGGAAGCGCTCAGGAAGCGTGGAAGACTTTCTAGTTTCTATAGCCGAGAGTGATGCGATCATTCGATGAGACGTCGAGAGGGAAGTCCACGCATCAAATTGACTCGGTTTGTTCGTTGTGGATGGCGAGAATGGGGAATAATGCTGCAGCTGGTGACGTGGGGCGAGATCGTTCACTCTGTACCTTGCTGTATCCGGCCGGTGTGGATATCGAATTTGCTGCGCGGGATGATGGGAGAGGGGCATTGGTTAGTCCGCTCTCTTTTCCGAATTGAAAAATGAGGATATATATATATATATATATATTTTTAAGAGGAAGATCGGATTATAGTATAAAAGAGCAGCAGCAGTATTGGTATATAAAAATGACATGGAGTGAGAAGCAGAGAGAAGAAGAAGAAGAAGATCAATCAAGCGTCCAAGAGGCGATAGGGACGTACTAGGACGAGGCTGGGCTTCTCTGATTCGGAACCGCCACGCTCTGTTACTGTACTAAGTCTTAGCATGCATACCTAGCAGTGTACCGAGTTCAGGGCGAGGCTGTACATACATACATACATACATACATACATACATAGGTAATATACTCGTAATATATGTATCTAGGCATGCAGCAAACAAGAGCTGAAGGACGCGAAAGATGCAATAGTTCTAGTGGAGGTGCATGTACCGACTGCTAATATGTCCATATGTAGGTACATACAATCAGTACAGTAGTACCTGACTCGACAACTACTCACTACGGAGAAAAAGTACGGAGAAAAAGAACGAAGACATCCAAGATATCCAAGACATCCAGCCAAGGCATCGGCAGTCGGCAAACGCGGACTTTCGGAGAGAGCGGAGAGCGGTTGACCAGGACGGTCAGGCACATATATGTATAAGGTACATACCTATGGATTATATTCGGATTCTATCGACAAATATGTACCAAATATGAGAAATTGTTCGGATGCACGGACACTGTAGTACATACCTACTGTGCCTATGTGCCTATGTGCCTCGTGGTTCACTCGCTACATATGATGCCATGACGATGTGGCCATAAGAGGTCCTTGTCGGGCCATGAGGTTGATGTGGATGTTATACATACCTATGTATATATATATATATATATGCCTACATGCCTACCTAGGCATGTAGGATGTAGGCATGTATGGGCAGGCATGTATAGGCAGGCATGTATCCAATCTCCTTCTCCATCTCCTCGCTGCTAAAGTACCAAAACTTCAGTATCAAAACAATCCGTCCCATCTTATTTCATGTGTGCGTCTTTTCCATTCCCATGCCCATTCCTCATTATTGCCCCTCATATCATTCATCATCCAGTCATGATGGCCGTCTCCTTCCTAGATTCTTCCTTCCCCAGGTCTGTGAATCTTCCCTCCCCAAGTTTTTGGAGAAGAATGCAGAGGACCTTCGACCATGGGCAAGATTAATTGTGTCGCGAAGAAAAGGCGTAGGTAGGTAGTACTTTGCTTTCATATGCTTCGCTCGTGATTGCTGGCTGGAGCCATCTACAGCTATCCAGACTTCAACGGGGCCGCGACGCCCTGGCTGCACATGCAACGAGAACTCCAACATCGACGGTTCATTTACATTGACATCCTCCTTTACTCCTCCTCCTCCTGAACCAATTCCTTGATTTCTCCATCTGCCATAATTCCTTCGCCAGACTCCCCGCCAACATTCGAAGCCGTGGCATGAGCCAGCGTCCTATTGAAGATCTGGTTCGGCACGACAAATCCGTCCTGCATCCAGAAATCAACCTCATCCACAATATCATACACAATGTCCTCAGCGATCTGCTCGTCGTATCTGTCAGATGCAGCCCTTGCCTTCTTGAGCCTGGAAGTTGGTTGTTGATCGCTTCCCACCATATCGACTTCATCATCGTCTGGATCAGATCCAGGCGGAGGATACCAGAAATCGGGGCCAAGGTTGATCTCTGCTGCACCTCCACGGAATACACTGACGGCGGGATAATAGCCGAGCATACCGTCGTCCAGACCGTCTCGAGCGCCAACTTGTGCTTGTGGTTTTGATGCAGGGGGTAAGAACGCGAAAAGGTCTTTGAACGCCTCGCCCATATAAACTCCATTTTTGTAGATTTTAATGTTGGAATTAGGCAATTTACGCATCGCTGGTACTGGATGTGTCGGCCCTGGGCATTGGTTTGTGCCACCGCCACCTCCAGAAGATGACATCGTCGGTACGGGGTTCATGAGGTCCTCGAGCTCCTTCACCGGAAGATAGTCTATCTGCTCAAAGTATAGGTGTGATTTGAAACGTATAGGAACTCGATCTCGTATAATGTCTGCTGCCTCGATGGGTTTCGCCTCGTTATCTTCCAGATCAACTGCTGGGTTGTAATGTCCTTCAACTACCTTCCGATGCAAGGTTTCTGACGGAAGATTGATTTCCAGACCAATCACATCTCCCACTTCTATATTCTCGCCTCGTGGAAAGAACTCTTGGGGTCGAGACAAGTGGACCTTTTGGCCTCCAACATCCCTGATTCCATAACTGTAAGCATCAAAGCCACACATCGACTCTAATGTCGCCTCTCTCCTGGCCCACCCGACTCGCACATGCCCCTCGCTCGTTTGGCCCTTTTTCGGTATACCACTTGTTATTTTGCATTCCCAGTAGAACCGCCCTTCTCGGACGCATACATTTGCTTTCGCCATTCGGAAGCCTTTATCTGTGGTGATATGCCGGCCCGTCGCGTCCAGGAACACGTGTGTTGATTGATCTTCGAAGTTGATGCGAGGGATGTAAGGCTCGGTCTCCGACTCGCGATAGAAGAGAGATGAGGGAAACGAAGGGTCCGCGATGCAATGGGTGTACCGAAAGTTCTTTTTATTGAAGACGCTAGAATTCGTTAACATGGTGGTGGTCTTTGGCCGCAGTGGGGATGATCATACTGGTCAGAAGTCTCATGGAATTGGATATCGGAGCCATCAGGAGCCTTGATCGTGTGATGCGGAGTGAAAGTAGGCCCTTGAGGGGCTTCAAAATCAGCTAGTCGAGGTGGAGGGAGTTTATATCGTAAAGGAGCCAGAAAGCTAGAAGATCTTTTGTGCTTGCTTGGACTTTTGGGATCCGGAGTCGCTTTTGGTTCCGGTGCCAGAGGGCCTTTTGATTCACGCTTCTTGAAGGACTCCTTTTTGGCTCGAGCAGCACGCTCCCTGGCGACAGGAGCTTCATCATTTGGCTTAGTAAAGTCCGGGTTGAGTGGTGAGGATATGGGTGGCTGATGATCATCCTCCAAGGTGCGCTTCTGAGGTATTGAGATCGGAGACTGGTCTCTGGAGGTCGTCATGACATCCGGGACAGGATTGATCATTGGATTGTCTGTTGCAGAGGACATGGCGACAATGCATATGATCGCATTGACCCAATTTCATTTAAATTGGTGAAGTTGTTATGCAAATCAAGAAGATGTTCTGTTTTTACTATCATAAGTGCAGAAATGTTAGTTTGGGTAAACCGCGCTCTGTCTACGGAGTACGCGATGATGGACAGGATGGGAAGTGAGTGTGAGGATCGGAGTTATTATGTTCCGAAATGCACTCTGCACCAGTAGTAAATAAAAATGGAGAGTACTTACTAATGCTTATATAATCATATTTTCCAACAAGAGAATCTGAGAATCAAATGCCCTGCAAAGTCCATGAAAAGAATAAAATGCCCAGCTGCGCTTGTGCTTGCCAGTTACTGTGAGTCTGTGGTCTGCCACTAAGTGACTGAGAGATTGAGAGACCGACCTACGAACTATCTCACTGTCGCTAACCTCACCGTCGCTTCTCGTGAGGGTTAGGCGGAGAGGATTTCGTTCTTTTGCTGAACATTTTCTAAAGAGCCACCACCTTCCAACATAATAACATTGTGTGTAAGTCATCATCAGCTAATTCATTTGGATTTCATCCATGAATACAAATATTCTGTCAACAGACATCAAACATCCCTCGTGGCGCAATTGGCTAGCGCGTTCGACTGTTAATCGAGAGGTTGGTGGTTCAAGCCCACCCGAGGGAGGTTTCCTTTTGCCATTTCCTCTTCTACTCATTTTTACTCGTTTGAGTGAATGAGGGGGAGGTTATTATGAGTGTGCCGGAGAACTTGGTGAATCCAGTTATTATATCTGATTGATCTAAAAGCGAGAAACGACTCTGCTTTTTAATTCTTTTTTCATTAGTTTACTCTAGCGGAATCTGAATAGCCCCTTCAACCGCAGTTATATTGTTGGATATCTAACTATCTAATTGACGGTTCTACATTGGTGGCCATGGATGCAGCACTCAAGCCTCAAACCTCGAATATCTCGATCCCATTGCCATAGACCAAGCAGTGTCTGTGGTGGCAGTGCCCGCCAAAAGTAGCTATTCCAGCTGCATCAGGGACTGTGGTTGCTACTTCATCGCCGTCTGTCGTCTCTTGCCATCTCATTTCCTTGAGGTCGAAACCTTCCAGACCAAACTCTGCAATAACCTCGACAGTCCAGTTCTTGACTTTTTGGTCTCCACCTACTGTGCAGAACCGGAATTTTCCCTCGTTATCACCGGAATCGTGATTGTGAGCAACATAGCACAAGCCATTGACAGCAGCTGCATGAGCCGACGGGGCAATCATCCGTATTCCAAACTTCCTGCCCGCCATATACGTTAATGCAACTGCGTTATCATCACCTCCGGTAGCGATAATGAAGCCTTCGGGCCCTATGGGGAGAATATCGAGCGAAAGTATGCCTGACTGGTGTATTTTGGTTCTCTGAACCAAGCTCAACTCAAGTCCTTGTGCTTCATCAGCTTGCTCCTCATCGTCATCGCAAATCTCCCATAATGCTAGATGCCCATCGGTCGAAGCCGTTAGCACCATTGTTTCGCCAGTACTCGATGGCAGGACGTTTATTTGCGTCAAACAAGCTGAAGTGTATCTGCCATGTGCAAGCTTTTCAAATCCCTGAGATTTCGAGTACCAGTATGCCCTAATCGTCGAGTCTGAGAAAGCTATTGCAATCATGTACGTCTTCTCTGAGACAACGCCACTTTCTTGGTCCTCGCCGCCCGTTGCGACCACATCGAAGCTCATGATCCGCAGATCATGCTCTTCACTGAGATCGCTCAATGTAGCTTCACAGACAGCACCAAGCCCGAATCCGGGAATCCAAGAGATTGCCCAAACGTTGAACTCTTCGTAGCCACCGCCACTAAATAAGTATTTAGATGTATCGGATATATTCGCCCATTGAAGATGTTGAATTCCAGCGCTGTGCTTTCTGAGTATGGTATAGCATTCGAGTTTATTAAGAAGTGGATCGTGATATTCCGCATATCTCCATATTCTTATATTTGTATCCTCAGCTGCCGTGGCAATGAGCTGCTGGTCCTCGGATACTGCACATGCTTTAATCTCTCGTCCATGGCCTCCTTCTTTCACAGTTTTGTAACATGGCCGAAATTGCTCTTGCATGCATAGCTTAGAAGCTTTGGTGTATGCAAAGAAGCTTCCACCAGAGTACTTTGGCAGAGTAGAAAACGCATAACTTCTATGAGCTCCCCCGCATTCGATACTAGAAAGCTCGCATTGCTTGCTTTCATTCCAAACGATAAAGTTTTTGCTTCGAAACCCATGGATAATGAGTGATGTGCCGTAGAAGAAAGCCCCTTCAATCATCGGTCCAAAAGGAAGTGCGGCATGATGGACAAGCTCAAACGTGGTAGTATTTGCATTTTCGGATGTTTTTGAAAGATATGCTGCGAAAATGGCATATGTTCCGTCGCGAGCCGTGATGACAAAATAAGAGGGAGCCCCATTCGTCGCTGGGACTTCAACAATAGATGTTATTGCGTCATGGCATCTGAAGCGCTTGTCAACAATGATAGGTTGAGGGGTGTTTCCGATGGTGAGATCGTATACTGCCAATTGCCCATTTCTTGAGCCAAGAATAATGAGTTCGCTGACTACACCGGCACTTGTCACCACAAATGAAGGGGGCAAGTCCATATGATATGTAACCGTTTCTTCCGATGATAGGGGCATGAACGTAATAAGCACAGCCTGTTCTCTCCCGAGAGTAGTTGCAAGGATTCGTATGGTGTCATTTATCTGTCCAGGAAGACAAAATAGCCCTGCTACCTTGTGCTTCAAATCGGCTATTTCTTCAATGGCTCTTGGAGAATAATACATGTAAACTTTACCGTTTGCACCAGCTAATATAGCAGCTTCGTGTTCTGGCACACTGGTGGCGATGGAGTACAATTTGAGATCCAACTCCGAACTTTCTGGTAGTAATAATTCAAGCCATTTATCGGGGTAGAACGTCGACTGCGTGATTACCCTCCCAAAAGTTGTTGTGAAGAGCAACTGGTTTGACCTGACAAGCGCATATTTGCTGAGAGCGTCCTTTGCAATCGCGGTTGGTTTCTTCTTCTTCTTTTTCTGAGGTTTGGCTGTATATTCTAGAGCTAGCTCTTCGGGCTCCAGTAGTTTGGTCGTCGAAACAGGCTCTTTAAATAGTGGCCTGGCTGGCAATTCGTCAAGGATGGTGTCCAAAGTTAGGACTCGAGATATTGTTTGTTTATGTTCCTCCGGCGCGTCACATGCACCATTTGATTGATCTTTTTCAATGCTTGTTTGGCCAGGCGGAAGTCCATCGACGCAGATATCAAACGTGAGGACTTCTCCGTCTGCACCGCCAGTGGCGAGCGTGTTCCACAACTCTCCAAAGTTAAGCAAAGCAGAAGACCAAATATGTTTGCCGGTATGATATCCATATGTTTTGATATGGGTAAGAGCGGCTTTGGCTGGTGTGACTGTAGCTGCTGATGTTGGCTCGTCCTGACTAAGGATATTGTTACCAGTAGATTCCTTGATCCATCCAGTCAATGCCCATTGTTGAACAGTCGAATCTTCGCCAAACGAAAGGATATTCACTGGTGTGCTTTGATCCGCTTCTATTGTTTTTGGAGTGATAAACCTCACTTGCCAAATGCGAGAAGCATGACCCATCACGGTGGCGATGCAACGCTTTGCAGAAAGGCCATTTTGCGAATCAGATGCATCTTCGCCAAATCCAGTCTCTCTCAGTAACGGCGTCAATGGTTGTGAGGAAACTGGCTGATGGCTCTCAAGTGACGACATATCCCAGAGTCTTATAGTACGATCATCGCTGCAGCTGGCCAGAATCCTCGTTGCTTGTCCACTTGGATCTCTTATTTCAGGAGAGATCTGAACTCCGAAGATCGAGCCCTCATGGCCAGTAAAAGTGAAAAGAATATCACCACTCTCCACAGTATCAGTGTCTTCTAGATCCCAAATAACAACCTCAATATCTCCAAACACTGTTCCAGCAGCAACCATAATGGAAGAATTTGAAGTCCAAACAATATGAGCAGAATAAAGAATCGAGCGAGACGATGAGGACAGACTCCTTATTTGTGGCCGCGCTGGCTCGACAACCGACGACACATGAAGGGCAACATTGTGGGCCGTAATGAAAATGCAGCTTCCACAATGATCTGAAGGAGAGAATGCGCCATCCAGGATCCAGTCAGAGGCAATCGTCTCCTTGGAAACGACAGAGTCTATGTCACCTGACACGATTTTCCGTAGTTCCTTGTCATGGAGCAAGACGAATGAACGACCCCCCCAGATGGTCAGCGAGTCTATATCTATATCAGATGTCCGTATCGCTCGTACCGCGATACCATGGATGGTCTGCGAGGCGAAAATTCTGCATTGAGCAACGAAGGATGAGGTCTCAGCTTCGTAGATCTTGAGAAAAGCACCTTCTCCCACCAGGAGCAGCTCTGTTTGTTTCGTATTATCGAATAAGTTGTAATATGCGAGAGCCGTGACCGGATTAAGTGTATACGCATGCTGTGAAGAAATTAGCATCTGGTGCAGTTTCCTTCAAGGCCGTATCATGCAGCAGGCTTGCATATTGAGTTCCCTTCCTTCTTTCGAGTCAGCAGAATACTCCTACTTACCTTCAAAGACATATTTACGCAGGACTAGCGATTTTTCATTCGCAGATGTTGTCACGTGGGCACATATTCATAGGACAGGTACGAAGTAGATGTAGGAAAACTCGGTGTGTGTTGTGCAAGTTCAAGATCTAATCTAATCTTATCTCATTTATGAAAAGAATGCTGGTGTGTGACAGTGAAGACACAAATGTATAGAAGATGTATAATATTAAATCTCCTTTCACGGTCAATTGGATTTCCCCATTGTTCATTCATGGAATGAGCACTAATTCATAGCAATGGTATTAACAGCATGTCCGGCGCATTCTACATATATTTATGCTGCCAGTTTCGATCTCTTTGCCTTACCGGTACCTTTCCCTTTGCCTGTTCTATTTCGCTCTGTCAAGGAACGATCAACATCCACATTGCTTTCTTCTGCCGCTTCATCATCGTCATCTTCACCTTTGTCTTCGCTTAATGGCCTTTTCCTTGCCTGCCTCTTGTTTTTTTGCTTGGCTTGTTGTGCAGCTTCACGCAGCTCGTTCTTCCTCGCCCAATCTGCCGCCTCGTCGGCAAATGTTGTGCTCATCGAGCCTACAGCTGTTCTGGCTTTCAATTTCCGCATAGCCTCTTTCATCCTTACGCTTCCTTTACCTTTATTCACACCTGTACGACCGGAGCTTTCCCTGGCGCCAGCACCAATTGCACCTTCGAAGTATCTTGTGATGTTGCTCTGAGTGCCTTGTGCCTCTCGTCGATTCATGTCCTTGATGACAGGAACCAGAACTTCATCTGTGCGCTCTTGTGTCCAACCAATGGTCGCCATGAGAAATGAGCGCAAATTGTCTAAATCTGGAACACCCCACTGAAACGGCTCAGGGGTACTGTCCACATCTGGCTTCAGGTACGCTTCCGTAACCGCAGGACTCGGAAAGCCAGGTGGCAAAAAGAGCTTGGTTGCCTGCGTTCTACGAAACTTTTTCCGAAATGGAGACTTAGAATCTGCCTCTTTGGGTCTATTGTTGTGTTGCACGTCGAACCACCAATCTCTGAACTCTTGCAAACCGTCCGCGGAAGGAAACTCTGAGATTATCTCCAGAGCAGCCACCGGGCCAATGCCAGGAAGCCCTTCAGTATAATCGCTGCCAAGTAGATGTGCAAACTCGATCAGCTTATCACGGGACAACGACAACTCTTTCTCAAGATCTGAGGAGAGATAGCATTCCACAAATTTGTTGCTGTTGAACATGTTCTTGTAGACCCGCGTACCACCGAAAAGGAAGATATCCGAATCATCCGTTACGACCCCATCAACAAGGCCAAGATTGACTAGTTCGGCACATTGAGCTTCTGCCTCCATGGGAGCGGTGATGTATGGCAAGCCGAACAGTCGAAGGAGAGCCTGGCACTCGGTAATCATGGTGTGCGACACTTCGTCTGCATCTCGGCGATCTTTCTTTTGTTGATTGCGGAGTTGCTTGAGCTCACGCTCATAGTCTTCTTGATTTTGCTGTGCAGACTTGTTGTTGAGAGTGCTGGCAAAGCGTGCGTGCTCTTCTGCTTCGAGAGCAAGCTGTACCAGCAGCTCTTCATCCTCTGGATCACTAAACTCGTCGAAGTCGTCAAAAGCTACATCAGCAGCTTGGCGATCAAAAGCAGCATCAGCTCTTGCTGCGAAAGACTCCTCTTGTGGTGGCGCAAGTTGAGAGGGACTTCTACCAATTGTCCCATGCATCTCAACATCCTCAAAGGCAGGCGAGGGGCTAGCTGAGTGGACAGGTAGTGATGTCCCATCTTCCGACAGAAGACCAGAAGAGCTGTCAGGCACATTTTGCACGGTTTCAATTGACAATGCTTTGTTTTTCTCCTCCTTTTGATCTTTCTTGGGTGCCTCTTCTCGATCGCTTTCAGACCACTCAACAAATTCTTCCTCCAAGAACTCATCCGCCCTGTTGGCTCCGTTTTCAGCGACATATTCTGGAGCTTCAAGGTTTGTCTCTCGCTCCACACCTCCCGAACCACGAGGCATTGTCATCGTGTCTTCTATGGCATGCTGATTGAGTTTTTCGGTTTCGGTGGTTAGTACCGTGTCAGATATTACTTCGCTATAGTCCGTGAGATCTATCGTAGATATGACCTTTTTTGGCGGCGGGCTATCCAATATTTCAATATCACTTCCTTCTTCAGAAGAGTCGACTTCAACTGCCCCATGGTCACGGCGATACATTGTGTCTTCTTCTACTCGCCTCTCATAATCCTCTGCATTTATTTGCTGATCTCGTGCTCGCTGTTCTTTGACATGGAACCGAATGTCGCCCGTACCAGCCAGCCAAGGTGGAAGGGGCCGAGATTCTTCTTTGCTTTCACGTTCAAAGCCTCCAGCTGTGAGATCTTCGCCGTCGCCGGAATATTTGTTTCCATTTAGTTCATCATTGAGACTTTTATTGAATATCGATCCCTTCAAATCAAGCCGTTCAAAAGGCAGAGGACCGTCAAAGGGATTTCTGATATTGTGGAGGACAGGGGAAGGTTGATTCTTTCTTGGAGCACGAGAAGCGCTCTTATCTTTTCTCGCTGCTGCAAGGATATCTTGTAGATTTTCGTCATCATCGCTCTTCTCGATGGCAATTCTAGGTTTTGAAACTGCAGCGTTGGATCTGTTGTTGACGATGTGGGCCACTCCTTTCCCACCACTAGTCAAGAATAGTTGAGGACTTTCAACGGAATATTGCTCATACGATGGGATGGGAACATCCTCAAAATTCATGTCTTCTTCCTCCCGTTCGATGGTGGTAAAGCTCTTCTCCAAGGACATAGCAATGGCACGATTTAGCTCCTCCTCCTCGTCGATATATTCACTTTCTTCAAATAAACCAGCGGTCGAATTCTGCTCTACGAAAAGAGAATCGGTGGTGTCTGGAACCTCAGCACTGTCCATCTGATGGCGTTCCTGTTCCTGGGACATGGATATATGTTCCACTTGTTCTGGGAGTCCCCTCCTCATCCTCGGAAGCCTGTTGAGGCCTTCAACTGGCACATCTTCAAATTCTTCATCGTCCTCGGATTCTTCATCTTTCTGTTCCGCCTTGGCTCGTTCGTGAAGAGCATCGATGTCTATCGGCTTATTTCGTTCCCCCCTCTCTTTATCCTTGCTGACAACGCCCAATGCCCATCCTCCCTCAACACCCTCATTCTTGACGAGTATATATTCCCTGCCCCTCTCCCCAGCAATTCTGCCACTCCCAACGCCAAACATGACGTCTTCACCGTTCATCCCATTCAAATTCATTAATCGTTGTGTCAATTCATTCCTTTCTCGGACCCGCTCGACCTGAAATTTTGAAAACGCCATGCGATCCGGAAACAATTCTTCAAGTTGCTCCTTGCTCAATCCCATTCTAAGCCTAGACCTTAATCGTGCCGCATTGAGAATATTGTATCTGTCGACCGCGGGTAAACTCCTAAAGAACTCTCCATTAAAGTCAATTTTGCTGAAATCATAAACGTCGATGTTTTCTCCACTATTATGTTGCCTGGCAAATTCCTGCAGTTCCTCCACAGACATGATCCGCGGGTCATTCGGTTGTCCCATATTTTCAATGCCACCATTCAGGTCAGGCAAATGATATGCATCCTTCTTCACAAACTTTCTGCTCTGTTGTCTCTCCTGATTCGACATGCCTATTTCATCCACATAGACAAGGTTCTGATCGCCTGGTAATTCTTCCTCTTCCTCCAGCTCTGTTGGGCGGCCTCGAACCTCAATCTCGCGTTTCCGTTTATCCTCTGCCTCCTCAGCTCGCCGCTGCATCTGCATTGCAAGCAGCTTTCCCGCCGTCCTAGCGGCATCATCCCGTCTACCCTCCCTCCTTCGTTTTCGTCCTAACACAGTTTGGCGCTTGAGAGCTGGTGCACCGCCATCAAAAACAAAGACCGGCTTAATACCGAAGAAGAGAAGCTTGCAGATGCGCCTGAAGAAGCCAACGACATGAGAGTTGCGTAGAGCGTTGCCTTCTTTGTCACGTACAGCCTTCAGAAATTGATATATCCATATTGATGCATCGACCGCGAGACGTTTACGGTTGAGGGTCTCTAGCTTCGTAGGTCGAGCGCAGGGTTGCAAGACGGGCCAGAGTTGGGAAACACCCATAGTTCACGACGCTGGATTCCACCGCAAAGACCATGGCAGATGGCCTGAGTAAGATTATGCTTGTCTTAATTTCGATATGACGCTATTTTCAGTTTTGATGTCGGCCATAGATGCCCTGCGAACCATAGCGACAGGTTGATGTCTAAAATCTTAAATCTTCCACATATGAGTCGCAATGGAGGCAACACTTATCTCCCCATCGAGTCAGCCGTGTCGCCTTCTACGCGTGGTCACGTGAACAGGCGAGCCAATTCCGTCATTGATTATATTAGTGGACTACCTACCTATGTAAGGCGTAGATACGACCATAACGACCGGCTTACTTTCTTTGTTGCGTGTACTCTAGATAGCTTACTGACCTACATCTTATCTTCTCTGCTGGTCCTTTACAACGATGTCAACTCCAAATTCTGAGGGGAAAGGCTATCTCAAAGCTCTTCTGAACAAGAATCTCCGCCTCACAACCACGGATACACGAATGTTCCTCGGCGAGTTCAAATGCACCGACTCGGTATATTTTCCCTTTTGCTTCAGTTCGTAGCACATATTCGAAGGCTTCTATCTAATAATGGTTATTTCAGGATCGCAACATCATCCTGTCCCATACCTATGAATACCGACTACCCTCCAGCTCGTCTCTTCCAGCCATATCTAGTGGGAGCTCGGTCGCCATGGACATGACTTCTCGATACCTGGGCCTTGTTGTCGTGCCTGGCGAATACATCACAAAGATTGAGATAGAAGAATTTGCATCGCAGGCTAAGTCAGCGACGTCATAGTAGCTGTATCCTGCCTGCAGAAGGAAATGGAAATTGGCCACGACAATGAGACCCTGAGTCCGAGAACTTGATGTCTGGACGTTCATAATATCGATCGCCAGCTGAAACTGGAAGGTTGCAACAAGCTCGGCATCGATCTACTCTACTGTTAAAACCGTGGTTGTACTGTTGGGGCAGGGGAGGAAAAGCCACTGAAAACACCTCCAGTCGTTTGGAATCCTGGAAATGGAATCCAGAACGATTTGAGAAATCCCCAGGAAATATCAGTTCTATAACGCGCCGTGACAAAAGGGAGCAGCGAGGCCATGGAGTATGGCCGAAATGGAAGCCCAAAAGCACATGGGGTTCAAAAAAGTCCGGTATAATCTTGCCTTCAGATTATGGTCTAGTATACAGTAGCAACCACAAAACAACAATTCCACGTCCTCATGACCTAAAGCCTTCATTATTTTATTATCGTCTGCGCTGTGAAAACATGATGTATAATAAATCAGATTCGGGGAATATTCTCCATCGTCCTGTAAGACTCCCAACTCATCAACACCAAAGAAAGCCCATTTCATCGACAGTAGTGCCCATTCATGCCTCTACGGCATTATCAAGAACACGACCCCGATTTTCCTGGTTGAGCGTCTCACTTCCTTGCATAGACTGCTTCTCTTCGTCTTCTTCTTCTTCCTCCTCGTCATACTCCTCGCTACCTTGATGGGCACCAGCCGTGACCCATTCTCGGTCTTGCCCGGAAAGATCGTGGCCCTCTGCATTGCGAGCGATGTTGTTTCGACGGCGCTGTGAGAGGTTTCGCGCCCGAGTGGAGAGTTTCGCAGTAACGGCTGCCTTGGAATCAACCCAGGTTGTGAGGGCATCTTCGCAATCCTGGATGATAGCTTTGCTGGCTTCATATCCATCATAAGCAGCGCGTGTTTCTCCAGGAGTCACAGGAGTGTCGTCAATGAGCTCAAGCAGGTGCTTTCCATATCCAGCAATGATCGCAACCTTCTCGCTATGTTCGCGAAGTGCATTAAATTGGTAATTGAACGCTGCCTTCAACTTTTCGCGAGTGATATTCGATAGCTGAGCTTCGGCAACAAGAGACTCAGCCTCAGCACGGACAAGTTCTTGTTCAAGGATGACAATCTTTGGAGAGTTCGGTTCCTTATATTTGAGTTGAGCGATTTGGTCGGTTATCTTTTGCTTGCCTGTAGTCTTGATTTAGTGATCGTACGATAATATAGGGATGCAGTCAGGCTTACGGTCTCGGCTGGGCTGCACAGAGGCTTCGATATTGCGAATGCTTTTGATAGTGACACGATATTGGTCATACTGGTCGACATACGAATCCTCAAGTTCGCCCATTTCATAGAGTAGGACGCCAAGCTTGTCTGTTACGTCAGAGACGTCATCATCGCATCCCTCTCCCCAGATCGACAATTGTTGCTGTGAGAAGGTCAGTAAAGCCGCAAAGACAAGCATTGGGGCATCGCCGGCCTACAGCAACTTCCATACGCTCCCTTCCAACGAGCTCCATGCTCCGCATAACATTCTTCTCCATCTTCACCAGTTGAGCAAGCTTCCTGCTGAGCTCAGTGCTCCCGAAACCTGCCCTACAACGATGTAAGTTCTGTCCTCGGCATTCTCAGGCACAGAAAACCTACGCATGTTTCCTCAGGCCATGGCCAAATCCCCCTCTGCCAAAAAGACGTCCAGACTTCGTAGTGGACGGTGGAGGTGGTGGGGTTTGAAGCTGCGATGCAGTGGGAGCCCGAGTCTGCCGCAGGGAATACGTGCGATGCATCATTGCAAATCGGTCGATGCGACGGGGTCAAATGAGTTCTCTAATAATGGGCTCGTACTGAGATCAAGCTGTCGATTGAAATGAAGAGAGAGAGAAGGGCAGGGGGAGAGAGAGATCATGAATAGGAGTAAGTGATGGAGAGGGAATCTGAGGGAGCAAGAGAGGCGGAGCGACTTGTATTTCGTAGCATACCTACCTGATGCAGACAAGTAAATAGAAGAGAGAGGTGGGGAGGCGCCTAAGAGTAAAGTACGCCAGTGCGTCATACATGTCGGTTTAAGGTTGGCCTGGCGTCCGCGTTCAGACTACCGATGTCAATCTCCAAATCTCGACTTAGTAGCATCCATTTATTCAAGTACCATTCATTGTCTCGCATGTGCCATGTGAATAGGTAGATACGCAGCAGCAGGATACCTGCTATGCTACCTGTTTTCTTGCTTATCTACAGGTATATATATATATGTATGTATGTATGTACTTTCACTGCTCTGACACTGACAGGAGCCGCCACAGAACCAGGTCATACATAAATCCGTACTCACACTTCTTAGATTCGACTTTGGAAGTATTCTGAATGCATCTATCTGCCGAACTGCCTTCATTCCGCCGAGGATCAGACCATCACCATCACTGCAATTACCAGGTTTCGTTTTCATATATTATGTATGTCAAAGAGAAATCTGTGAGGCCACTATTTCTCTACCATCCCCAATTGGCTCTTTTTTGACGGCCATGGCATGGTAAGGCCCAGCAGTGGCGCACTTCACGGGAACTGGCTCTAGACAGGTAGGGTAGGTATTATTTCTATATCACAATATATTGTACGGAGTGGAGTATATGAGAGTGCTCGTCCTCCTCGTCGTCCTCCTCGTCGTCCTCGTCGTCCTGGGTCTTGACTCTTGGGGAACTTCATGAGAGAACTTCTTGGGGTTCTCTGATGACGCCATGCCTCCATGCCGCCGCCATGCCATATTGTCATGATGAGTAACTTGTGGGGACCATGGGGTGGCAGGTGGCATATTTCCATAATCTTGGATTTTCCACAAACGTCACACCGGATATTTGCCAATTTGTCAAATTATCACAGACACAGACAGGCTCAAGCACAGGTTCAACACTCAACGCCATGACGTCATATGCCCTTCGTTGAAATTATCATGGGACATCATTATTGCTACCTCATTGTTATTGTCCTGCCCCTCCGTTGTTCATTGCTTCTTCGATGGCGCAAGGTTCATGATCCACCTACTTCGTACTATGATGTGCAGGGAATCACATGATGATATACATGAACAGATGACGTACTTACTCTGACAAGCATGAGATTGGATCTGGAAACTCTGGGCACGCCTTGGGGATTTCAAGTATTTTACGTATCCTACGTATGAGGGGATGTGTATGCCCACAAAAATAAAAATAAAAGGTTGAACGATGCAGGGATCGAACCTGCGACCTTTTCCGTTCGGTTTTACACAATCTGTAAAGGAAACGTGATAACCACTACACTAATCGTCCTCACTCAATGTCCTTGTTCACGACAACACATAGCTAAACACAAGTACAACAAGAATTATTTAAATTTCATATCTTCATTACAGCTATTTATTTCCTTCTTCTCTTTTTTTAACCCTCCCCCTCCCTTCTCCCCCATTGCCCTTTGTATAGGTATGTAGGTAAAGCTTGTTAATAATAATGAATGTGGTTTTAATATGTGAGTTGTCTTTTATATATTATACCTCTGTGAGTAGTTTCACTGTTCAATCTTGAAATGTGTATACATACAGCAATGGTTGAGGTCCGTGCCATGGAAAAAATATTACACCCCAAGTGCCACGCCTACACCGTCCATTGTCCTGCTTAAAAATATGCGGACCATCATTGAAAAGGCCCAACCTCTTTCTGAGGTAAACAACAGCACCTGCCTGCTGCTATAAGGTGGTGTCTAGTGCCAGTACGACTGCCAACTTTAATATAAACTCTGACTTTGAGTTCACCTAGATGTGATCCCTTGGTATGACATTGATAATGACCAAACAGCACTCTTGAGTCTCGCCATCACGATATGAGCTTCAAATCCTCAATTGCGGGCCACTAGGGCAAATGCAGTCCTCATTGATAGCTCAGACGATGAGATGTATGCCATTGATCTAAGACAGCATCAATTCGCGCACTCAGGTACCTTCCTTTGTTCAAGATAACCCCTCACCTCTCAATGTCAAGAATTCTCACAAAAAGATTGATGGACTTTTTAAACCTCTTAAACAAACATCAATGGAATATCTAGGAAGGCCTTCCATCAAGACAGAGACACACGACAGAATGGAAATCCCAGAAGCTCCACTACTCCTTCCAGTCAACAATAACACTGATGAATATGATGAGCAGCCCATGCATTCAGCCTTTTCCCTCAAGCAAGGTGGTCCGACATCTTCTACATTTGCCATGATTCAGAAAAGTACTACAGGTATGTCCAGTCGGCAATCCCAGTTTCGCTTCCCATATAAATCTTCCCTGGGAGCGTCTAGCTAGCTTTTCATCATAAGAGCTGATCATAACGTTGCCACTGTAATCCTAGCATACGCTCTTGAGACCAGCAGGAAATCACTAACATTTAATAGGTCTCACACATGGCCCTGCTCAGGCACACCTGCAAGAATCTCTAGAGAAGTTGGAGAAAGACTTGGTGATGATTAGAGATGAGATCGAGGAGAATCAGGCGTTGTGGACCTCAGTTCTTCTTGAACGCGCACAACTCGGACATGCAAGCCAGGAACATGTCCAAAGTATAGTTGACGACGTGTCGCCGTTCCATGGCATGAAAAGTATCCAACAAGAAACCCCTTCTCCATCTACGCTCACAGTGGTTCATCACGTAGGTTTTGCAAATGACGCTAGTGAGAGAACTGGCTAATATAAACGAACAGGTGCCGGAGAAGCCCAGCTCTACAAAATACTTATCAACGAAAGAAATTCAATCATCCGGGCCTGCTACGTCCCAATACACTCATTACATCGAGATAGACCGGAGCCTGCTTATGGAGCCAGAGGTAGCCTTAGCCACTACAATTGTCGCAAACCTCTTCAGTTTTGATAACTGACATTGTATAGCTGCCACCCAACGCCGTTCCTAAGGATGGAAGTGAAATCGAGAGAGAGAAGTCAGATGCGCAAAAGACTGAGAAGCTGTCCTATCTTGGGCCATATTTGAGAGCAATCAATGCGGCTTATGAGGAGGCTAAATCTTCTTTGGATCCAAAGCATACAAAAGACCTGGACATTATTGTCGAAAGGGTATTCAAGCTTTCAAATGGGTCATATGCAAAGTTCAGAACATCATGCGCTAGCAAACTGCCAAAGCCTTCCATAACTCCATCTTTGGGGACTTATATAAATGAGGGTTGCTTAATATGCTCAATACATCACGTCGGTTACTTCTCATCCTGGAGTTTGTTATGTATTGTGCTAACCCTTGTGCAGTGTCACGTTCATGGAAAGTTCGAAGAGGAGAGCATAAATGAAGAACAAGGAAGTGGTACGAGCGAGCAAATAAACAATGGCCGTAAGATAACGAGTATCAAGTATAAACAGTACAACATACCGGATACGCACATGCAGACTCGAAATGGTGCAATAAATACGCCTCATAGGGGAGATAACGATGAAAATAACACTGATGGAGGTACACATTGCTCCCCTGCATGCTTTAAGGCTGGCTCGAATGAAGACCAGAAACTGGATCAACTACGGACACGGGAAGAGAACGAGATCCTTGGAGCATACATAATGCAGATGCAGGCAGATCCTGATGCAGCTTGCCTTCTTGCTCCTATGCTTCACATGTCTTGTGTGGAAGTTCATTTCAATATTGAAAGGATGAATAAATTATCTATGCGTGACCAAGAAATCTCACTAGAGGACTACGAGCAACCAAAAACAATGCATGCCAAAGACCGAGAGAAGTACACATCAAAGTACTCATTATGTCCTCTTTTCTTCTCTCACATGCTAATCATTCCACAGTGAACATTTGCATCACGAACGCCGCCAGCCTATGCCTTGTAACCACCCCGGCAAATCGTGCTCCGTTGCTGGAGCCAAGAAGTGTTCGTGTATCAAAGATAGAGTTTACTGTGATAAATTCTGCGGCTGTCCAAAAGATTGTAGGTTGAATCATATCATCTACATATCCGGGAGCTAATCATCCAGGTGAAATGAGATATCAGGGCTGCAGCTGCACTAGAAAATGTCTTCCCGACAAGTGCCTTTGCCAGAAGCTCAACCGCGAATGTGATCCAGACCTTTGCCATAGCTGCGGAGCAGTTGATTCCGCTAGGCCATCTCAATCAATGTCTGAGATACAATGCTACAACTGTGAAATCCAACGGGGCATCGGAAAGAAAGTGGTGGTCGGCGAGAGCTCTAGGGAAGGTCTTCGATATGGGCTGTACTTGGCGTGAGTTTATATCTCTTTTTGACTTGTGACTATCTAATGAATGCGTAGTGAGCCGGCAAGGAAAGGTGATTTCATCGCCGAATACGTTGGGGAGATAATTACAACGGCCGAAGAAGAGCGACGAGAAAGTGTCACAACCACTGGTTCGGCAAGCATAGCATATTTGTTTTCACTCAACAATGATGCTACTATTGACGCATATAGAATGGGGAACGCAACCCGGTATGTTTGCTACCGCGAGACGACGGACTGCCAATGCATCAGAACTAATAGTGGCTATAGCTTCATAAATCACTCGAAAGTGTTTGAAAACTGCAAAGCGAGAGTTCTGCTTGTCAACTGTGAACATCGCATAGGATTCTTTGCCCTGAAGGACATCGACGCAGGAACAGAATTATTCTTTAGTTATGGCCCCAAGTATGACGAGAATTTGGTGGATGTAACAAAAACCAAAGGAAAAGGTTCGAAGCATAGCAAGGCTAAAGTTGCAACGCAATCAACGTCGATTTCTCACGACGACGATAACGACGAAGGCGACGATGAAAGGGCGGCGGAGAGCGAAGAAGAGGAGAACATGGCCGACAGCGATTTCTTCGGCAGTGGATTTGATGAATACCCGAAACGGGCAACTGAAGGAAGACAGGCGAGTGACGACGACGAAGAATATGTTGAAGAAGGAAGAGGACGGCGGCGAAGGGGAGGAGCTAAGAGGAAGCAGCGTGCATAACCCCCATAGATGGATGGATCATGGGTGATTATACCAATAAGAAAGTGAAGATTTGTCAAGTTCGAGCCCGACACAGTATTGCTGCGCTGTGATTCCATGTCTCATGTCCGATGATGATGATGATGATGATGATGAAGCTTGATCTGGTTGGTGACTTGGTGTACTCTACGTTCGTGAATCGTTCATGGAAAGATCCACAAGGCTGAGAATCTAAAAATAGTTGTCAAGTCTTGGGGATTCGCGGCGGTGACGGCGACATTATTGGCGGTGGCCATGTTGCGTGGCCCCAAAGGCTTGGAAAGCCAAGCCAACGTCTCTCCCACTCTCTCCCACTCTCCCTAGGAACATACATACCAAGGTAAGCTAGGTTGGTAGGTACAGTACATGTACACACAAGCTCGTTTCAGGACGTGATCTTTACCAAAGGATGCCAAATACCTACCTCTATGTAGGTATGTACTATGTACCTATGCAAATACGGAGCAAGATCCTTCAGGACGCTAGGATGAATACTCGTAGGAGGACGTACTCTACCTAAGTACCTAGCATGTATATGTATATCCGGGATATATCTGTTTCACAGCCACCAGGGGCCGCAGCGACAACAAACACACACCCATCAAATTCCCCTCAGCTCAGCCGCCATGTCGAGCTACCTCCCGCTTTCGAGGCTGAGCAACATGGCTTGAACGCCAAAAACACCGAAGGAGGTTGCGCGGACGTGGCTAAGTACATGGAGTACCATGGCTAATACACATTAGGGTAGGTACTCTACTCTACTCCCTACTCCCTACAGCTCGTAATTTTGATCGTCGTTGACTGTGGTTGACCGACCAGCCCCAGGGCTGATGTACATACATACATACATACATACATACATACATACATACTCCACTCCTTCAGTCTGCGTGTGATATTGTTTGTATCGTACAGTACATAAATCACCATCATCCCCCACATCCACCCACATCTATCCTCTCGTGTTGTATTCATTGTTGTTGCTGTTGCTGTTGCCGTTCTTGTTGTTATTCGTTCAGCTTTAACCCTACCTACTGCTTGCTGCCTTTGGTTTGACGTCTATACTACTATTTGATCGACCTCTCACCCCTCTCTCTACCTTTCTCCTATCAACAGAAAGAGACTTGCGATTGATAGTTACGACTTATCAGTATTGTGCTCCTTCAATTTCCTTTTCGCCCTTACAACGATAACAACAACACAACAAGTCAATATCATTTCGAAAACTTGTGTGTCTCGATCACCTCATTCTAAGACCTCTTCTCTCCATTGCTCAGTCGGTCAACAATCCGACATACACAACCACCGAGATGGGCGGCGTTGGAAGAGCTCTCTGTGTGTCGCTGCCGTTCATATTGACGGCCATTTCTCTCGTTACTCTTCTGATTGTGGGCCTTGCTGGTGTCACCGGCTCGAACCTATCGCTCTTCGAAGTCGTTCCAAAGGACCTTAGCATCAGTCTTGCTGACCTACAAACCTTGAACGTGAAGAAGAAGCGGAGCGCTGCAAACCTACCGATTAATGTTAGAGGCTTGCCGGAGGTTAGAAGCAGCATCAGTGGCGCCATTGATGCCGCCAGCAATATCAACATCACCGCTGCGCAGCTGAATTTGGCCGATAAATATAACTTTTACCTGTGGAATTTCGTCGAGGTCCGCGGGGATGTTACGACGAAGACGGCGCCGAGGTTTGACTACGCCTCCAACTTCACCAACACCACCAGTATCACGAACCTCGCCGCTGGCACTGGCCTCACCATTTCTATTCCTAAGGCAGTGCAGTCGGGGCTTTCAGCCTTTGCAAACTTGATTAAATGGACACAAGTTGTCTTCATCATCGCCGGTGTTGCGACGATTATTACGATCTTGGTTGGCATCGCGGCATTTTTCTCGCGAATCGGCTCTTGCGTTACATGGATTGTGAGCGCCATTTCGACGGCCGCCATCGTCGCTTTTGCGACCTTGGCTACCATAACGTCCACGTCGGTCGTTGGCATTCTTACGGCAGCGGCGGAGCCTTTCGGCGTCCACAGCTCCGTTAATACTACCTGGCTGGTAATCATCTGGGTCGGAGTGGCCGCCGCAGTTGCATCTGGTCTCTTTTGGCTGTTCACCATCTGCTGTTGCGCTCCAAGCAGTGGAAGAAGCGGCAAGCGCCACAGCCGCGGGGGAGATTCCGAGAAAGTCATCGGTGGGAAAGGTTATCAGCCTGTCCATGACCCCTTCCGCAACGAGCCTTACGCCGGACAGCAGTCTGGCATCTACAACCAGCAGCAGCATGCCATTCCGATGAACAACGTCAAGACCAGCCGCGCACAGGCCTATGAGCCTTATTCGCATCATGCAGTCTGAGGGAGAGGGAGAGGGCCAAATTGGAGCAGGTAAAATGAAGATGGTCTTTCTTGAATCGATGGTCTAGCGTTGCATTCATTGCATGGCGTTTTGGAAGTCTCTCTTGTTGGTGGACGACTTTGCATCGGTAGCTATTTGCGGGAACGGAACAACAAACGACGAGATGACACAGGGGCATGCATTCATGTGTGCTCTGAGATAGAATTGGATTCATGTATAAGGGAAAGGAAATTACCAAATTCAAAAGAGAATCATCACGATGCGCACTGCTTGCTAAGTTCTCTAAGTGCATGATGCTAATATCCGATAAAGCTGTCGTGTAAGAAGTACACCGTATGGCAACAATGGTAAATAAACCAGGATAAACCAGTCAGTGATGGGGATGGCCAAGGCTTGGGCACTTAGCCACTTGGGCCTTGCCTTGGCGCCGTGGAAGTTGCGCCTATGACCTATGATCATCAACAAACATCGCTAGGTACCTAGGTACCTACTCTTGCGGCTCTTCCTTGCAGGACAAGAGCTCCAACTCACGATCCCCCACCACCACCACCACCACCACCACCGTCGCCACCACCTGCACCTTTGATGCCGAGCACTACAGATTGATGAGATTCTGCTGTCAATCATCTCACACCTGGCTTGGAAAGGGAAAATCCCATCCGAGCGCATCCACCGACATCCGCATCCTCATCTGCATCCCTCGCATCTGACAGCATCGCACTCAAGAGTCATCAGGATTCCGAAAATACCCTTCGTGAGTGATGCGCCTCCCTGCCACATTGTTGCCATGGGCCCTCTTTAGCTGGCCAGCGAAAGCTACCTTACTCCGAGAAGGAAGAGGCTCCATGTTCACTCAATGGATTCCATGCTGACCTCCCACTTTAGCTATCGAAGTCCGCCCGTGATCAGTTGCAAGCATAATTCCTCTGCCGCCGAACTACCACAGCTAGCTATATCTCACAAGTATCGCCATTCACCCCGGCCGCCCGCGACTAGCTTCCTTCGACCAGCTCCGCGTGAAAGCCACTGCTCCTTTGGATTCTATTCAACCGCTTCGAGAAGCTTCTGGTCGATTTGCCACCAACGTCCTCGGCCTTCGGAACACTGTATACCTTGACAGGTTTTATCTAAGAGGATCTATTGCCCAACCTGGAACCCACGACAGGACCAAAATCCTTTAGAATCGCTCGTATCTGGTACACCGAGTCCTTGGGGTAAGTAACTTGCGACATGGGCAACCAACCGTCAAAGTCCGGTTCCGGAACTTCCACTCCTCGCAAGACTGCCTCTTCGACCTCCTTGGACAAAGGCGGCCCTCAAATCTCTTCTCAGCCATCGTTCGGCAAATCTGACACCATAGGAAGCAGTCGGTCCTTTAAATCATTAAGGTAGTTCTGATCCATCACATGTGTCGGATTACGCCTAACTGTCACAGGTCAAAAATACCGGGAGGCTCCAAGACCGATAGCCCGCGCGAATCGAGCTCGGGACTTGCAAATGGAGACAATGATAACGATGCGGCGTCGGTGAAGTCCGGGAAAAGTGGACGCTCCCGTGCAAGCCGAACGGAAGACCGCTCATCTCTTTCCCACCTTGAGGCGGGAAACCCTACATCTGATGTTATGCAGCTTCCTCCATCTCCAATCCAATCAGTTTCGCTGGCATCTCCAACTCATGAAAATGTGGCAGCAGCTCAGGAAAGTGGCGAAGTTGACGTTGTCTCCGACCAGCCAGCGACCGGGACACTCAACGCACATTCTCATAGACAACAGGCTGGCAAATCTATTCTGGTGAAGCGGGAGCCTCCCGTTGCCCGGACGAGTATCGAGGATTTAATTGCTGCAGCCGAGGAGAGTAGTTCCAACCAAACTATGGGAATGGATTTCAAGTCAATTGATATTGACGATTGTATTACGCGGTTGATCGATGCCGCCTATGCGGGGAAGGTCACCAAAGGAGTCTGTTTGAAGAATGCAGAGATAACTGCCGTCTGTGCAGCCGCTCGCGAGGTTTTCCTAGCTCAACCAGCACTTCTCGAGCTAGATGCTCCAGTCAAGATTGTTGGAGATATTCACGGTCAATATCCCGACCTTATCCGCCTCTTCGAGATGAGTGGATCTCCCCCAAGCTCCAATTTTTTATTTTTAGGGGATTATGTTGATCGAGGCAAGCAATCCTTGGAAACCATTCTTTTACTACTGTGCTACAAACTCAAATATCCCGAAAACTTCTTCCTCCTTAGAGGCAACCACGAGTGTGCAAATGTTACTCGTGTCTACGGATTCTACGACGAGTGCAAGCGCCGATGCAATATTAAGATTTGGAAGACTTTCATTGACACCTTCAACACTCTGCCGATTGCCGCAATCGTGGCAGAAAAGATCTTCTGTGTGCATGGAGGTCTTTCGCCATCCCTGACTCACATGGACGACATCAGGAATATTGCCAGGCCAACGGATGTACCTGATTATGGCCTGCTCAATGATTTGCTGTGGTCAGACCCAGCGGATATGGAGGAGGATTGGGAAGCAAATGAAAGAGGTGTCAGTTACTGCTTCGGGAAGAAGGTCATCACGCAGTTCTTGGAGCGACATAATTTTGATCTGGTTTGTCGAGCACATATGGTCGTTGAGGATGGCTACGAATTCTTCACTGATCGTGTGTTGGTGACAGTTTTCAGTGCACCCAATGTGAGTTTTTATTCATTTAATTTGGGAATTGGAAATGCTAATATAGCCGTAGTATTGTGGCGAATTTGACAATTGGGGTGCGGTGATGAGTGTTTCTAGCGAATTGCTCTGTAGCTTTGAGCTTCTCAAGCCTCTTGATTCGAGTGCGCTGAAAAGTCACATCAAGAAGGGAAGGAACAAGCGCAATAGCATCTTCAACAGTCCTGTAAGTCAAAGTTCACTGATCTCTCGTCTCTCATATGCTCCTATTATCCTCTATTTACTTGAAAGCGAGCTAATTTTGTATAGCCTGCAAACTTCAACCCACAAAGTGTATAGTCAGCCCATAGAAGGGCTCGCTATGCGATCGTTCAAGCTTATTGTATGCTGCTGGTCCAAAACCTGCGTCCGTTGGTTAGACTGGCCACCTCCGGCTGCAAATATCCTGGCTTGTCGGCCGAACCCCATTGATCTGGAATGGTCAAGGGAGAGACTGTGAAATGTCTACTCTATGCAGTTAGCTATGCTGTTGTCCAGCACAGTCGCCTCTCCGCATTATCTACTCGGTATCGGAGTGAAACGATGCTCTCAATCGGTGATGATAGTCGAAGCGACTTTGCTCGAACACGTCGTTGTGATGACTTTTGGGGTCCGAAGGGAGCATGATATCTGACGGTCAGTACTGTCTATGGAAAGGGATATGAAGTACGACATCATTACCTGGAATGACAATATCATTATCTGGATGCTGGAACATTGCGGTATCACTTTGCGTAATTGGTGAGATTATCCTCACACGGCACAACTCTCCTATTCATGCCTTTTGGAACTCTCTGTATATATAAAGATTTGATTATGGGGGCAAGCAGGTATGGCGTTCTGTGATTTTGGGTTGCACGATCCGTTTAAGAGATTTCTGGAGACGCTCGAGAGCATGTTACCTACAGATGTATTTTATGATTGCTCGATGAGCGATCATTGTAGCTTGGGAGATAAAAGAAATAGAACGAAATAAAAGATGAATACTCGAACGCCCGCCTTCGGAGATGTTTGTTTACGTTGACTGTGCCACGTACAATGACGAAAGTGAGAGGTGCCCGAAGACGCTTTGCTGGCCACATGAGCAGAGACAAGATACTGTTGGACCTGAATCATATGGGCACTCACGGCCAATAGCTGACGGCTACCGTTTGTGTTCATGCACAGAAGACTCCATGCATGGGACACTGTTTGATAGTCTTCACTTTTTTATTTGAGGCTCTCTATATGAGAGATGCCTATTCCATAGTTTAGATAGATTCTGAATATATGCTTTCCTCATATTTTTCTCCCGCTCCCGACAAATGTTATCATCTTGCGTCCAAAAGATACACAGTAAACAAAAATATATACCAGCAGGTATTGGAATGGTTGTCACCCGCCCGATCACAGTCATTGACCACTCCAGGTGGACCAGATGGGCCATGGCGATTTGAGATGAGCAGTGAGCAATTTGGCCAGCCCTTGCCAGGAATGCCGCCCCCTCCTCCTTGTACAAAACTCCCTTGGTCCCCGGGCTCAAAGGTGCCGCCAGGGTGAGGCTGATGTTGATGGACATAAGTCACCTTGGTAGAGAGTAACGGCGAATGGTGGCCCATCTGGAGTGGCCAGTGACTGTACAACTGACCTGCCGATTGTGTATAGCCGAACTGACGGGATGCGTCAAGCCCAATTCTCATCAGTCGATGGGTGCCGCATCGTTCCTAGCATCATCGCTCATGGCGTGCACACGAAGATTGCCTGATTCTCTTGATTTTATGGTCGTACATACGACCGTTGTGTCGAAGTATACTGCCTTTTACAAATGCAGCAGCACGACTTCTCATGAACCACAGTGTGCCATATCAGACTGGAGGGGTTTCTTAAGCATAATTAATTAAGGCATCGATCCTCATATTCGAGGTTACGACTCACTCAACTTCATATGATCTCCGGCATGGATCAGGGCCGAAACGATGTGTTCCTATTCACCAACTGTCGTTTGTTAGGTCTACTCTGTCAAATAACCATAAAGACGTTACAGATATGCAGCGCAAAAGCCTCTCTTCTAATACTTTGTAACGCCACTATTGCCATGCCTTCCTTCTCTTTAAACGCCGCTTTTCTTTGTATACAGGGCAGAGAAAGTGCATAGTCATGCATGTGTCTCGAATGCATCAACTTGCCATCTACAAACGAATCCTATCACATGTTATATTATCCACTGGTCGAAGCCTATGCTTGCTTTGTTGCCCTAGCGTCATAATTGCCGAAGTGATGCCAGCAGCTATTTCAGTGTCAGCCAACAGCTTCTTGGAAGGAAAGGCTAGTAAAAGCTTCTCACTTAGGTGCCTGCAGGACGTATCTATCCATCGCCTCCCGGAAGCGGCTTTTGTACTCCTTGGGACTCGTCACCGTCGGTCTATTCCTGCCTCCGCCAGCAAAGCCGCGGTCTTTGATCCAGGACTCCAGCTTCTTGTCCCAAGTGTACGTCCTGATGCAGTCGATAATGCCCACCACAAGCTCCTTTCTCGCCTCGTCAACCGCCACCATTAAGGAGTAATCCATCACGTTTTGTCTGGCTAAGAAGAGTGTATCGTTCCATACAGATGCTTTCAACAGTTTCTTGGAGTGTTCACGCGCGAAAAGAGGTGATTCATAAATGAACTCCACCATATTCTCGTCTAGGAGGACTTCATTCTGCTCGCCCGTGGACTGGATTTTGCGATTGCGCATGGAGCCCTTCAGGTCAAATATTCTGGTTGGTGCGCGATCGTAAAAGAGGTTCTCCATCACTAACACATCCCACTTGATCTCAGTGCCTGTAACTGGATTCTTGATCACAATTTGGTAGAAGCCCAGCATCTTGGCGATAACAGTAGGCAACTCATGAAACAAGGCTTCGGCCATAATGTTGAAATAAGCAGGAGCGAAATTTAGGAAAGCTTGCGTTTCGATTGGTGACAGGGATTTGAGAACGAATCTCTCGTCTAGGGTTTTTAAGAAGACGGATTTGGTCTTGCCACCTTTTGAGTCCCATTTCAGGCAGCGTGATAACGACTCTACGATCCTATCGGCCACACCACACTTGCGACGAACAGCATCAAACTGTTCGGCATAAAAGATTTTGCAGAGCAACTTCGCAGTCCCTTCTGCGAATTGATATTTCAGATGCGTTCCCGTCGCTCTGAGCAATGATGTTTCAACATCAGCCTCGGCGGATTTACTACTCTCGTGTTCCACGTCCTCCTCTGGTTGACTGGCATGGCCTTGTTGACGGATTGCTCCCAATCTTTCAATGTAGTCCTCCGAACTTAGTGCAAAAGCGATAAGTGAACTTGGCTCATCCTCCCTGACAATAACATCAGAATCCACGAAAACATGATCAGATGAATGCAGGGGATATTCCAACTGCGTCCATCCGCTAGCAGATCGCTCGGCCCAAAAATTAGTGAGCATCTTCATGAGGCTAGTCTTTTCGTGTTTAGGCAGGTCTACTTCGCTGCCGGCCTCGGAAATCTCTAAAGATTCTGCGATCTCTGTAACGCCCGGTATGTCTTCCAACAATGAATGCTCTGCATCACTCGCAGCGGCCTCGTCATCAGAAGCAGTCTGACTGAGAGCTTGTTGGTTATCGTCTGTTTCTGGTTCAGTAACAGTTTCTTCAGCGACTCCAGTGTCCACCGTCGCCGTTGACTCGCCAGTACGTTCAGCCACTGCTTCGACATTTGCATTTGCTACACCTTCTATAGCACTTATGGGTTTAATGCTTGAATGAGACTGCGGCACGGCATGTACATCGTCATCAGTTGGACCGCGTTCCTCAACTGCCTCATTGACGTCCTTATAGACCTCAACGATAGGCTTGGATGAAGCTTTTGGAAATGCTCGAGATTGCGTGACCTTAGCAGCACGCTGTTTTCTGTCACGCAGACGTTCCTTCTCGAATTCCCGACTTAGCTGTTCAAAATGCTTGGCTAAAGTCGATACCTTAGAGTCTTTGCCATTGCTGTGGATTGATCTCGGTATCAAGGAGTGTCCGGGCTTTCGACTACTTTTTAGAGATCCTAAACCCAGTCTGTCGGAAAGTTTCTTTTCCTTTACAGGCTCGATAGAAGAGGATGTAACTGAATCGTTCGACAAACCCATAGTAGCTGCTTTCTCTTTCCCTTTGCCTGGGAAGGGCTTCACGGCAGGAGATTGGATACGACGCAATATGGCAGCTGGCTGTGATTGGGTGCGGGTCATCGGTGGCAAAACCGCCAGTCCACTGGGACGACCAGTATTGCGATCGCTTGGTCTCGGGATACCGGACTGCTCTGTAGAGATAAGAGACTCATCACTGAAGTCTGTTTGACTTGCTTTGCGTAATTGCTGGATCTTCTGAGAAAGAGAGACCTCAGAAATAAGTGGTTTCGACTGAGATATCACCATATCCTCGGGTGCGGTGAGGTCTGTTTCTTGAGGATCAGCACTTAAAGATTGTGAAGCGCCACTTGTTGTGGAGTCGTTGCAGGCTGAATTGCTTTCACTAGCTGTCGGCCATGGTGTTGCAAGATCTAGATGCGACATTGCATATTGGCTAGTATTCTCAACCAGCATTCCATCCACTGTACGACGAGGAACCTCAAGAGCTTTATTTTCAGGAGATATTCCTTCTTCGGCCACTGAATCAAGAGTGTTACGGACTTCTATTAGCGACAAATCAGTACTGTCTTGCGTTTGCTTTGTGATCTCATCCGAATGTCTCTCTCCGACATCGGAAGTATGCTCTGATACTTCATTTGACGTCAAAGAAGTTGTTGAGGCGTCTCGATCGAGAAACAAATTCTTTAACTGCAGAGCAGCCAGCCGCCTGATATCCTTTTCAGATGGGAAATAGTTGCCATCAAAATCCGCAAATGCTGCATCCCACTCCGCGACTTTCTCCTGCATAGCACGGATGGCCCTGTTCATCGGGAGTGTCTCATAGTACTTTGACTCCATGTACTTATCTTGGAGCGTTCGCAACAATGCTGCATGCTCATCTTGTGCCATTTTAGAGAGCTTCTCAACCTCGGCTTTACATGCCTCTGCTTTTTCACTTACGACGCTATCGATGTTGATACCCTTAATCCTGGATTTGACCGATGTCATAAAGCGATTCCATCTATCTTCCGTTTTTGTGAACAGCTCATTCTTCAACCTGAGGTCATTGTCAACTTTCCACGTGATCCTTGTCCGAGGGACAACGATCTCGAGTAGGTCTATGGGATCATAATGTATCCGCATAGTTGCATTTCGGAATCCAAAATAACGCAAATGATCACGGTGTAGATCATGAGGGCAAAATCCTGCTCTTAACTTCAGTCCTGTACTCCAGAACGATAACTCCAAGTATTTCCCAAAAGAATACTTCCAAGTGCTTTCGGACATTGGCATGATCTGTGTTTCTTTTTTGCAAATTTTGCAATAGCTCCACATCAATATGGAATCTTGCAATCCGTTCAGCTTACACGGCGACTTTTCGACAAAGACCGTAATTCGAGCCTCGCCATGTACATAGGTTCTATGATGTTCTGTCATTCTGCGCTCGCAGCCATTAGATGCACATACTGCATCAGCTGTAAGACACAAGTCTTCTACATACTGGCCCAAGGTGCAGTCGGGGAAGAAATCGTGTGAAATCTCATGCTCGTTATAGAAAGACATAGCAGTCAACTCAGGCCCGGCACATGGCACTGTCGTTGCTGTGCAAACCACGGTGTATAGCACAACAATATTCTGATGGCCATATGGATCGAAGAGATTTAGATTGCCCTGGATATAGTTTTCCCATTGCCGCTTTTGTGTCTGATAATTGTGGAGTGCTTTATCGTACTCTGCGTCGTGGACGGCGTGAAGGACCTCCATGATCTGCTTTGGAGCACCTCTCATTGTCTCGTGAACCATCTCTGGCTGTATTAGCTGAAATCGCTGTGGTTTGGCTTTTTCGACATCCGTCTGTTCTTCGAAGGTATCTTGGTCACAAAGCTGTTTAAGATACACAAGCCGGCGCTCTTGCTCTCGCGCGTTCATCAATAAGTAAGGTTGCGTGAACTTGACGAAGGGGGATGCGGAGAGAATTTTCGTTTGATGCTTCGCCACCATATCACTATAAAATGTGGGCATAGGAATATTTTCAGGCACCGAATCATCGTGAGATCCATGAACATGTGATTCATGGGCCGAGACAAGCTTTGATTGTATATGTGTGTGGTTTTCCATTGTTGATGCTTGGCTTGTATTTTCACCTTCCGAAAGACCCTGGTGAGATTTGGTGGACTGTGCATCGCCGTAAGGCTGTTGGTATCCCTTGAAACTCATTGATACCGTATTTGTGGCGTCGGACTTTTCAGCGCCAGGTGCTATGGATTCTTCTTTGGACTTAGAAGCCGAAGTCCGAGTATCTAGCGTTTGTGAAGAGCCATTGCCACCAAAAGCAATATTGTCATCGTTATCAGCATCATCATCTGCAACTGAAGGTATAAGAACGAACTCATCTCGCATCAAACAAGTCTCGAGTTTTAGATTGTAAACCACGTATACCATGAATTCCGTGATCCTCTTCATTTTGATAAGAACAGGCATACTTGCTCCACGGAGTACAATGGTGCAGCCTAGCTCTTTAGGACATCCCGATATGTAGATGCATGTCTTTTTCTTGCCTGGAATATCTTGATGCACATATGTCTTGATGTCAAACCCTGCACTCTTGCCCACGTGGACAGGCTTTAGCGCAACCATATCGATGGAAGAAATAATTTCTGTTTGAGCGAATCTGGAGACAGCTTCAATAACTGACTGTTTAACGTTATACGCCACGGCGATATTGGCCTCTGCAAGATATTGCAGAGCTAGACCGGAAATATGATTCTGCACCAAAACAACATGAGGTCGGAGAGATGCAATTCGATTCACCATATTTCTCAAGAACTCCTTCTCCTGAGCGATGACAGGTTCGAGGCTCATAAAATGTTGTTGATGTCGTTGATATTCAATAGGAAATGAAATGATAACGATCCTTGGATGTGAGATACTGCGTGCCATACTTTTCAAGGCAAGATTTTTTGTGAAGACTACGCCTGAAACATATGAAGTATCCCCTGGCTTGCCGCCAGGTATCTTCTTCAATTTAACGTAATGCCGAATGTCGATATCATCTCCGCGACGAACATCAGGATTGACATCGTCAGTACATTGTAGGAGGATAGGGATCAGGGCCTTCTCCCATGACCCTATGTTTGATATGCCGGCATCTTGCAGTAGTTGCCGCAAGAGCCGACGTACATGACGAAGGCTTGCGTTGTTCAGCTCAATTGCGGGAGCCTTCGCATCTCTCATGGATGCACTACGGGTCATCTTTGACGTCCCTCGAGAAGATGACTCTAATGGAGAATCCATGGAGACAGCCACCTCTTCACTGAGATCTCCAAAGCCGTTTAACAAAATTCCAGGCTTATTTTGTCGGGGAGAACCCCGAACAAGATGGGCATTGTTGCTTGAAGTGCTCAAGTTTCGCCTGCGGTTCGGTCGAGTATGACTGACGGAACCAGCCCAACTGCCATCTTCGATAGGACGAGCGCCAATAAAACTCATACCACTGATGCTTTTATCGCCAATACGAGATCGATGCTTCTTCCCAGCAGTTAGCAGTGACCCAAACGCAGACTTTTCATTGTCGTAGCTGGTGCTAATGGCCCCATTTCCATTCAACGCTGTGAATATACTCATTTGCTCATCACCGCTGGACTCGTCATCTGACATATAGGGCGCCAGATCCGGGTCAATAATATTGTCATCGTGAAAAGCGGGAAGTCTTGAGCGCTTCTTCATCTCATCTGCTGCTAAATTACGGTGGAACGGCGGACGTTCTTCTGCTGTGGATCTAAAGCGGCCAAGAAAGTTATGCTTTGACTGATATGTCCTATGGCTAGACGATGAGGGTCGGCTTGATGATGGTGCTTTCAATGACCGAGAAGAACTGGGCCGACTCAGCTGCGGTGCATCTATTTCTAGAACGGCAGATCTTCTGTTGGCGGAGTCACCCAGCCTCCGCGTCGCAGGGATAGCCATCATTGGAGTTGCAATAGGGCAAGCAGAGTTTCCATCAATACTTCTTCCCGTAAACTCCCCGTCACCTCCTTTTCCGCTGGTTATGCGATCGGTATGCATAATATCCATCTTCGTCTGTTGTGATTGAAAAAATGAGGCAGGAAGCACTGTATCGTCGCCAGATTCGTCGGATTCACTACTATCATGACGCCTATTTATGATATCCAAGCAGGTTTTGCATACCCTTAAAGTCCCTTGCACGCCAAAGCGCTCGCCAGAGATGATTGAAGTGCACTTTGAATCGAAGATACATCCGCAAGTTCGGCAATGATGCTTTCTTCTAAATGCAGTGAATGCATCGCCACAGAGAAAGCACTCTTTGCATATTTCATCAGCCATCCAGAATTCTTTGCTCAAAACTTGCTTTCTCATTTGCTCCAGTCTAGCACTAACGGCGTCAGGGTCACCCTCATTCAAGGTTGTGCCAGGAATGCGTCTTCGGCCACCAGAGTAGCCGTAACGGTTCTCGTCAGCCGAAAAGATCTCGTGGCTAAGACTGTTATGGGCGGAAGTGTTGATTGGACTTGTTTCGGCCGTGCTGCGATCTGTTGACGAAGCTCTAGATGGTTGGTATCCGGGCAAATGCGATTGTGTAAATCGTTCAATCGCAGCAGGGCGCTTCATCTCTTTCTTCGCAAGGTTTGCTGAAGAGTTCGAAGCCGCATCTAACGGATGAAGTGATGATCTTGCCGAATGACGACTGCTTAAGACGGATGCTTCATCTAAGGCATCTACCATTGAGACTTCACGGCTTCCTTCTGAAAATTCTTGGTTGGCAGATATTAAAGGCTGGCTTCCTGATGCATAGTCTAGCTCTGACTCGGACATCTCAGAGTCCTCGATATCATGGTTCTCTGGCATTTTAAAAGAGGTCACAGTGGTCGGCGTGAGATAATTCGTCTTCCTATGACCATTATTCCCTTCGGAAGTTGGGGGCAAATCGAGCGGCCTGTCCCGGTCCTTGAACGCAATCACGTTGACAGGTGCAAGAGTAGGTATGATAGCTGTGGAAATCGATGTCTTGGCAATTTGGGGCATTCCTGGCCTAGTCGACAGGAAGACTTTCGAACTTGTCGTATTGGAGTTGGCGGATGCTTTGAATGGCTGGTGCAGCGGCTGTGAACGACTGTTAGATGACATTGTAGAAACGTTGCCCGATGGAGAATGTAAAGTAGGCGCAGAATTCGGGTCCTCGGCAATCGAATCATTCACACTGTCTTCATCTCCAAGTGTGGCAGATACTGAATTCCTGGCGGCAATAGCGTCCAATTTATGGCCTTGAGACAACACCGCTTCGCGATTATCAGCGCCATATTTACTCAGCGGATGAATAGCTTTGTCTTTACTGGACCCAACTACACCCTTAAATCGACTGTATAACCCGCTGAGTCCATTTTGAATCAGCTCGCCAGCGAGACCTTTTGGTTCCGCACCAGAAGACGAAGCCGGAGGAGAAGCAAATTCATTAAAGGTCGTCAATGCCTCCGACTGAGATGCGGTGTTGTGAATAGCATCAAGAACTTGAGCAAGCTGCTCTTTATCGGCTTGGGAAGATCCTCCATGGGATGCCAGAGACCCTCGTCTTGACTGGAGTCCGGACGGAAGATTCAGCATAATTCCAGAGACTGAGGAAGGCCGTGGTGATTCCTGTGAGGACATCTTGCAGCCGATAACTCAATAGGAGTTTATAACGGCATCATTAGTGCCAATACCGTGGGCACCCACAGTTTGGAGTCTCGATTGTGGTTGTGTTCAGTTGATAAGTTCGTGGCATATAGACGGTACTGGCATCTTATAAAAAGCGCATGAGGACCATTTATGGCCGTATTCCAGAGTCTATGCAGCCTTAGCTACCAGTTCGCCTTGTATAACTGGGGCAACATACTGCTTGGTTACTGCTTGGTCGAGAACTCATCATCATCGAGATGATATTGCTCGATCCCGCGGTCAAAGTAAGAGTATGGATAGATCTATCTTTCGACTTTTCGGAAGTTCGCTTTTGTCATGGCAGACAGATGAATGGGTGGAGGCAGGAGAGGCAACAATGAATGCGAGTGTTGAAAAGCAAAAGACTTGGACAGTCAAGACGTGATTAGGTAGTGTTGAGCAATTACGTCGCCGGCAAGCTGCCATGATAGGTCGTATGCTCTACCGTAACCCCCCAGGTACTTAGATGCTAGGCATGTAAGAGTAATGCCGCTTACTCTTACATGATGCCTGCTTAGGTAAACATCGGAATTCTGAGACCTTGCCCCGCTGTCTATCAAGAAATTAAGTTTCTAGGCACTAACCATATTCATATTAGCAGTGAACTGCCACGGGTGCTTAACGCGTCCATCGAGAAATACCTAAACGCGCCGCCGCCAAATGCAATAATGCAGTACCTTTCGCATCTTCCTCACTTACAAGAAAGAAACAAATAAATAAACAACATCCGTTCTCTCAGTCTCTCTCAGTTTGTAATGTCATAATCTGTCCGAGGTATGATGAACGAACAGCAAACATTCGCCTCAAATCGTGCAATTTGGTTGCTCTTCTTGTTCTCCATCCTTTCCTAAAAGCACGACATCATCCAAGGCTCTATTGTCATCTCTGGATGATGTTAACTGTCAACTGACAAGTGCCGGCGAAGTATCGCCATCGCCATCTCCCTGGCCACAACAAAATGGAATTCCTGCTGGAGGAATGGATCCGATCGACGGTCCTGACAGAAGCTGAAAAGCTTCTAGCTTCGAAACCGCTATCTTTCTCCTGTGACAAGGAAGCGTTTGGGCGGCAAGATATCAAAAACAGCGCTGATACTCTGATAGTACATTCAACTGATAAAAGGCTCATCCAGATTATCGACGTGAGTTCAAAATTCGGTGAACCCAACAGTTACTGACAGCTTAATAGTTTGGTCGCAAAAAACCTCCCTTTGCCAGCATCTCAGTCTGCGACTCCTCAACACAGATCTGTGCTAGTTTGTCAGAGCCCGCAAAAAAACATTTCGAAAAGAGATATAACCGACGGTTACCTGATCATGTAGAAGGCGCCGTTTGTGAGATATCGAAATATTCATTGGTATACATTCTTCTGTCGAGTTATGGTACTTCATGGTTGACAAGTGTAGCTCTTCAGGCTGGGAGACACCCAACAAATCTCGCTCAATATTGATAGTCTTTTTTTGAAAGGGGATGAAGGTTCATCGAACTTTGGCAATCCTATTCCACTTAGAGAAGTAGGCTCTATTCGCGTTCTCTTAGCTCAAATGCGTAATGCATGCCTGCCACCGCCAGCTTCTCTGGCCATAGAATCTCAAACAGCGAGCATCTCGGAAGAAGGAAATGGCTATTCTGATGACGATCTAGCAACACAAGTTCCGCAGACGCCGGCGCTTTGCGCAAGAAAGACAAAGGCGATGAAGGGCAGTGCACCTGGGCAATTTGAAGGCCATAAGGCGGAATTGATCGCTCTTCTTGGATATCAAAACCCCTATGTTCTCGGTGCGCATGCGGGATCTGCAAGACGGGAGCAACAGTCCCTTGCGCATACATCTACCAATTTTCCGACGCAAATTGCGGAAAATGCCACAATAGATACGAATAATCGCCGTAAACTCACAGAGCCACCACCTACTGCCGAGAGAAAGCGCTTTCGTATTACAACGGATACAAGCTGCAACTATTCTCCAAGTCAACACCTTTTAAAGCGGTTTAATCTCGAGAAAGACACCGAAATTTCCATATATCCAGCCCCTGTCGACGAAAGGGGCATAAAATGCTTCAACAATGATAGCGAGAAAGAAAATTACTGTGAGCCTCCACCTAGCAATACGTCAACAAATATTGTGGCGTCTTCAGGAAAAACAGCAGCCAAAACAGACGATCGGATGACATCGAACAATACATGGTTGAGTCCAATGACATATAGGTTGCCAGACGAGAATCCTTGGATAAGCTTAACTCGAATTCCTCGAAAATTGGTGACGATACCCAAAGATCAGCTTGAGCTGCTCGAGAATGATAACTCATGGGTAACTTCAATGAGGGATGACGAAACCTGTGTGAATATGCCATCCGCTGTACTGCACAGGTTGGAAAGATTCCACCGCTGTCAATCTGCAGTTATTGAGGACAATATAGGTGCAAGTATAGAGACTACAACTGGCACATATACGAATGGACATAATGATGCTGAGGGACGCAGCTTATCCAAGGATGGCGTACAGGAGGAGATTTGGCAACAAGACTTAAAGAGCCCTTCTAAATCCTCGCCTCGCACCGTCAAAGTTTGCACTGAAGGTTCTCAGGTGGGAATGCTCAAAAATAATTCAAGTACTACGCAAATAGAGGGGGATGATTTGGAAGCAGTCGAGGCTATATCTTGGCCACCAACTCCGAGGCAGAGTTCAATCGATCCTGTTCAGGAGAGAACAACCGCAGCAGCACCTACCTCACCTTTTCAACAACCATTGCAGTCAGGAACGATTAATCGATCAGGAGCATTCATGGAGGATACAGCAGTCATTATCGATAGCTCTCCTGGCACAGAGTCGAGACATTCTAAAGACAGCGTTTCGCTACCTCCGCCAAGGGACATGAACCCTTTGAAGTCACAGTCAGATAATGCCCGAAATACACTTGGCAGCGTGCTCAACAACTTGCCGCCTTCAAGTGGGTATTCCTTGGAAGATGACATAGAGCAAGCATTGCCACATGCACTTGATGACGTTGCTGAGCCTTCACAAGAAGCCAGTATATGGGACGAACCAGCCGCTATCCGAACCACACCATTCACGAAGTCCAAGTCTTGCGCTGTGCTGCAAATTGAAAGAAGTCCTTATGGTCTCCCTTCTCATACGCTTCCTTCTCTACCATACATTCGCACCCGATCATTACAAAAAGGAGTAGCAATTTCAGCCCCAGGTATAAATGCTCAGAATATCTCGTCCGATCCGGTTATCCCTGCAACATTGAGCGGGGACATCACTTCGTATGGTTGCCTGTCAGTGGATAATTCTTCAAAAGATCTGCAAGGTTATCATCACAATGAGAGCCACAACGTCGACCGTGCTGAGATGAATATTCCTGGGAATATTAATGTTCTTGTCCCTGCTTCTTCTGCGATAATCAATATGGAAGAGCAGTTGTTTTCCACTACCGTCATACATTTAAGTCCGCCGCAAGGAATTACACAAGCGGCAGAATCATTGACTACGGAAACATCGACCAAGCGCCGACGTCTTAACAATTCAACTGCATTGATTTTTAGTCAGAATGAATATCGCACCGATACCGCGGAGATGGCGAGGGCCGCTAGGCGCCAGTTCATAGAAGACCTCGAAATCCTGAAGTCCAAAGGGGAACTTCATGCTGGCAAAACGGCTATTTCTATTCCTCCAATAAGGACGTCGCAACCAATATTTGAAGAGCCTGAAGGTGGGCAAACAGAGAGCGAATTCAGTCCAAATTTACCTCATCCCGCGGCAGCCTCAGAAGCATCTCGGAATAATTCATTTGGGACACGAAAGAGTTGCTTTGTAGCGTCTCAATGCGAGCCAGGACTTGCAACGACCCGATCAGTACGGGAGATAACACAGCCAGAATTGTGCTCTTCCGATCGTAACGCAGCCGTGAGGACCGCCTCTGAAGTTGAAGTTCAATCGCCTATCTCGGATGTATTTGAAAGATTCATTGCCCAATATCCTCAGTACCGCCAGAGTGTTAAGAGGTTTATAGGAGCGTGCGTTTACATTGATTGGCTGCTTCAACAGAAAATGGCACCGCATCCATATTTATGGGATGACTTCACGAGGGTATACTCGGGGGAGTACAGTGCCTATGTGGAAGAGAGACTCAAGTCAGATCAACCCCGCAAAACTGGACTCGAATATTACAATACGGAAATAGGAATCCCAGTCTTTACTAAGGGGATCCTGGCGCCTGGAAGTATCAACGAGGCTATTTTCCTTGACTTTGCTCTTACTAAAAAGATAAGAAGCATGTTCCAGCGAAAATCTTCAGCTCAAGTAGCATCGAAAATTACTCCATTTATTTCTAAGGCGGAGATCTCAGCAAGTGGGCGGAATGCTCCCATTAAAAATGGGAAAATGTTACGACCGCTAGATGTATACAATCCATCTCACGGAGGCATTCACAATGACCTTGGTCCATCTGTGTCAGATGCAAGCCCGGGTTCGCCTATTCTTGGTGATGATCCAGGAACGGCAGTCAGTCAGGCTGCGGGAGAGAGTAATGGCGAATCTCCTGTCTTGGTGCCAAAGCAAGTTCCAGGCCAAATTTCTAATATTAAAAGGCAGTTACGCAGGACCGCGAGCCTTCCCGCCGGCGCAATATCAAGTCTTGATACTACTTCGTCTGTGCAGGATCTTGCGCAAAAGCTCACGTTTCTGCCGCAGCCAGTTAATATGCCGCCTTGTCTTGCTTCAAGGACTTCTCCGATATCAAGAAAGGTAGCTGAGACATATATACCTAGAAGAGAGAGGAAGGATCGATGGAGTGCCGTTCGGGGACGCCTTTCTTTACCTGCAAAGGTTATAGGTTCTAATAACCGCAATGATCCTGCAAAAACCGGCATGAAAGCAGATAGATGCAGCAAATAGCTCAGTATCAATCTGGAATTTTGTTGGGAGTTGCATCGTTGGCTCAGATGCACAGCGTGATGGAGGGACCGTCGAGAAACTTACCGCTCGTAGGTAGTATTTAGGGTATTTTTAATGTGCAAAGTTCCGTCACAACTCATTGCAACAGTGCATTTTGTCGCTTGGGAATACAATTGAAGACGAGTATGATTTGCGTGCATCATGCTTATTTAGCCACTGCCCTACCTGCCCAGATCCTAAAGTACTTTTGCCGAGGGTGTACATCGTCTTCTACTGTCAATTGAAACGGGTCTCCGCCAATTTTATTTCAGACACTGTTCCAATGTTAATGTATCATGTATTTCCATGGACTGGCTGACTCCATGGTGGCAGTATTCGTCGCACAAGAGCGGCTTTTATTTTAAAACACCAAGGAACCATATGCCAAGCCATATAAATACAGATACAGCAATTAATAACATAGTCACGATAGTTTTATGTAATCTATATATGTAACTTCTGGTGTCTACCATACCAAAACAATTGCGACAGGCCTGGGCCTCTTCAGTTTTTGTTTAATTGCTTTGGGGCATGCCTGCATCCATCCCGCAACTATCCCGCGATGTGGGAAGCGTCACAGGGTCAATCTTGGTTCAACAAAAGGAAACATGAGCCTTGCCGTTTGTGCACAGTGCACAGTAATACTACCATGATTCAGAAGGATCATCGTGTATCATCCCTGAAAGGTCATTCAAGTCACTAAATGAACGCCGATATTTCTCCCAAATTAGCAAAGAACGGTGAGTGTGAACCGACAGCTAAACGAGTCAGGTGCCTCACAAAGCCTTAAATATCTGCTGAGATAAATTATAGTCAACAAAACATTGCGCGCGGAATCGCAGAAAGGGACTGAAGGGCAAAAAGGGAAAAAGGGAAAAAGGGAAAAAGGGCAAGAGCGCAAGACTTGGAAGCAAAGCGCTCATCCATCCCCTGAGGCCTTTCCGCCCCCCTAAAGCACAATATAGCAATCATGCTTCGCTGGTGAGTTGCTTGCCCACTATTTGCACCGGTGCCGCTGCTAAGACAGGGTCCCCAGGTACAAGATAAAGCTGGCAACACGGCCGATCCTGACACAGAGTGTCACCACGGCAATCCTGTTCGCAACTGGAGATATCATGGCACAGCAAGCGGTTGAACGTAGGGGTCTTGCGAAGCACGAGTTTGTACGCACGGGTCGTATGCTGCTGTATGGAGGAGGTAAGCTTAGGCCTTTTTTTTATCTTACCTTTTTATTTTTATTTTTATTTTTTTAAGTTTGGAATTTAAGATTTAAGCCGCAAGCCTGGGTACCATCGGAACAAGCTAATTGGACATAGCAATTTTTGGACCAGCAGCGACAACATGGTTCCGATTTCTGCAAAGCAAGATCGTCTTGCAGAATAAAAAGCTTGAGATCGGTGCACGAGTGGCTGCTGACCAGCTCATCTTTGCCCCAACCAACCTCCTCGTCTTCCTCAGCACCATGTCCGTCCTGGAAGGCATCAGTCCGAGCGAGAAGTTGGCCAAGACCTACAAAGGCGCTCTGCAAAGCAACTGGATGGTCTGGCCATTTGTGCAGGTTGTCAACTTCTCCTTCATCCCGCTGGATTATCGGGTGCTCTTTGTCAATGGTCTTTCAGTCTTCTGGAACTGCTATCTGAGCTACATCAGCAAGTAGCACAGGGCAGAAGGTCCAGCTACTCTGCTACGGTGCAATCTCTATGTTGCATCTGAAGCACTCAGCAGCATGGGTTGGCAGCGACGGCGTTTTGGTGCTTTTGTTTCTCCTCCTTGGTTAGAAGCGCGCATGCTAGTCCAGAGTAGTCTGTCGATAATTACCCAGCACAACGCACACTCTGAAAGAAGTGTAGACGACTGCAAGCGAAATCAATCTCAATCCAATTGGCATAGGTAGATGGCATAGCTCGGTTTGAATAGCTGGGGAGCAATGATTCAATTGCGAGAAATTTATAGAAAAGATGTAGATTACAGAGGGTCATAACACCCAAATTGAACAGCAGTACATTAAACGTGTTTGGTTCGTTTCGTCATGCGATTCATCAGTGCATGATGATGATCATAATAATAACAATAAGAAGAAGAAGAAGACGATTCTCGATTACATAAGCAAAGGAGGCGGACGCCTCTGCGTGTGGCTCTGGCGTGTGTGGCGTGTGTGTGGCTCTGCATGTGGCTCTGCGTGCTGTGTGCGTGCAGAAGCGCACGCATCGCCGTCACCCACTCCTAGCGCCAAACTTTTTGTTCCTGTCCCCACGTCTCTTCTGAATCAGACATCAGAATCAGAAAGTGCAAGCCACAACAGTAGTCTCCCCCAACATACAACATCTTCTAAAAACACCACAGGCACCACAGGCACCACAAACACCTCAAACGTTTCTGAGATATCTGAGATACCTTTTCCTACTCCTACTGTACCCTACCTAGCTCTCGGTCCAGTCAACTCAACTTCTCAAGCTCTTTGCCTGGCGCAAAGAGATCTTCAAGCACTCACTACTCTGCCATAAAAGGTTTCCATCCTCAATTGCGAGCCTTGGTCCGACCATCACAAACCAAATTCTCCTCCATTTCATCCACTCTACACCAAGCACGACATATCTTCTTCGTCACAAGATCACTCAGCGCTCTTCAAACATCTTCATAAGCATTCAAAATGTCCTCAGCTACGGCCGAGAAACCAACCAATGGTGATGCGCAGCCAGCTTCTCCTGTCGATCTGTCAACCATTCCGATTTCTCCAGGTGGCGACAACAAGCCACAGGCCAAATCAGCAGCAGCAAGCGGAGATGAGCAGATCACCGTCTTCCACGATCCCGATAACTTCAATGTAAAGCATCCTTTGATGCATAAATGGACTCTTTGGTTCACGAAGCCACCAAGCGGAAAGGTAAGTTCTTGGGGAGGGAGAGAGTAGTTGAGCAGGATTGCCACATGCTAAGAGATTGCCAGGGCGATAACTGGAACGACCTGCTTAAGGAGATCATCACCTTCAACTCGGTGGAGGAGTTTTGGGGCGTCTATGTATGTACCACTGTCTCACAAATCTGTTCTCGTATCTGACTCGGGCTCTAGAACAACATCACTTCTACCTCAGAGCTTGCTCTCAAGTCGGACTATCATCTTTTCAAGGAAGGCGTAAGGCCAGAGTGGGAGGATGTCCAGAACAAGCACGGTGGCAAGTGGTCTTACCAATTCAAGGACAAGCGCAGCGTCCCAATCGATGATATCTGGTTGCATGTGATGCTTGCCGCCATTGGCGAAACTCTTGAGGAGGAAAACGATGGTGAGGTCATGGGCGTCGTTGTCAACGTACGAAAGGGATTCTTCCGCGTTGGCGTTTGGACTCGGACGATTGGCAAGAGCATTCCTGGTGGCGGTGATGGCGATGTTGCGGGAGGAAAGGGAAGATCAGCCGAGAAGGGTCAAGAGATTCTCAAGAATATCGGCCGGAAATTCAAGGAAGTTTTAATGCTTCCAGCGAATGAAAATGTCGAGTTTTCCGGTCATACCGACAGCGCGCATGCTGGAAGCACTCGCGCCAAGGCCAAGTTCACAGTCTAAATGCTGTTTTCATGTCACGCACGAAACAGTATGGACACGAGCAAGGGCTCCGAAAGATTTCAAATATTTCACGGCAGCATTCTCCGATGTTATTATGCGATACTCCAGAGCACGTCATCTGCTCTAGCAGCAGCGCTATTTTGCTGGGTCGACGACTTCGCTGGCTCCTCATGCGTTATATATCACACGAAAAGGGAGGCATAGCAGCAGGCGTTAGAACGCAAACTTCTTTAGCGGTGGGGAATATGACCATATGGGTACGGCGATTATCACATTACTTGCTGCGGATATGTTGCTCAGACAGATAGATACGATAATCAAACCATTATAGCCGAGATTATTTTTTTCATCCGAACTGCATCATATCTCATCACCACTAGCTTCATCGCGAAATACAGCTTTCACCAGCTCTCCCTTGTTAACTATGATTATTAGCATCGGCGATCTGGAAGATGGTGCGCGGTGGTAAACTTACTCTTGCCCATGGCATTTCTCGGAATTTCATCCACAATCTTCATCGTCTGAGGTATCTTATAATTTGCAAGTCTGTCGCGCAATGCCCTTCTCATGTCCATTGGGCCCCACTTCTTCCCCCCTTTGCCCACCTGGTTCGGCTTGAGTATAATTACAGCGCCGACTTTATGACCCCATTTGGCCGATGGAACTGCCACGACTGCAGCTTCAGCAATTTCGGGGAGTGATAGTAATTCCCTCTCAACCTCCAGAGCGCTGACTTTCTCTCCACCTGTTTTGATGATATCTGCGCTTTTACGGCCTCGGATGAAGTACATAGGCCCCTTCGCCCACTTCTGCGTGCTGTGTCCCGCGGTCGATATGTTTCTTCGGACAGCAATGTCTCCGGTTTTGAACCATGGACCTTTACCATCCGTGTCTTCCACGAACGTTTGCTGGGTTGCAAGCTCATTTTGCCAGTATTTTTCGAAAATGGTTGGCCCTCGAAGTTGAATTTCTCCATCTCGTTCTTTCCCTTCAGAATCTTTCTCTTGTCCGGATTCAATGACATGTCCAGTCTCTGTATCTACCAACCGCACTTGCACCAGCGGAAGAGGCCAGCCAACACTGCCATCAACACGATCTGCAAAGTCGAGACCACAGCTGAGAGCCATTCCGACTTCCGTCATTCCGTACCTTTCCAGCAGTATATTTCCACCGCTCAAATCTTCCCATGCTTTTTTGGTTGGTGTTGGGAGAGCGGCCGAACCTGAAATGTTTAGGCGCATATTCTCTGGCGATATCGCCCACCTAGTTGCGTCTTGTAGATTTGCTTGCAGTTCCCCATGAGAAGAAAGTAGTCTATTATAAACCGTGGGAACTGCTGTGAAAAATGTGATTCTTTCGGTAACTTCGGGTTCTGTCAAGAATGGGGCTCCAAGACGTCCCCAGACACCGGTGACATTGAAGGGGAAGAGAAATTCTATGGTGGATCCTGCTAAGAGTGGTGTCAAGATAGCATTGACGATACCGTGTATATGATGAAGAGGAAGCACGTGGAGTAAATGATCTTTGGGCGAATAGTTCCATGCCTGTGATAAACATTGTGCTTGCGCTGTTATGACAGGTTGTGGCAGCAATACACCTTTCTTGTCACACATTAGCTAGGGAATGTGAAAGGGTGCATATTACTTACAGGGCGACTCGTCGTTCCAGACGTATAGAGCATTATACCCCCTTTTCCGTCTGCAGAGTCGTCCAAAGAAACGTTGCCGGGCTTTTGCCCCCCCATTCTTTTCTCTACCTCGATGATACGGGGGTTAGCATCTAATCCCTGATTTGAGACATCCTGTGCCTTTTTGTAGAATTTGCTAGAGGCCAGCAGCATGGATGCTTGGCTCTGATTCATTATATACTGTAATTCATGTGCCGGAAATGCTGGAGAGAGGGGTAGGGCAATACCGTGCGCGCCCAATATCGAGAGTAAAGTCACTGAATATGATGTCAGCGCCCAAAGAGCTTCAGTTGAAGAGCCATTTCGAGCGCACCTACGTAATCATAGCTATTTTCTATAATAAATGCTATCCTTTCACCGTCGATTGTGTCCTTTCCTGCAGCCGAGTGCAGCATATGCTTAGCTTTCGCGACATCATGAAGCAATTCTCCATATGTAAAGCGCCGGCTTGAGCCTGAGTGTACTACAGCCGTGGAATTTGGGTCATGGCGCGCAATTGCTTGAAAGATGGGTAGATTGGGCAATGAGGAAGCCATTCTGATGTTCTTCGAAGAAAATCGAGAAGCGTAAGGCGTTGGGCGTGAAGTGAGGACGGCGCGCACGACGCGCGCAGGGGAATAATTGGTATGGAACATTGTGAAGAAATACTCAGAAGAGAGCAAGAAGTCGACACTACTTCGTACTACTCTATGCTCAAATCTTCGGTGGGCCTGCTGGTGCGGCACATGTTTGTGGCATAAGAATTTTTGCCAGGTTCAGGAACCAGGGAGGTGGTAGAGTATGGACACTACTGGGGTCGAAATCATTTGTCGGCACTCGGATGTATGTACAGATGATGTACCTTGATGGCCCGCAGCCAAAAATAATTTATCCGTTTCCCCAGACTCTTGGACTACAATACTCCCTCTTCTATCTGTCTTATCAATCTTACTGACATTTATCCCTCCACTTGGTTTGGCTGATCATCAACAAACACAGTTGAACAGTTGTATATACGCCGAAGATCCCTCCCTATCCGCTGAAGTTACATTCTGTCTGTGGCTTCTTCACATCTTCCTCGGTGATATCGCGCGAAATCAGCCAAAGAGTCCTTCCACAGCAGGATCCTCGTTGATGCTCCGTCGATTCGTCTTTACTCTGGCAAGGAGGCCATTCTCCACTACCATGGCCTCGTCATCGCCGCTTGAGGATATCATGAGGTCAAAGGTCACACACAATTCCAATGGTCATATTCTGTCGCACGCTTCGTACTAAATCAGACTTCTAGCTTGTCGAAGCCTTTCAACCCGCAAGCTTGGAAATACACAACGACTCCCACCTACACTCTCACCATAAAGCCATGGATGGCAACGTATCTAAAGAGACACATTTCAGGTATGTCTCTATTCGCCTTATATTGCAGTGCTCTGGATCTAACCATATCTCGATAGAGTTGTCATTACTTCAGACGCTTTCAAATCCAAGACACAACCGGCAAGGCATCGAATGGTATATAGCTTGTTGAAGGATGAGATGGCACGAGAAGGAGGAATTCATGCTCTACAACTTCGAACACGAACTCCTGAGGAAGAGGCGTCGTAGCCCTCTTGAGATATTACAGTGTCTGCCCGAAATAACCTGCGTAACGAGGGCCCATGCTCGTCTGCTAATACGTTCACTTCTGGAGAGAAAATTGTTACGTATGGAGACTAGTCTAGACTCTTTTGAGTATAATGTCTGTGATCCTTCATTTTCGCGTAAACTTCGTATATCTAGGTTATTTTGGACAGACATTGTACAGCAGGATGGCGTTTTCAGCAGGCAAAACTTCGGCACATCATACTGCTGATAGCCAGGAGACTTGTTGATGCGTGGTAATGTTGCATTGTTTCCTGTCCAGATTGTCTGGCATATGTGATGAGCAACGATATGATGCGTCACTCCGTGGGTTGTGAGCCTGAAACTCTGCAGGATATATTTTCGATGCAGATGAGCCTTCTCGTCGATAGATCCATTATAGCCAGCATCGCGTCTCGCGTCTTTTAATAGGCCACTTATTATTGGGTCAGAGGATTCCAGATTACCCCTTGAGGTGGCATGTATCAAAAAGCGCCGTCGTCGTTGATAGTACATTCCAAATGCCCCGAATGAGCTGTGGTTACAGGCAAAGCACTCAGTCCTTTTTATTTACATCAGAAAAGGACAAATTAGTTTCGTTTGTACTAATAGCTCTCTAGAGCTCCTCTGTCATTTGTGACATCTGGCATCCAACCCTTCGGACGTTCCTGACCCCTGATGATCAATGAGCACACTGCATTTTCCACTTTCTCAACGCTCTGGACCATAACCTCCATCTTCTTTGCAAAGTCTTTACCGAGACCTGAATTGCTGCAAGAAGTTGTATCCAATGCCTCAAAGCACGTCCTAAGTTGCCTCAAATCCGTTAGAAGCGAGCGTTTAGTCGGCAGATTGTTAGCTTTGGGTGCAGGTAGTGAACCTGTGGTGGCTATGGCGGTGATGGCAAAGCGCATAAGCTCGCCCGAGAGATCGAAGATTCCAAGTGCATAATCATCGATTGTCAGTGGAATATCTCCTAAGATGCCATCTGCGGCATGTTGTCTCGTGACCAACGTTCCTTTCCGAAGATAGTGTTCAACTACGACACTGGTTAGTGCTGCAGGCTGCTCCACAACAAAGAGATAAGACAAACATGAGAAAGCTTCAATGAACTCTTGGATCCCAGGCGAGACTTGACGCTGATATCGCCAGGAATTGATGCCTTGAAGATCTTCCGATATAGTTTTGAAGAGTTCCGATATGGCTTCAAAGCGTTCTTGAACTTCCAATGCAATTTTTCGAGGAACCTCTGAATTTACAGCCCGTACTCTGTCTTCTATTTAGCCTGACTGGTTGCGTAGAAATCTAGCTTCTGAGACTCTTCGCCATACCTCTGTAGTGAAAAGATTCTATCGACAAATTAGAAGCCATTCGGCGATATTTATGACGATCACTCACGCTTTCTTGCTGAGTGCAGTAACGTCTCGTGAGGCCTTGATAATACGTTCTCTGGCAAGATGACTCTCATCTATCTCTTGCCTAAATCCTTCAAACATGGACATGAACGGACTTGAAGGCTCTGCCATCTCGTCAAAAGGCCTTTTCAACCCAGACATGCGATATATATAAAGAATCTAGAGGAATATGACTATGGAAACTAAAAAGAAATTACGAATAAATGTACACAAACTTGTCGATCAGACAGACTGATGATATATCATATCACGTGCTATCTGCGTTGTATTCAACGTAGCGCTCGGCTGGGCCCGAGAGGCGATCCGAGCAGCACGCAAATTTACACGCGCGCCTAATCAGTTACACTGGAAGAGGTACCTGCATGTTTACCTTCTTCAACTCCTCATCAACTGTCTCCAGCACCGCTCATGCAATGTCAACAATAATGCCATCGAAGTCTCGAGAGATAGATTTCTGAGTAAAAATTCGACGACCCATGTTCTTTTAGCAGTTAACGCACTGAGCTCATTCATTGCTCTGGCAAAAGACATCAATCAGCAGGTAGTTGTGGGGTGCTTGCTGATGGATCAATCTGCCAAGATGAAGTCGGCGTTTTTCAGACCAGTTCCTGTCTTTTCAGCTGCAATTATCCTGAGAATCGGTCTTTTTTTCTATGGTCAATGGCAAGATGCCAATTCGCCAATGAAGTATACCGATATCGATTACTATGTTTTTACAGATGCTGCTCGCTATGTCTCACATAGTCAGTCACCATATGAACGTGAAACGTATCGATATACCCCTCTTCTGTCATGGATGCTTTTATCAACAGCATGGCCTGGGAATTGGTTCTCATCTGGCAAAGGACTTTTCGCGTTGAGCGATATAGTCACTGGGTGGTTCATCGTTCTTATACTCCGCTCTACCGGAGGCATGCCCATGGACAGAGCATTGAAATTTGCCAGCATCTGGTTGCTAAATCCCATGGTCGCGACCATCAGTACACGTGGAAGCTCCGAGGGCATACTTGCTGTTATGGTGACTGCCTTATTGTGGTCAGTTATGCAGCGTCGAATTGTCCTCTCCGGTCTACTTCTCGGCTTCGGAGTTCATTTTAAGATATACCCCTTTATCTATGCTCCATCGATAGTTTGGTGGCTAGATGATGAGCATCTTGGTCTTCCTCAGGAGCAATCATCGTCATTATGGGCAAAGATTTCGAAGTTCTGCAATTCATCCCGGATCATGCTCGCCGGCACGAGTTTGGCGACGTTTGCTTTGCTGAATACCGCTATGTACTACATGTATGCAAACACTTCCCCGACAAAGACATAGCACTGACCGACCTCAAGGTATGGACTTCCATTTCTACAGCACACATATTTGCATCACGTCACACGTATTGATCATCGCCACAATTTCTCACCCTATAACACCCTTTTATACATGAGCTCTTCGTCACCAAGTCAATCACCTATGCATCTCGAATCCGTGGCATTCTTTCCACAATTGCTACTTTCGGCGGTTGTGCTTCCATTTTTGCTTGCCAAAAAGGATCTACCTTCGACGATGTTGGCACAGACCTTTGCCTTTGTGACATTTAACAAAGTATGCACCAGCCAGGTAAGAAAGATAGCCCAAATCATTCCGTTGCCATCTACTAATAATGGGCGATCCAGTATTTTCTCTGGTATATGGTTTTTCTCCCTTTCTATTTACCTTCATCATCTCTCCTTGGCTGTCGAGTGCTTGGCATAACAGCTGGACTCTTGTGGGTTCTGACACAGGCATTATGGCTGCAACAGGGGTTTCAGTTGGAATTTCTCGGTAAAAGCACATTTGTTCCAGGTTTGTGGATAGCAAGTCAGTCGTTTTTCTTGACGAATATTTGGATACTTGGGATAATTGTATCTGATGTTGGCAAAGGGAAGACAAGAAAAGTGGTTCCAAAACTTACCAATCAAAGAAAGAGGAGTTCATAGAGTAGACTGATCAAGCATGGAAGAAAGACACTTATTTTATTCAACAACTCCATTTTTGAAATATATGGAAATTTGCCAGGTAATTAATGGTGGTCATGTATAGTCGTTCATAGCTATTTATTTGAACGGCAAATGTCTGAAATACATCTAAATTATCATAAATAACTTCGGCAAATGACTAGAATGCCACCCAAATTATCATAAATGATGAAAATGTCACAAAAACATATTTTAATGCCGAAAATGCCACACTTTTTCTACTAACTAATCCCATGATGTTGTTTCTACCTACGGGGATTAGTATCTAATTAAGTACTATTAGAGGATTCATCCTAAACAATGCTATTGCGACGGGAAATAGGGATTTTCTCTCCTAATAGTCTCCATTTCCCTCTTAAATTCAGCCTCCTCTAGCTCCCTCAATATGCTAAGCCGCTAAAGGCCTATAAAGCGGTGAACAAATCGGGCGTCTAGTCATTTTGGGAAAAGATGGAAAAGGCGATGAACAAAAAGCCGTGGCATTTTCGTCATTTTAATAATTTTTAGGGGGTTGTGGCATTTTCGTCATTTATGATAATTTAGGTAGCATTGCAGTCATTTGCCGAAATAACTTTATGATGACTTAAATGCCACGTTTTCTTCGCCACCTTTCTTTACTGTGTTTTCTAAAAATATCAAAATGACTCAAATGACATAATTTTTCTTCATGCCTTAGTGGCTTACCATATTAGACTCATGATGCGAAATCTTGTTGAATACTAGTATGAATAATCGGTGGGCCTGTGCGGCACTCCCCATAATGTTTTAATTTTCGGCAAATGTCTAAAATGCCACCTAAATTATCATAAATGACTGGAATGCTACAAAAAAATATTTTAATGACTTAAATGCCACAACTCCTAAAAATTATCAAAATGACGAAAATGCCACGACTTTTCTGCCACTGCTAAGACTTTTTCTGCCACTTTATGTAAGGGGATCGGTATCTAATTGAATATTAGAGGATTCATCCTAAGACTCAATACTCTCCGAAAATTAAGAGGAAACAAGGCTATTACGACGGGAAATAGGGTTTTCTGTCCTAACAGCCTCCATTTCCCTCTGAAATTCAGCCTCTTCTAGCTCATTTTTAAGCTCTTGTTAGGCTCTTTGTCCCAGAGGTGAGAACAAAGTGTGGCATTTGAATTTTCGGCAAATGTTTGAAATGCCACCCAAATTATCATAAATGACTGGAATGCCATAAAAAAATATTTTAATGACTCAATGTAAGGCCGGCGGCGGCCCGGCGGGTCACGTGCCACCAAGTCACATGATCCGCCAAGAAGCTTCAGCCGCCGGAGAATAGACTTCAACGCTGGCGTCAGCCCAGGCACGTAGTATGGCAATAGGCTTCACTAAGGCAGAACAGAGTTCAGAGGGCAAAGGCTATCACTGGAATAGAGTTCTGGCGTAGGGCCAGACTTAGGGCATGGATGCCTCCCCTCATGTATATAAAGCCAGAGGACTGGAGATATAGATCTCCAGTCTTTAGTTGATGTATCAATCTCCTGTCTGGACTGTAATCGTCGGAACCAAACCTGAGCTCTGCTCAGAGTTGGAGGAAGCGATTTGAGACGCGGAAGCGAAGTGCGACACCTCACGAAAATGTAAGAACATGAACTTTATAGGTAGTATAATGAAAATATGTCACTTTACACTTAATTTAATATGAAAAGGTAC
>Ga0123337_10000252_pt1 | contig 100786 bp, 83 predicted proteins | sample frozenSSSSmetaG_FD_89792 | JGI IMG/M metagenome (GOLD analysis project Ga0123337, IMG submission 89792) | Glacier valley bacterial and archeal communities from Borup Fiord, Nunavut, Canada, to study Microbial Dark Matter (Phase II) -... | ecosystem: Environmental > Aquatic > Freshwater > Ice >...
AACATCGCTGGTACCTACGGAGCCTTAGGCCAGCACGACAAGCGGTTAGCCTATAATCTGAAAGCGTTGTCGGTTCGGGAAGCGGTGCTGCCCGCCGATCACCCTGATCTGGCCCAATCGTTCAACAATATCGCTGGTACCTACGGAGCCTTAGGCCAGCACGATAGAGAATTGGAGTACGCTCTGAAAGCGTTGGCGATTCGGGAAGCGGTGCTGCCTACCGATCACCCTGATCTGGCCACATCGTTCAACAACATCGCCGTTACCTACGGAGCCTTAGGCCAGCAGGACAAGCAGTTAGCCTACAATCTGAAAGCGTTGGCGATTCGGGAAGCGGTACTGCCCGCCGATCACCCTAATCTGGCCCAATCGTTCAACAATGTCGCTGGTACCTACGGAGCCTTAGGCCAGCAGGACAAGCAGTTAGTCTACAATTTGAAAGCGTTGGCGATTTGGGAAGCGGTGCTGCCCACCGACCACCCTGATCTGGCCCGGTCGTTCAGTAACATCGCCGTTACCTACGGCGCCTTAGGTCAGCAGGATAAAGAATTGGAATACAATCTGAAAGCGTTGGCGATTCGGGAAGCGGTGCTGCCCACCGACCACCCTGATCTGGCCACGTCGTTCAGCAACATTGCTGAGACCTATCGAGCCTTAGGCCAGTACGATGAAGCATTAGCTTACAATCTGAAAGCGTTGGCGATTTGGGAAGCGGTGCTGCCCGCCGACCACCCTAATCTGGCCACGTCGTTCAACAACATCGCCCTTACCTACGGAGCCTTAGGCTAGCAGGACAAGGGGTTAGCTTACAATCTGAAAGCGTTGGCGATTCGGGAAGCGGTGCTGCCCGCCGACCACCCTGATCTGGCCATGTCGTTCAACAACATCGCCGGTACCTATTATTATGTGGATGATCTGGATAAGGCACTGGGGTATATGCAGCAGGCCGTGGCGTTATGGAGCCGGATATTACCCGCCGACCATCCCGATCTGCTTAGTTCGCAGGGCAGTTTGGCCGTTATCGAAGCAGCGATACGGGGCCGGGACGGGAACGGTCGTTGAGTGGTTGGTTGCGGGATGTACCCTGCATTACGCGATGTGGCGGCAGCAGATCGGCGACCGGAAAGCGTTGGTGGCTGCTTCAAAAATACCCCCAACCCCCTAAAGGGGGCTAAAACCGCGGTATCAGAAGCCCCCTTTAGGGGGTTGGGGGTATTTTTCTTATTTTTAACCCCGAATAAAACCCCATCACTATGTTACGATACTTACTTACAGCCGCTTTTGTGGCCGTATTCGCCCTGAGCAGCTTTCTTATCGATCCAAACCCTGCCCCGGGCGGGCGTGTGCCCGGTAAGACCGCCCGCGAGAACTATACCGCCTACTGCGCGTCGTGCCACGGCGAAAAAGTGGAAGCCTTCGTGGACCGCAAATGGAAACATGGCAAAGAAAAAGCCAATTTAACGGCCAGTATTTCCGGGGGCTACCTTGACATGGGCATGCCCGCCTGGAAAGAAGTGCTGACCCCCGCCGAAGTCGATGCCATGGCCGATTTGATTCTGGAGAGCCTCGAAAACGTTGACCAGTATAAGTTTGCCAGCAAACCCACCTCGAACGTCTTCTCGTCGGAGGGGCAGACGGTGCGGCTCGATACGGTGGTGAGCGGGTTGAAGTCGGCCTGGGGCCTGGCGTTCCTGCCCGGTGGCGACATGCTCGTGACCGACCGCGCGGGCGATGTGTACCGCGTGGATCAGACCAACCAGAAAACCAAACTGACCGGCAGCCCCGAGGTAGTAGCCGAAGGGCAGGGCGGTATGCTCGACGTGGCCGTACACCCCGATTTCGCCAAAAACGGCTGGGTCTATCTGTCCTATTCGGCACCAAAGATGGAGGGCGACCAGAAACTGGCGACCACCGCCGTCATGCGGGCCAAACTCGTGGGCAATGCCCTGACCGAACAGAAAGTAATCTTTGAAGCCCTGCCGTATTCCAAAACGCGGCACCACTACGGCTCGCGGCTGGCCTTCGACAAAAAAGGCTTCCTGTTTGTGTCGGTGGGAGAACGGGGAAACGAAAAGGAGAATCCGCAGACCAAAACCAACGACCTCGGCAAAGTGCACCGCCTGAATGACGATGGGAGCGTACCGAAAGACAACCCCTTCGTAAACGAGAAGGGAGCCAGTGCCAGCATCTATTCCTACGGCCACCGTAACCCGCAGGGCATGGCGATGAACCCCGTTACGGGCGACATCTGGACCCACGAGCACGGCCCGCGCGGGGGCGACGAGGTGAACATCATCCGCAAAGCCGCCAACTACGGCTGGCCCGTTATCTGCTTCGGCATCAACTACGACGGCAAACCCATTACGGCCCTTACCGCCAAAGAAGGCATGGAGCAGCCGATGACCTACTGGCTCCCGTCCATCGCGCCGAGCGGCATGGCCTTCGTGACGAGCGACAAATACCCCGGCTGGAAAAACAACCTGATGGTCGGTTCGCTGCGTTTCCAGTACCTGAACCGCTGCGTGGTGAAGGACAACAAAATCGTCAGTCAGGAAAACGTCCTGAAAAACATCGGACGTCTGCGCAACATCGATATGGGGCCGGACGGCTACCTCTACGTCTCCGTAGAAGAGCCCGGCTACGTATTCCGGCTCATGCCGGTAGCGCAGTAAGGCGTGCATCCCGGTGAGACTGGTAGTTGCTGCCTTTTTGGTCAGAACCTGCTTCTCATGGGACGTGACAGGGCATAGTTATGTGAACAAACTGGAGAGTAGACCATGCACAAGCATTTTGTGTGGTTTACTCTCCAGTTTGTTTAGCTCTGCTGGCTACTGATGGTCTTCCTTTGCAGGTCACTGGTGCAGGCGCACTCGCCAACGTGCTTTTTACGCCCGGCCTCAGAAAGATGATCTTTGGCGGTGCCCCTGTTCAGGGCTGGTAATAACTGAAGCAACCTGCCTCGTTGGCTCCAGGCAACGTCATTTTGTGTTGCAGAACCGTTGGTTTGTGTAAGAAAGGCCAGGCCGTACCGACCGACCTTTGTGGGGTAATCAATCACCTCACAAAACAACAGCAGGTTATGAACACCATCAAAAAAGTAGCCCTCGGTAGTCAGGGTTTACACGTATCCGTCGAAGGACTCGGCTGCATGGGCATGTCGGGCTTTACGGGCGGTAACGTCTATGGCGTGGCCGACGACACCGAGAGCATCGCCACCATTCACCGCGCCCTTGAACTGGGCGTGACCCTGCTCGATACGGCCGACATTTATGGTCCTTTTGTAAATGAACAACTGGTGAGTCGGGCCATGGCCGGTAAGCGCGATCAGTTTACGATAGCTACCAAATTTGGCTTTGAAATTGGTGATACCGATCAGCTGACAGGTAACCTCAACGGGCAGCCGACCTACGTTCGTAAGTCGGTAGAACGCTCCCTGAAAAACCTCGATACGGACTACATCGACCTGTATTACCTGCATCGGGCAGACCCCAACACGCCCATCGAGGAAACCATAGGCGCAATGGCCGACCTCGTGAACGAAGGAAAGGTACGGTACCTCGGCCTGTCGGAAGTGTCATCCGACGTTCTGCGCCGGGCCAACGCGGTACACCCCATTACGGCCCTGCAAACCGAATATTCACTCTTCGACCGGGGCGTTGAGGAAGGCGACGTATTGCAAACGGCACGGGCGTTAGGCATTGGTTTTGTAGCCTATTCACCGTTGGGCCGGGGCTTTTTATCGGGCGATATCAAATCGCCGGACGACTTTGATCCGGGTGATTTCCGGCGGTTCTGGCCCCGTTATCAGGGCGATAATTTTTATAAAAACCTCGAACTGGTCGAAAAGCTGGAAGCCCTGGCCACTGAAAAAGGCGTTACGTCGTCGCAGTTAGCCCTGGCCTGGGTGCTGGCACAAGGGGTTGTGGCTATTCCCGGCACCAAACGCCGGAAGTTTATCGAGCAAAATGTGGCCGCAGCCGATATTACCCTCAGTGCACGGGAACTGGCTGAACTGGACGCCATCCTGCCCGTAGGCAGCGTATCGGGCGCGGCTTATCCCGAAGGTATGTAATTGTTGGTCAGTATATTACGGGATTGCTTCGAGGGGTCGGGAATCTCTGTGTATTGAGTGGGGGTAGCCCGAACTTCCCGGTCCGGTAGCTGAAAGGCTAAAAAAACGTACTGCCGCATAAGCCTGCGGCTACCGGACCGGGAGGTCCGGGCTACATCTTCGCTTAACACAAAAAAACTAGCCATGACTAAAGACTTTCTCGTTCTCAACACCGTAACGGATTATACGCGTCTGTGCCAGTTACCTGCCCCGGCGTACCCGCTGCTGACACTCATCGACTTTACGCAAACGCAGGGTAATAAACGGTTGCCAACCCAGCAGGTGGTGCAGAATCTTTATACGATCTGGGTCAAGAAAGGGCTGAAGGGCCGGTTGCCGTACGGCGGTCAGTCCTACGATTTCAACGAGGGCATTATGGGCTTTCAGTCTCCCGGTCAGGTGTTTGCTATCGACGAATCGCTGGATATATCCGAACTGAGCGGCTGGATGCTGGTTTTCCATCCTGATCTGCTGACGAAGTTTCCGCTTGGCAAAAAAATGGCTGACTACGGCTTTTTCTCCTACGCCGTTCACGAAGCCCTGCACCTGTCGGAACGCGAAGAACAGACGCTGGATACCGTATTGCAGAGTATCCGGCGCGAATACGAACACCCTATCGACACCTTTAGTCAGGACGTAATCGTGTCGCAACTGGAGGTGCTGCTGACCTACGCCAACCGCTTTTACCACCGGCAGTTCATTACCCGGCGCACGGTAACCAATGATCTGCTTACCCGTTTCGAGACTGCCCTGACCGGGTATTTTGCGCAGGACGCCGGGTTGCCCTTGCCGACGGTGCATTTTTTTGCCGATCAGCTGAACGTATCATCCGCCTACCTGAGCGACATGCTGCGCTCGCTGACGGGGCAGAACACGCAACAGCACATCCATCAGGCGCTCATCGAAAAGGCAAAACGGCTGTTGCTGACCACGTCGCTATCCATCAACGAAACGGCGTTTCAGCTTGGGTTTGAGTACCCACAGTATTTCACGCGGCTCTTCAAAAGTAAAACCGGACAAACTCCGGCAGCATTCCGGCTATCGGCGCAGTAATCGGCACAGCGTTTGCCAGTCACGCCCCACTGAGTATATTTGGCTGATGATGATTCTGTTAAGCCAAACTACCCGTGCTGAAACTACTTGCTACCGTACTACTCTGCTGGCTCAGTACACCGCTGTTTGCCCAGCCAATCCAGGCCGGACTGGTAAGCGATACCAAAGCCGCCCGTATCCAGCTCGAAAAAGCCCGCGCTGACGTTAAAACCCAACTCAGAAAACAGCCAGTCGGCCACGCAAAACGCGTTGGGCAACTCCTGAAACTTGGTCTATGGCCCGAAGCAACCAATGCCCTGACTACGGATACGCGACTGAGCCGGGCCGAAAAAGCCTTGCTCTGGGCTGAATACCATTGGCTCAATAATGACTTTACCCGCGCCGAACAGGACGTCGCCAACGCCCTGACCGCCAACGCCACCAGCGTTCCGGCCCGGCGGTGGCAGGCCGTGCTGGCCATTGAAGCCTGGAAACTGCCGAAAGCCGAAGCCCAATGCCGCGCACTACTGGCCCGCAACCCCGCCGACGACGAAACCAGCCTGGTGCTGGGTCGGGCGTTGCTGCTGCAAAAAAAATACTCCGACGCGCTGGCCGTAGCGAAACAGTTGCAGCAGCGAAATCCGAAACTGGCGGGGGCGTATCTGCTCGAAGCCAATGTCTCGTTCTGGAATCAGCAACCCGAACGGGCCGAGGCTCCGCTAATTAAATCCCTGCAACTCGATCCGTTTAACGCCGACGCCCGGTTTAGCTACGGCTACGCCATCTGGCGACGCGTTGACGCCACCCAACTCAACGACATGGCCGCGCAGTGGCAACTGGCTCTGACCATTAATCCGCTACATTTCCAAACCCACTGGCACTGGGGTAACGGCCACACCAACCTGACTTTTGCCGATTACGTAGATGCCGACGAAACCGTAATTCGTGATAAACTGAAACGGGCCGACACCCTCTTTCGGGCTAACCGCCTGGCCGATGCCCTGACCGTAACGCGCCGGGTTGAGCAACAATACCCGGCGTCGGTGCTGCCCGGTATGCACCGGGCATCGCTGTACTACGGCGATTTTGACGCGCCCAACCGCAAGGCAAACCTCGACTCTGCCGAGTCTCTGTTCCGCCGGGTTCTGGCCCGGAAAACGCACTACGGCCCGGCGCACAACGGCCTGTCGGCGGTGATTAAATCGAAGCGAATTCCGTATCTGGCCACCTATGATTCCATTACTACCGCGCTGCAAACAACGAAAATCAATGACCCCGCCCATTTTGCCGACGTGTTTCCCGATGTGAGCTATTACCCCGGCGACCGTGCCAAAGCAATGGTCTGGAATCAGTTGTTTACCAGCGTAGTCTACTTTCCGTTTCTGGCTAAACAGGGCAATACCTTCGTGATTCCGCCCCTGCACATCGACCTCGCCATTGCCATGAAGTCGCCGTATTTCCGGTCGGCCACTACCTTCGACAACCGGCAGTGGATGGACATTCGGGGGGTGGGCAGCGGGGCCGCGGCCATCGAATACGTAGAGCGCGGGGCGTATCAGGAGCGCAACGTAGTGCTGCACGAGTACGTCCACCTCTTTCATGGCCGGGTCCTGACCGACGCCGAAAATCGCCAGATTCGGGAACGGTACTACTACGCCATGAAGAATAATCTGACGCTGGATTACTACTCGCAGAACAACGAATCGGAGTACCTGGCGCAGACCTACCCGGCTTACTTTGAGCCGATGAAAGTACACCCGCTCGACTTTAAGTCCATGAACATCACCGCCGAACTCCGTAGCAAAGACCCGCTGATGTACGCCTTTCTGGACAAACTCATCCAGAAAGAACGGGCCTACCTGGCCGGCAATCAGGCAGTCATGGCCTCCAACTGGGCGCAGGTCTATCTGAATCTGAGCGATAAAGCTGCCCGGACCGATACGACCAAAGCAAGCCGCTATCTGGATTCTGCACTGGTCTATGACGCCCGCTACCAACCCGCGTACCTGGTTCGCGCCCGGCTCCAGCAGCGGCAAAAAGCGTTTGATTCCGCCCTGGCGTCTATCAAAACCGCCGAAGCCATTGACGCTCAATACGCGCCGGTATATGCCGCCTATGCCCACTGGGAAGCCGATAAAGCCGGGCCGGAGCCCTCGCCAGAAAGTCTGACAACGCAGGCCGGATGGTTTCAGAAAGCCCTTGATTTAGAAACAGATTTTCAGACGCGGGCCGCCGTAGCCGTTGATCTGCGCGAGTTGTACGCCCGCAATGGGCAGATGGGAAAGGCCATCAAAACCGCCGAAGCCTACGCGGCCACCGCCCCCGACGTATCGACCTACCTGCGCGACCGGCGCGATGATGCCCGCGCCTTCGCCTTCGCCCAGCGTACGATGCTGGGCTACGTACGTTCGCTCGATACGCTAAAGAAACTGGTGGGGCAACGCCCGCAAAATTACGACCTGCGTGGCCTGTACGCCGATGCGTTACTAAGTGCGGGTAGTTACCGGGACGCCATCACGACCATGAGCGAAGTGCAGCGCATTCTGACATCGGGCAACGATCCACGCGTTGAGTTTGACCTGCGCATGGCCGAAGGCTACGCCGGTCTGGCTCAGCCCGACTCGGCCAACGCCCTGTTGAGGAGCGTACTGCCCCGGCAGACAAAACTTAGCCCGCAGAACAGTCAGCGACTGGTTCGGTTACTGGCTACGCTGGGTCGGCGGGCCGAAGCCGACAGCCTGCTTGCGGGGTTGCCCAGCACCGGAACGCCCGCCTACCTGTCGGCCATGATGCAGTCGCGGGGGTTGCTCGATCAGCTGGGCGACCGGCCCGAAGCGGCCATGGCGGCCTTCAGGAAATCGCTGGAATACAATCCATATAACCTCCACTGCTATCGCGCGTTGGCGGGTCTGTACCGGCAAACCAACCGACCGGCGGACCTGACCAGCTTACAGAATTCGATGAATGCCCTCGATGTGAAGCCGGGTGAAGCGGCTGGTTTATGAGCGGATTGTCAGGCTACTTTTTGCATACGGATAATTTCTAACTCGGCCCCCTGGGCAAAAGCACGGTCGGCCAGAGTTAAGAGTTGATCGGTGACGGCGGCATCGTAATAGCGTTCACCGCAGTTTTGGCATACGTTAGCCAGGACATCTTTGACAAGAAGAATTGACCCGTCGCGTTCGAGCGTAACCGTTACCCGTTCGGGTTGTAACGAACCCATCAAACAAATTGTACATGTCATAATTCTGTTATTTTTTCAGCGAAAAATCGACATTCCAAACAACTGGATCGGGTTCATAAACCGTGATGATAAAACAGCATCCGCTCTCATCCTGAGACGCCACCACGTGTAAAGATCGGCCAACTATAGTTCCTAACAGTAATTTGCTGGGAAAGGGTTTGTCGGTTGGATATTCGGCAATAATCCGCCCATCCAGCAGGACCCGTTCAACCTCAGGACGAGTGATACGCCTTGATACCATTCGCAAAAGTGCGTGTTCCCGAAAAACAGTTTTCGTGCAGATCATGGATAGATTCTTAATCTTACAACTCGGCCAGCAGCCATTGCGCAATCAGGAAATACACGCCGATGCCGATTAGGTCATTGGCGGTGGTGATGAACGGCCCCGACGCCACCGCCGGGTTGATGCCAATACGGTCGAGGAGCAACGGCGTGACGGTACCCATGAACGAGGCCAGCATAACCACCGACAGCAGCGAACAGGCTACCACAAAAAACAGACGCGGCTCGCCAATGAGCAGGGTGTATAAACCGGCAATTAGCCCCACAACCAGCCCGTTGATGAGGGCTACGAGTAACGTTCTGAACAGCCGTTTGGCCAGCGTAACAGACAGCCCCGAACTGTCGGAGAGGGTTTGCAGGATGAGCGACGAAGTCTGGATACCAACGTTGCCGCCCGTGGAGCCGATGATTGGGATGAAAGCCGCCAGAGCCGCAATCTTGCCCAACTCGCTCTGAAAGCCGTTGATAACCGTAGCGGCCAGCAAACTACCCACCGCCCCCACCACCAGCCAGGGTAGCTGCACCTTGGCCCGTGCCCAGATGCTGTCATCTTCCTCGACCTCGCCCGACAAACCCGAAATAGCCTGGAGGTCTTCTTCGGCCTGTTCGGTAATCAAATCCACGACATCGTCAATCGTGATCCGGCCCAGCAGTCGCTGCTGTACGTTCACCACCGGAATCGCGTCGAGGTCATATCTGCGCATGACTTCGGCTACTTCATCGGCGGGGCGGTAGGTTTCGACAAACACGACGTCGTCTTCGTAGATATCCGCGATTTTAGCCGTTTTTCGGGCCAGCACGATCTTCTTGAGCGATACCAGACCGAGCAGCTTACCGAGGTCATCGACTACGTAAATGGCATAGACATTTTCGACGTCTTCGGCCTGTTGCCTGATTTCTTCGATGCAGGCGTTGACCGTCAGGTTGACGTTGATTTTAATTAGCTCTTTTTGCATCAGCCCGCCCGCTACGTCGTCGTCGTAGTGGAGCAGATCCAGAATGAAGCGGGCCTGCTCGCGGTCTTCGAGCAGGGCAATGACCTCCTCACGTACCCGAATGGGCTGCTCGTTGAGCAAATCAACGGCGTCGTCGGAGTCCATCTCGTTAATGAATGGCGCAATCTCCTCCGACGAAAAGGTTTTCAGCAGATTGATCCGGTCATTCTCATCGAGGTTGGCCAGAATTTCGGCGCCTGTCTCCTTATTGAGCAGATTCAGTATGTACCGCGCCGGTTCGATATCCGTCTGGTAAAGAATACCCGAAATATCGGCGGGATACAGTTCGCCCAACTCAGCCTGCAGGGTGACATCGTCGCCCGCATCGATGAGTTGCCGGATATGGTCCAGGTATTCCTGAGTAAGCTCGAAGGTCATGTTTTTGAATGATGAACGATGCGTGACAAATGATGAATTGGGCGAACCGGCAAACAACAGAAGCGTCAGCCCAATTCATCACTTATCATTCATGAGTCGTCATTAATAAAGTGAGTTCAACGAATTGGTCGACGCTGAGTTGTTCGGCCCGCTTGTCCATGAACGCGCTGGCCAGGGCGGCTTCGGACGGGTTGAGGGGTTTGAGGGCGTTGCGCAGGGTCTTGCGTCGCTGTCCAAAGCCGTGCTTGACCACCTGCCTGAATTTGCGCTCATCGCAGCCCAGTTCGGTTTTGTCATTGCGCCGGAGCGACAACACGCCCGACCGCACTTTTGGCGGGGGGTTGAATACCTCCGGCTCCACCGTGAACTCGTACTTGATGTCGTACCACGCCTGGAGCAGTACGCTCAGGATGCCGTACTCTTTGTTGCCCGGCCCCGACGCCACCCGCATGGCCACCTCGCGCTGAAACATGCCCACCACCTCCGGCACCCGGTCGCGCATGTCGAGGACTTTGAAGAGAATCTGGGTAGAAATGTTGTACGGGAAGTTACCGATGATGCCAAACAAACCGGTACTGCCGGGTTGTTTGGTGGGTAAATAGTCAGACTGGATATTCAGAAAATCGGACGACAGTATGCGCCCCTCGAGTTGCGGTATGTGCTGTTTCAGGTAATCGACCGATTCGCGGTCAATCTCGATCACGTAGGTGTCGAACTGTGATTTCTGAAGCAGAAACTGCGTCAGAACGCCCATGCCCGGGCCGATTTCCAGCAGGTGCCGGTAGGGTTCGTCCGCGTGGGGTATGTGTCCGGTGAGCAGATCGGCAATGGATTCGGCAATGGTGAGATCAGTCAGGAAATGCTGACCAAGTTCTTTTTTAGGCGTTACGGACATCGGGCGGGGCGTTTATCGGCCCGCAAAGGTACAGTAAGGGCCGGGCTTGACCTACTGATGTTACTCCGCCAGCGGGCGTTGGAACATCCTGTAGCCGCCATAACAAGTCCTGCCAAACCAGCTAATGCCGGTATTTTACTTTTTCGATGGCATACGTGCCTGCAGTGCCTATTTTTGGGCCGTCTATCCTGATAAATAATTCATCCAATGACCATCCGCGCTGCTACTTCCGCTGATGCATCGGCTATGCTGGCTATTTACGCACCGTTTGTGCTGAACACGACCTTTTCATTCGAATACGCGGTGCCGACGGTGGCCGGGTTCGCGCAGCGCATTGAAACGATCCGGGAACGATTCCCATATTTAGTGGCCGAGCAGGACGGACGTATTATGGGCTACGCCTATGCATCGGCCCACCGCGACCGGGCGGCTTACCAATGGTCGGTCGATACGTCGGTGTATGTTCACCCGGATGCTCACCGGCAGGGGATGGCCCGGCAGCTGTACACAACCCTGTTCGATCTGCTGCGTCGGCAGGGATTGTATAACGTGTATGCCGGTATCACGTTGCCCAACCCGGCCAGCGAAGCCTTTCACCGGTCAATGGGTTTCAGACCGGTGGGGATTTATGAGAACGTAGGGTTTAAATTTGGTGCGTGGCACAGTGCGACGTGGCTCCAGATGACACTGCAGCCGCATGGTCCGGACCCTGCACCACCACTACTTTTTTCTGATCTGCCGAAATGATTGCCGTAATTCAGCGCGTATCGCGGGCGTCTGTCAGCATTGGCGGGCAGGTAATGGGTGAGATCGAAACCGGGTTTCTGGTCTTGCTGGGCGTGACGCATACCGATACCGCCGACGATGTGGAGTGGCTCAGCCGGAAGATTGTGGGGATGCGGGTGTTCAACGACGCCGACGGGAAGATGAACCTCGACCTGGCCGCTGTGGCCGGAAATATTCTGCTCATCAGCCAGTTTACGCTGCATGCCAGCACCAAAAAAGGCAACCGCCCCGGCTTTACCGAAGCCGCCCGCCCGGAGGTAGCCGTGCCGCTCTACGAAGCCCTGATTACCCAGCTCACCGCCGACCTCGGCCAGCCCATTCAAACCGGCGAATTTGGCGCTGATATGCAGGTCGATCTCCTCAACGACGGCCCCGTAACGATCATCATCGACACGAAAAACCGGGTTTAGGCCGTTGTTATGCCAAACCTAACGTAAACCTAAAAGGTCTCAAAAAAACCTTTTAGGTTTACTGATCGATACGAAACTCATGCCTAAAAATATCCTTGGCTCCGACCTTGCCTGTTGCTGTACCAGCCCGATGACCGGCTTTTATCGCGATGGTTTCTGCCGCACCGACCAGCACGACGAGGGGCGGCACGTAGTGTGCGCCATCATGACCGATTCCTTTCTGGAATTTAGCCGCAGCCGGGGCAACGATCTCAGCACCCCGCGCCCTGAATACCGCTTTCCCGGCCTCAAAGCGGGCGACAAGTGGTGCCTGTGCGCCCTGCGCTGGCGCGAAGCTTACGAAGCGGGTGTGGCCCCAACGGTGCTGCCCGATTGTACGCATGAACGCGCTCTGCAATATATTTCGCTCGATGCGCTGCTGGCATTTTCGAGGGTGAGCGATCAATGAAACACGGAAAAACCGTTACTTTTACCTAAACCAAGCCGCTAATAATGCCGAGACCCGTGTCTCAGACGCATTGCTAAGTTTGCCAGATGGATTTTTTGCCCGCCGATCTTACCGCCTACGCCGAAGCGCATACCTCGCCCGAACCTGCGTTGCTGGCCCGGCTCAGTCGTCACACCCGTGCCTATATCATGGCCCCCCGGATGCTGTCGGGGCAGGTGCAGGGGCGGTTTCTGGCCATGATTTCCTGGATGGTCCGGCCCCGGCGCGTGCTGGAAATTGGTACGTACACCGGTTATTCGGCTCTTTGCCTGGCCGAAGGGTTAACCGACGACGGGCGGCTGATTACGCTGGAACAGAACGAAGAACTCGAAACCGTAGCCCGCCAGTACTGGCAGCAGTCGCCCCTGAACGCAAGAATCGACCTGCGCATCGGCATTGCCGCCGACATAATTCCAACCCTCGATGAGGTGTTCGATCTGGTATTCATCGACGCTGACAAGCGAAACAACGCCCTGTACTTCGACCTTGTGCTGAAAAAACTGCGCCCCGGCGGGTTTATCCTGGCCGATAATGTGCTGTGGAGTGGCAAGGTTGTTGAACCTCTAAAAGCCAACGATGAAGATACGCGCTCTGTGCTGGCCTTTAACAAGATGGTTCAGCACGACAGTCGCGTAGAAAATGTTCTGTTGCCCATCCGCGATGGCATGATGCTGATTCGAAAAAAGCCCTGATTTATACATTGCCCAATGGCCCCCATCGTGGGGCAACTTACGCTTTATGAATAAACAAACCTGCTCCCTCATTGCTCCGTTTCTGCTCACAGGCCTGACCAGTCTGGCGCAACTCCCGCCGGTACCAACCGTACCCACGCAGCTTTCCTTTGCTAACATCTCGGTGCAGCTCGATCCCGACGCCCAGCGCATGGTACAGCAGGACGTAAACTCGCTCATGGCCAACCGGCAGTACTGGAATGCTAAACTCGACCGGGTGTCCCTGTACTTTCCCATGATCGAAGCTATTCTGATTGACGAGGATGTACCCACCGATTTCAAATACCTTGCCGTACAGGAAAGCTCACTCACCCCCGATGCCGTCTCTACGTCGTCGGCAGTGGGATACTGGCAGTTTAAGGCTGAAACGGCCACGGGTTTGGGTATGCGGGTGGACGATCAGGTGGACGAACGCCGGGGTATTACGGCCTCAACCCACGGCGCGGCCCGGTATCTCAAGCAAAGCAACAAGCAGTTCAATAATTGGGTGGCGTCGCTCTATTCCTATTATCTCGGCGCGGGGGGGATTACCAAACTGATTCCGCCCGACTGGGCCTACGCCCGCGAAATAGCCCTCGATGGCCGTACTGACCGTTACATTCTGCGCTTCTTAGCTCATAAAATTGCCATTGAAGGCGCGCTGCCAGGCCACCAGAACGGCAATAAACTCGCCCTGATCGAGTATGGGAGTGGCGGTGGAAAATCGTTGCGGGCCATTGCCATCGAAACGGGTGTGGACGAGTTTGAGCTGCAAAAATACAACCGCTGGGTACTCAACGAAGGCGTCCCGACCGATAAACCCTATGTAGTAGTCCTGCCGGTAACTGCCGATCAGATTAACGAAGTACGCCAGCGAATCAGCCAGATAGCTCCCCCTAAAACAACCAATGTAGCGCAATCTGACGTAGGGTTCCCGGTTTTGCGCCGGGTCACGACCGGCCTGAGCAGCAAAAATGATCCTGTCCTCTATGAGATAAATGACCTGCCCGGCATTCAGGCTCAGAACGGCGATAATGCCTCGTCGCTGGCTCGCAAAGCCAAGATAAGCGTATCGAGTTTTATGCGTTATAACGACATGAACGAGAGCGACCCGATCATCGAAAATAACGTCTATTACCTGGACAAGAAGCGTAAGAAAGCACTCGTGCCATTTCATACTGTGCGCGAAGGTGAAACCGCCCGGAGTATTTCGCAGCGGTACGGTATCCGCCTTAAGAAGCTCATGCGCTACAACCGGCTCGACCAGCTCCAGCGCCTGGTAACGGGCCGCGTGATGTGGCTCCGCGAACGCCGGCCCGCCAACCGCCCGGTTGAAATAATTACGTCGCCCACCGCGCCGGTATACGATCAGACGCCAGCTCCGGCCACCCGCCCCGCTGATGTGGCCACTACCAACGGTGTACCCCGCCGGGTTGACGGTATGGACGACGTACCGCGTAATTCTTCCGAACGCCGGAAGTACAGTCCCAAGCTGGTTGATGGGGGAGTAGCCCCGAACGACGGTACATCGGAACCCGCCACACGGCCTACTCCCGTACCGTCGTCACCGGCTCCTACCACCAATAGCCGCTCTGCCGATGCCGGTTCGGAGCGGATCGTGATTGTACGCTCAGCCGATGCCGCCACGCCCCCCCGCACCGTACCCGTAGCCACCGCCCCTGAACGCGCTCCTGTTACGCCCAGCCCGGCTGAGCGCAGCCCGGCTGAACGCAGCCCTACCCGTACGCGCCCTGCCCGGGTCAGCGATCCGGGCGAAGCCGTTGAACAGCAGGCAGATGGCTCTACTACGCCCATCGGCAGCAAAGCCCCGCCCCGTCCAGCTGCCCCCATAGAGGTCTCGCGGCCCACACCCGCTATGCCTGCCCCCGTAACACCCACGCCCGTGCCCACAACGCCTGCGCCCACTCCGGTAACGGTGAATCGTTCGGCGACAACGCATACCGTAGAAACGGGGCAGACGTATTATAGTATCTCGCGGCTGTACGGCCTGAGCGTAGACGAACTGCTGTTGCTTAACAACCTGACCGCCAGTAATGTACTGGAAGTGGGGCAGAAGCTGGTCCTTAAATCTACGGTCGGCGTTCCGGCCAGGCCGTTAAAACCAGCCGTAGAAGCTGGTGCTGCCGGTGGTAAACCGGTGTATCATACCGTTGAGAAAGGCGATACGATGTTCAGCATCTCGAAACGGTACGATGTGAGCATCAGCCAGATTCAGGAATGGAATAATCTGACCGATACGGGTGTTCAACTTGGACAGCGACTAAAAATTGTGAAATGATTCTGATTGATAACACCTGCATCAGCGACGATGTAGCCGAAAAATTCTTTGTCTGTAACCTCGACAAGTGCAAAGGTGCGTGCTGCGTGGAGGGCGACATGGGGGCCCCCCTCGAAGGTGACGAACACCTGATCCTGGACCGGATTTACGCCGACATCAAGCCGTACCTATCGCCCGAAGGCATCCGTGTCATTGAACAGCAGGGCGGCTACGAAGACGACGGCGAGGGCAATTTTGTGACCAGCACGGTGGGTGGCCGCGAGTGCGTTTACGCCACCTGGAACGAGCGGGGTATTCTGAAGTGTGGTATCGAAGAAGCTTATAACGACGGCAAGATTGACTGGAAAAAGCCCCTTTCATGCCATCTGTATCCCATTCGCGTCACCAAATACGAGCATTTTCACGCCCTCAACTATGACCGATGGCCCATTTGCAGCCCCGCCTGCGGCTTCGGCGAACAACTGAACGTACCCATTTATAAATTCGTCCGCGAAGCGCTCATTCGTGCTTACGGGGAGGAATGGTATGGGCAACTGGTGGCGGAAATAGAGAATAATGCTGGAAAATAAAGACTATTTTGAGGAGGTCTACCGGGTGGTGCGCGAGGTGCCGGTGGGTCGCGTAACGACCTACGGAGCCGTGGCGAGGTATCTGAGTCTGCGGGCCGGTGCCAGGATGGTGGGCTGGGCTATGGTGGCGTCGCACGGACACGACGTACCGGCGCATCGGGTAGTGAATCGTATCGGCGTGTTATCGGGGAAGCACTTCTTCGGCAGCCCCACTGCCATGCAGGACCTGCTGGAAACCGAAGGCGTTCAGGTGGCCGATGACCGCGTAGTCGATTTCAAGACCCGGCTTTGGGACCCGGCAGTTGAACTGGCCCTTTGATTGATTCCAGCTACTCGTCCAGCATGACGGCTGATCGGCCTCCGTCGAGCAGAAATGTTTGCCCGGCGGCAAAGGCAGCAAACGAACTTGACAGGAATACGAACCAGGCACCAATGGATTCTGGTGTTCCGAGCTGCTTCATCGGGAAGCTGTTTACTATTTTTTGCCGGGCAGCAGCGGGATCCGGGAACGTGTTGAAGTGCATCTGGGCAAGGTCGGTGTCAATGAAGCCCGGTGCAATACCCACCGTTCTGATGGTGGGTGCCCACTCGACGGTCAGACTTTGGACCAGGGCGCGTAGTCCCGTTTTGGCGATGTTGTACGGAAAACAGCCCGGCATGGTGTTGAACGCGTGGCACGAACTGTTGATGATAATAACGCCGTTACCGCTTTTCTCCAGGTGCGGTTTGCAGAGCCGGGCCAGTTGCCAGTGCGACTCCAGATTCAGGGTCAGGTTGTGCCGCCATTGTTCAGTGGTGCAGCCATCGGCTCCGGCAAATACGTTGGCCCCCGCGTTGGACGCCAGCACATCGATACGTCCAAACTGAGCTACCGTGGCCAATACCAACGCGTCCAGTTCCGATACGTGGGTTACGTCGGTCTGATGGTAAAGCGGCTCATAACCTGATTCGGCCAGGACCGTTTGCCGAAACTCCTGAACTGCCGGATGGCCGGGTAGTTCAAGTGCGCAACCGGCAATTTTCGCTCCCGCCCGGGCGTATAGCCGGGCCACAGCCGCACCAATGCCCGACGAGACGCCGGTAATCAGAACAATCTTATCGGAGAGGTCGATTTCAAGAGCCATAGTTACGCGCCTTATTTCAGCACCTTCGTAATCTCGTTCAACTTTTCCATTTTCTGCACGAAATCACCTTTAAGCTGGTTGCGGATGGCGGTCAGGTTGTCTAAGGTTTCCTGCAAACTGTCGGGCAGGATTTCTTCCAGCACCTCGCGGAAGCGTTTGGCAAACGTGGGTGACTTGCCGTTGGTGGAGATGGCAATTTTTAGATCCCCTTTTTTAACGACCGAACTCAGGTAAAAATCGCAGAGATCGGGCGTATCAGCTACGTTGACCAGAATATGCCGCGCTTTGCAGTCCTGCTGCACCTGCCGGTTCACGGCTTTGTCGTTCGTGCCGCAGATGACCAGGTTCATATTCATCAGAAAGTCAGATTGGTACGCTTCCCGGATGAGCGTTACGTTAGAGTGCTGTGCGGCCAGTTCGGGAATTTCGGCGCGGATGTCGGGGGCCACGAGCAGCACGCGGGCATCGGGCGAGTTGGCCAGTACGGCGGTCAGTTTCTCCAGCCCTACGTAGCCACCGCCCACAATGAGCAGGTTAAGCTGATTGGCCTTCACGAAAATTGGAAAGAGTGTATTCATGCAAAAGTTGGTCGGTTGGTCAGGTAACCCGTTCGGATGCGGAAAAGTAACCAGCCCCGAAAAAACGGGCCAACGTAAGATGGACAGTACGGGTACGGTACGTAACTTGGCTTCATGAAGCAGTTTATTGTTGGAATGCTGTGCTTGTGCATCGGCTGTACCGGAGCGTTTGGTCAAATTGTGAAAATATCGATGGGAACTCCATTGACTGGTGCCGACTGGCGATTTAAGCCCGGCAACAACCCGGCTTGGGCCGATTCAGCGTTCAACGCCAGCGCGTGGGAGGAAGAATCACCCGATACAGAAATGAATCCGGCGGCTGTCAGTTGGCCCAATAATCAGGGCTGGTATCGAACGGCCTTCAAACCTGATATAGAGTCAATCAATCAAAATTTGCTGCTAACCGTCACGCAATTTGGTTCGTCGGTCATCTATCTGGATGGCAAACTCCTAACTACCCTCAAGCCGCAGGGCTTTGATTCGGGCGGATCGCAGCGGGTCATGCAGTTTATTCCCGTTCGTTTTGCCGATACCAACCAACACGTACTGGCTATCCGCTACCAGTTCCGGCGCGATCCAATCTATGGATTGGGTACTATAAAACCAATGGATGTCAGTCTGCGGCCAGCTAATGATACCGGTATCGGTCTCATTGATGCGGCCCGGTTTAAAGGGTCTATAGGGATATTTATTGCGGGTGCGCTGGGTATGCTGGCCTTATTACATCTGCTTTTCTACCGGGCCAACCGGGCGGGACGAATCAACCGCACGCTCGCCTGGACCATGCTGATGCTGTTTGTTTGTATGGTAGCCGACGACGCAAAAGACTATGCCGGTACGCTGACCGGACAGTCGATTCTCGAATCGATTTCTTTGCTTGGTATATCTGCCGGTTTCGCGCTGTTGCTTACTGCGGTATATGAGTATCTGCGTATGAAAAAAGGCTTGTTTTTTTATAGCACCGTTGGACTACTCACGGCCAGTCTGATTTATCAACTTACGGCAAACGATCCGTTGGGCAAGGTTATAGCCGTTCCCTACACCTTGGCGTTTGCTGCCTATATTCGGGCAAGCTGGCTGGGCCGACGCTCCGGCAGTGCGGGTGCCCGCTTACCGTGGAATGCCCTCCGTTTCGCCCTTTACTCGGTGTTGGCTCTTTTTCTGTATGGAATGGTGATAGGTTTTATAGGCTCGAAATACGAAGCTAAACTCGACGGGCTGGTAATGATTCCGCTATTGTTTTTCACGATGACCATGCTGTTCAGCATCCCGGTGGGTCTGTCTCTCTCGCTGGTGCGTGATTATGCCCAAACGCACGAAGCACTTGGGAGCAACCTGCGGGAGGTGGAGCAACTATCGGCCCGGACGCTGGCGCAGGAACAGGAAAAACAGCACCTGCTGGCCCGGCAAAACGAACTCCTCGACCAACAGGTACACGAGCGTACTGCCGAACTCAACCAGTCGCTGACTGAACTCCGGGCCACACAAATGCAACTGGTGCAGCGCGAAAAACTGGCCAGCCTGGGTGAATTAACGGCAGGGATTGCCCACGAAATTCAGAACCCGCTCAACTTCGTCACCAACTTCGCCGAAGTAAGCGTTGAACTGGTCGATGAACTCAACGTAGAGCAAAATCAACCCGCCGATCAACGGGATAATGTATTAATTGAGGAGTTATTGGGCGATCTGGGCCAGAACGTGCAGAAAATCAGTGAACACGGTAAACGGGCGGCCAGCATTGTACGGGGGATGCTCCAGCACAGCCGGGCCAGCACTGGCCAGAAACAGCCCACCAACCTGAACGCCCTCGTTGATGAGTCCATGAAACTGGCCTATCATGGATTACGGGCTACCGACAAAAACTTTAACGCCCACTTACAGACCAACTTTGCCTCCGACGTACCAACCGTATCTATCGTGCCGGAAGACGTGGGACGGGTGCTGGTTAACCTGTTCAATAACGCGTTTTACGCCGTAAAACAGGCGGCTACGTTATCTGCCGGACCGGCTAAGCCTACGGTATCGGTGCAGACGGTTCTGGATAACGGGCAGGTGGTAATTCGGGTGGCCGACAATGGGCCGGGCATTACTGACGCTGTGCGGCAAAAGATTTTTCAACCGTTTTTTACCACTAAACCAACGGGGCAGGGAACTGGCCTCGGATTGTCTATCAGCTACGACATTATTACCAAAGGCCACGGCGGTACACTCAGCGTAGATACCCAACCCGGAAACACGGTGTTTACTATTCGGTTACCACTCCAGCAAGCATAAAAAGCCCGGCTACCAGCAAACTGGAACCGGGCAAACCGTTCTGCCTTGACAGAAATATTGTTAGAACTTTACGCCTACGTTGACGCTCAAAATACGTCGCTGTGAGTTAACGATGCCTTCTACGGGTTCTTTCAGGATGTCAGAAAAACCATAGTGATACACCGCACTCAGGAAAATCGGACCCGCATCGAAGCCCAGACTGGCCAGCCCGTTGAACGTGGTGGGCTGCAAATTACTTTGCTTGATAGCACCAGGTGCGTTCTCATTAGGCAGGTTGGCAATTCTTAGCGGAGCTGCCAGTTCGGCACCAAGCTGGAACCGTATTGCGGAAATACCCCGATCCGATTCGACCAGTTTAAAGCCGATATAAACCGGTACATGGATATATTGCTGATTGACGTTGGAGGTAATACTGTTATACGAGATAGCCGTTGAACTGGCGGGCAGAGCCGTAGTGCTGTTCACGGTCGAAATATCCGAACTTGAGGTCAGATATTCGGCACCGATCTGACCATATACCCGGCCACCACCCCGGAAGAAGATACCCAACTGGTAACCCAGGCGGCCACTCAGTGCATTGCCCTGCGTATCCTCACCCGCAAACCGGGTTACGTTAGCACCGCCATATACGCCAAAGGCAAAATTCTGGTAGTTGGACTTGCGCTCCTTGTTCTGCGCCCGCTCGGAACTCTTCATACCATCATCATATCCCTGATCGTATGCCTTACTCAGGTCGCGCTCATCATAGCCGTTTTTGTAACGATCACCGGCGTCCATATTGCTCATGTATGGATTGTCGTACCGGCGGCTGGCGTTGGCCCGCTGGTTGTATGACCGGCGCTGGTCCATGATGTCGTCCATGCGCTGCTGTTCCCCGCGTTCCTGCACCTGGCGGTCATCACGCATGTTCTGCATCCGCTGTTGGCGAATGTCGCGCGTGTCGTTGTAGCGTTCTTCCTGAAAATCGCGCTGATCCTGATAGCGGTCACGCTGATCGTCCATACTGCGGTTGTCATAGCGGTTGCGGTCATCGGATCGATTACGGTCGTCGTTCGAATTCTGCTGGGCATACAACAGGCTTGAGCTACAGAGGCCAGCCGCCAGCAATGCTGTTGTTACAAAAGTCTTCATAGTGATTTTTGTCGAGTAAAAAATGTAAACCAATCAATCAATAAACCGCCCGCTTCCGGTATTGTTTGTTAAGTTCGGGTTTCGATATGGACTAAACAGGTAAAAAAAAAGGCCATCTCGTACGAAATGACCCCTCTTATTGATGAATGATTCGCCTTAGAAACGGAATCCCAAATTGATGGCTATTAACCGGCGTTTCGTGTCGTTGGCAGCGAATACATTGGTCAGACCGAGATTGTAGACGGCATCAACCGTAACCGGCCCGAGGTTAATACCGACACCGGCCAGGCCAGACACGATAGCACGACGTACATCGTCATTGCCAATTCCAAACTCATTAGACGAGTTGACAACCAGGGCCGATAACTCGGCACCTACCTGTAAACGCACACCCAGCGCCGTGCCCAAACGGGCACCCACATAAGCAGGAATGGCAATAAAATGCTGATCTATATTGCCTGAAATCTGCCTCGGCGTTTGCGTAGGCTGACCAGCGCCATTGCGTACCAGACCAGCCGTAGACGTGCGATATTCAACCCCTAACTGACCGAAGATGGTCCCTGCTGTGCGGCCGTAAACACCAATCTGGTACCCTGCACGGTAGGCTCCATCTGGAATTGGTTCGTTCACAAAGCGGGAAAAGTTTGCGCCTGCATAAACACCGAACCGGCCCTTTTTACTCGACGGATCGTCATAGCTCCGATCCACTTTTGTGTCTGTAGAACTGTAGGTGGTTGTCGTAGTACCATAGGCAGGTGCGGCTGAATTGTAAGTACCGCTGGTTATAGTTGTACGGGAATTACCCATCGTACCGCTGCTCACGTTCGCACTGCTATCCGTAGTTGTCGAACCGTTGTTGTACGATTTCGACGGAGTCGTTGCGTTCATCGAATTATCCGTATTCGATGGCGTTACCGGCGTTGTTGTGTACGTGCCAGTTGTTGGGGTGCCCGACGCCGGGGACATGGTCGAGGTTTGGGCTTGTGCAAGGGCGATGCCACTCAGGCATAGAGCCAGCACTGATAACTGTCGTTTCATGACGTTTTTCATATTTAGTTGAGTTGTATAAAAAAAAGGTGTAACATGCGTTACACCCCTACCAACCACTATACGTCAGTCAGTGTTTTGAACTATTCCAATTTTTACGGAAAATTTAATCCCTCTTTCACTCTGTAAGCTATTACGGAGTCCGCATTTCTTTAAATGCATTCATCAATCCGTTGGTCGAACTGTCGTGCGTTGTTACGGGCTGGTTATCCTGTAGTTCGGGTAGGATTTTGCTGGCGAGCTGCTTGCCAAGTTCTACGCCCCACTGATCGAAACTGAAGATGTTCCAGATTACGCCCTGCGTAAAAATCTTGTGTTCGTAGAGTGCAATTAACCGGCCTAGCGTGCGGGGCGTCAGCATTTCGAACAGAATCGAGTTGGTAGGCCGGTTGCCCGGAAACATCTTGAACGGGGCCAGCTCCCTAATTTCTTCCTCGCTCTTACCGGCTTGACGGAGTTCATCGGCGGCATCGGTTTCGGTTTTGCCGTTCATCAGGGCTTCGGGTTGCGCAAAGAAGTTGGCCATCAAGATTTTGTGGTGCTCGCCAATGGGCCGCTGACTGATAGCCGGCGCCAGAAAATCGCACGGAATGAGCTTCGTTCCCTGATGAATCAACTGGTAAAACGCGTGCTGTCCGTTCGTACCCGGCTCACCCCAGATAATCGGCCCGGTCTGGTAATCGACGGGCTGACCATTACGGTCTACCGACTTGCCGTTGCTCTCCATATCGCCCTGCTGAAAATAAGCCGCAAAGCGGTGCATCGACTGGTCGTAGGGCAGAATAGCCTCGGTTTGCGCCCCAAAGAAGTTGTTATACCAGATACCCATCAGGGCCATAATCACGGGCAGGTTCTGGTCAAACGGCGCATCGCGGAAGTGATTGTCCATGTCGTGACCACCCGCCAGCAGTTCCTCAAAATGATCGAACCCAACGTACAGTGCTATGGACATGCCAATGGCCGACCACAGCGAATACCGGCCACCCACCCAGTCCCAGAACCCAAACATATTGGCCGGGTCGATGCCAAACTTTTCGACGGCTGGCTGATTGGTAGACAGGGCCGCGAAGTGTTTGGCTACGTCGCTGTCGGTACCGCCGTTGTCCAGAAACCACTGCCGGGCGGTCTGGGCGTTGGTCATGGTCTCCTGCGTGGTAAAGGTCTTGGACGCAATCAGAAACAGCGTCGTTTCGGGATTCACCACCTGCAAGGCTTCGTAGATATGCGTCCCGTCGATGTTGGATACGAAGTGTACGCGCAGTTTTTTATCGTCGGCGTAGGGTTTAAGAGCTTCCGTGACCATAACCGGGCCGAGATCCGAACCACCAATGCCAATGTTCACGACGTCGGTAATGGCCTTGCCCGTATAGCCCGTCCACGCGCCCGACCGGACGCGTTCGGCAAACGTCTTCATCCGGTCAAGTACGGCGTTTATGTCGGGCATTACGTCCTGCCCATCCACCAGCACGGGCGTATTGCTGCGGTTGCGCAGGGCGGTGTGCAGCACGGCGCGGCCTTCGGTCTGGTTAATGACATCGCCGGAGATCATTTTTTCGGTGGCGTCTTTTAGCCCGGCCTGCCCGGCAAGCTGTATCAGCAGACCAAGCGTCTCGGCGGTGATGCGGTTCTTGGAAAAGTCGAGCAGGATATCGTCAAACTGGCGTGAGAACGTATCGAAGCGTTGTGGGTCTTCGGCAAACAGATCGCGCAGGTGCCGGTCTTTGATTGTTTCGTAATGGGCCTGAAGTTGAGCGCGGGCCGGGAGGTCATTGAATGAGTGATTCTGGAGCATGAGTTTTTCTTTTTCTGGACACAGAGTTACGCAGAGAAGCACAGAGTTTCACAGAGGAAACCTCTTTTTTTGCTTAAAGACCTCCGTGTATCTCTGTGCTTTCTCTGCGTAACTCTGTGTCCCAACCCTTTTTTTTGCCCTAATTTTGTCCTCCATGAATCAGAAGTTAGCCTTTTCGTTGTTGCTCATTGCCGTTGGTGCGTTGTTTTTCCTGCCGTTTCTGGGGAGTGTCCGCCTGTTTGACTGGGACGAAATCAATTTTGCCGAAGCCGCCCGCGAAATGACCGTCCTCGGCGACTATGGCCGCGTTCATATCAACTACCAGCCGTTTTATGAGAAACCCCCGTTGTTTTTCTGGCTCCAGGCCTTCTGGATGAATATATTCGGTGTGAATGAGTTTACGGCCCGGCTTCCTAATGCCCTGTGTGGTATCGTGACGCTGGTGTATCTGTATCACATCGGCGCCAAACTTTACGGGCATCGTTTTGGGCTGCTCTGGTCGCTGGCGTATCTGGGGTCGGTACTGCCGCATCTGTACTTTCGTTCGGGCATCATTGACCCGGTGTTCAACCTGTTGATCTTCATCAGTCTTGTCAACCTGATTTTTGCCGCCTGGAAACGGGGTGAACTGGGTACCCGGCTGATTGTACCGCGCAGCGAATGGACATACCTGATTATCGGTGGGGTTGCACTGGGGCTGGCCATTCTGACCAAGGGGCCGGTGGCCTTGCTGGTGCTGGGCCTGACGGTGCTGGTGTACTGGCTACTGGGGCGGCTGCGCTGGTTTTTGTCGGTGTGGCAGGGGCTGGTCTTTCTAATGGTGGCATCAATACTGCCGCTGCTGTGGGTGGGGCTGGAAGTGCAGCAGCACGGCCCCGAATTTATCAGCGCTTTTATTGCCTACAGCATCCGGCTCCTCACCACACCCGACGCGGGACATGGCGGTTTTCCCGGTTATCACGTCATCATTCTGCTGGTAGGCTGTTTTCCGGCATCTATCTTCGCGCTGCGGGCATTCTCGCCCCTGTTCATCGAGCGTAATTTTCAGCGCGAATTTCGGCGATGGATGCTCATTCTGTTTGGCGTAGTGCTGGTGTTGTTCACCATCGTACAGTCGAAAATCGTGCATTACTCGTCGCTCTGTTACTTTCCCATTACGTACCTGGCCGCACTGACGCTGACGCAGATAGAGGAACGCAAGATTCCGTTTGGCAACTGGATGCGGGCGGGGCTGGTTGCCGTTGGGAGTATTTACATGCTGGCTACGATTGCCGCCCCGATTCTGGCACAGCGGATGGACATTGTGAAACAGTTTGCCGATCAGGACCCGTTTACGCAGGGTAACCTAAACGCACCTGTGAACTGGACGGGCTGGGAAGTGCTGCCCGGTGTCTGGTTGCTGGGTCTGCTGGCCGTTACCATATACTGGTTCCGGCACCGGCAGGTGGTGCAGGCTGCCACGGTGCTGTTTGTGTGTATGGCCGTGTTCGTGACGCTGACGCTCTGGTTTTTTATCGGGCGTATCGAAGGGCTGTCGCAGGCTACGGCCATGCGGTTTTTTGAGCAGGCGCAGGGCAAAGACGTGTATGTCAAAACCTACGGCTACCACAGCTACGGCCCATTTTTCTACACCCGCAAGCCGCCCGTTACCAACCCGAAATCCTACGACGAAGACTGGCTACTGCACGGACGTATCGACAAAGACGTTTGGTTCATCCGCAAAAGTCAGGAAACGCCCACCCACCTCGACTCGCTGCCCGATGTCCGAAAAACCGGTGAGCGCAATGGCTTTGTTTTCTATCTGCGAAAGGCAAAGTGAAGACCGTTACATCAACTGCGACACGGCCTGTTTGAGGCTGGCAAACTGACGTTTCTTTTGCAGTACAGTAGGGGCGGTAACCCGCTCGCGGCAGTCAAAAATGCCACAGCGTTCGCAGGCCTCGTTCACCACCCGAAACGGAATCGATGTATCATTAGGCGGGTTCAAAAACGCCATCTGACTGCGCAGGGCATCGTTCATGGCAAAACACATGGATACACTCATATTTTCCTGACTTCCCGTTTCGCCTGCGCCAGTCTGAGACGGGTGCGCTACCGATACAATCAGATACTGCAAACCTGAATCGGCATATTCCGACAACTGCACCCGGCAAAGGGACCCCTCAAAATTAGATTGCTGCTGGACCATCTGTAGTTCTTCCAGAATGGTCAGGGCCACCCACCGGCGGCAGTAGTGTTCATCTACCATGCCGCGCGGTCCCCGCTGCCGCGAGAGGTGCATCTCTTTCGTGAGCCGGAAGTTTGTTTTACCAACCGTGTTGTTAAATCGGTAAAAGAACAACTGGTCAATGCCAAACGCGCTGGGCAAGACGTTGCTGAGCCGGTAAAAGAACCGCTCTGGCGTGGCCCCAAAGTTCCGGATCAATGCCAGAAACGCATCGTTACTCCAGGTGGGCCGGGAAAACAGATCGGTTAGTTGAGCCACGAGTGCGTCGCGCCGAATCAGTACCGCCCCGGCAAAATACGACGCTTTGTAGTTGTTCAGAATCTGCTCGAACGAGTCTGCATCGACCCATGAATACGTATAGGGCCGAATTTTCAGGCTTAGAAACTGAAAGCCTACCTCCCGCGCCAGAATAAAAACCCGCTGCTCGCCGGTTAGCCCGGCGTTGAGGTGCAGCGTGTGGTTTGCCGGGCGATATACTGACCGGAGCGGAGCCAGTTCAGGCTGGGTGAGTGGGTTGAAATGAACGAGGTGTACGCCATACCGGGTCTTGAGCAGGTTAGTCAGCAGCGGCTCATCAACGACCTGACCGGCGGGTACAAACTCGCTTAAAAACCGGTCGGCGTCGGCTTCGATGTCGGGAAAATAATTATCGTGCATCTCCTGATACGACCGCAGCATGGTCTGGTACAGCCGCTCCACGCTCATGTTGTAACTCTGGGCAATGTCCATGAACGTGCGAATCATGGCACTGACTTTGGTCGGGGCTTCGGCCAGTAGTTCGAGCAGGTCAGACGGGTCGATGCCGAAGAGTTCGAGCGGTACTTCGGTCAGGAATTTTGAGCGGAGCAGGTCCGAAATCGGCTCCATCTTCCGGCTCAGCTTCAGCGACACCAGCGTATCGTAATCGACCTGAATGGCGTTGGCCAGCGCCGAAATCTTGTCGGCTTTAGGGTACTTACGTCCTTTCTCGATCTCGGTTACGTACGACACCGACAGGCCCGCCTGCTGGGCCAGTTCACTAACCGACAGCTTACGGTCAAGGCGTAGCTGACGGAGTTTCAGGCCAAATAAAAGGCGGATATGATCGGCGGGGAGGGTCAAGGCGTTTATCAGTTATCAGTGAACAGTTATCAGTTATCAGTGAACAGTTATCATAATTACGCGCCAGCTACTGATAACTGTTCACTGATAACTGTTCACTGATAGCTGTTCAGTACCGGCTCAAATCCGGACGGGCGAAGTTGCTGAATACTTCGCCGGGCAGACCCGTGAAGACCCGGATGTCAGTCAGGTCGCGCTGACCGCGTTCGCCGGAGAGCAGAATGTTGCCGTGTTTCGTATAGTCGGTCCAGGGCAGGGTAAAGCCGGGTTTCTCGTCGGTGAATTTCGGGTAATACGCCCACTGCCAGACCAGATGCGAGGCCTTATCGACCCAGACCTTATACTTGTTGTCGGGCGTAACGCCCACGCCTTTGAAGGTCAGCTGCAATACGTCGGCTGGTTTGCCATCCTGCGTGTCTTCCTCGCCGATGTGTTTGATTGTCAAGCCCGAATCCTTGAGTTTAAAGGGCATCACAAGCCAGTACGAATCATTGATCCAGGCGGCTTTAGCCTGTTTTACGTATTTAGCCACCGAATCAGGCTCGATCACTTCGGCTCCGTTTCTGAATACGCGCCCTTTGTCGTTGTTCACATTGAGCAGCACGGTCTGATCGTTCTTGAGGTTATCGACCCGCACGTTGCCCGTCCATTTGTCCCAGATCAACTGCCGGGCACCGAAGAAATTCCAACTGATCAGGTGCGTATTGTCCCAGGCTTTACGGCCACCCATGGCGGCCATTACTTCATCGGCAATTTGTACGGCGCGGGCGTCTGACCCAGCCGCGTCAAAACCCGGCGCGGCTGGATTCGGCGATTTTTTGGATTGGGCCATGCCCGATACGCTGCTGAGCAATGCGATCATCAGGATAAATTTGTGTAGTTTCATGGGAACAAAGTTGATTACTGACAAAAGTAAAGAATTGACTCTTACCCAACTCGATTATATCGTTGCCGTTGATACGTTCCGGCATTTTGCCACCGCTGCCGACGCCTGTCATATCACGCAGCCGACGCTCAGTATGCAGATTCAGAAACTCGAAGACGAACTGGGTGTCCTGATCTTTGACCGTTCCCGACAGCCCGTTGTGCCTACCGAAACGGGCGTGGCTATCCTGGCCCAGGCGCGGGAGGTGCTGCGATCAGCCCGGCGTATCCCCGAAATCATTAGTGAATCGAAGAATGAACTGCGGGGTGACCTCCGCATTGGTATCATTCCCACGCTGGCTCCGTATCTGCTGCCGTACTTCATCGGCGAGTTTATCGGCAAATATCCCGACGTATCGGTTCGCATCGAGGAGTTCATGACCGAGCAGATTGTGGAGCGGCTGCGCACCGGTCTCATCGACGTGGGCATCGTAGTTACGCCCCTCGGCGAGGCTGGCATCACCGAAATTCCGTTGTTTCAGGAGCCGTTTGTGGTCTACGCGGCAGACGGTCATCCGCTGTTACACAACGAAACGGTAACGGCTGCCGACCTGCAAACCAACGGATTATGGTTACTGACCGAAGGCCACTGTTTCCGCAATCAGGTCGTGAACCTCTGCGGGGCCGATCAGCAGACGAACAACGGCACAAAACACGACCCCACGAGTCTGCAGACGGCGCGTCTCCGATACGAAACCGGTTCGCTCGAAACGCTCATCAAACTCATCGACCGGCAGGGGGGGTTCACGTTACTGCCGTATCTGGCCACGCTGGACATGCGCCCCAGCCGACGGGCAAAACTACGTCCGTTCATTGCTCCTCGGCCCGTGCGAGAGGTCAGCCTGGTCATGCACCGCAGTTTCGTCAAACGCCAGCTCATCAACGTCCTGCAAGCCGAAATTCTCGCGAACCTGCCCGCCGAACTGGTGAGTAGCACGGGAGCCGTGGTGGGGTTGTGAAAAATACAGAATTTGTAATTTTATTCGTTAAATCGAATTAGCGTAAGGTCAATTTCGTTACCTCATTGGCATGATAATTTTACTCCGGGTACCCTCAGCGAGTACGCCCGCGCGCACCCGGATGTACATGATGAACTGCTCCGTTGGATGCGCATTGTTGACGGGGCAGACTGGTCGTCACTGGCTGATATCAAACAGGATTTCAATTCGGTCGACTACGTTAAAAATGACCGGTATGTGTTCAACATTAAAGGCAACCAATACCGGCTGATTGCTATGATTCATTTTCGAGTCAGGAGTTTGTACGTCCGGTTCATCGGCACCCATAGCGAGTACAATAAAATCAATGCTGCAGAGGCATAGCGGCCAAATACAAACAGGGTTATGGAAACTATAATCAGCGAAACCGAATACCGGCGTGTACAGGCCGAGGTTGAAAATTATCTGCGTAAAGCAACAGAAGGTGGTGGTTTTGCCAGCCTGAGCGCTGCCGACGACTGCGAGCTACTGCGACTGTCGCACCTGATGAAAGCGTATGAGGAAGTGCATTATCCCATGCCCATACAACCGCAGACACTTGCAGGTATGATCGAACTAAGGATGTTTGAGCGTAAGCTCAAACAGAAAGACCTGGCCGACCTGCTTGAAATAGAAGCTCCACGCGTATCGGAACTGCTCAGTGGCAAACGCCGGGTAAGCATCGAAATAGCCCGTCAACTCTACAAAAAACTGGATATCCCCGCCGATTTCATTCTGGAACACGCCTGACATTGTGCGCGAAGTCAGCCTGGTCATGCACCGCAGCTTCGTCAAACGCCAGCTCATCAACGTCCTGCAAGCCGAAATTCTCGCGAACCTGCCTGCCGAACTGGTGAGTAGCACGGGGGCGGTGGTGGGACTATAAAATCACAAACTTCCATACCGGGCATAAGCCTGCCGCTCCAGCTCTTCGCGGTGGTCGGGGTGGGCGATGGCGACGAGGGCGCGGGCGCGCTGGCGGAGGTTCTGGCCGTAGAGGTCGGCAATGCCAAATTCGGTTACGATGTAGTGAACATGAGCGCGGGTGGTGGTCACGCCCGCGCCTTCTTTGAGGTAGGGGACAATCTTGCTTATACCTTTGCTGGTGGCCGAGGGCAGTGCAATGATAGGTTTGCCGCCCTCGGAGAGCGTGGCCCCCCGCACAAAATCCATTTGCCCGCCCACGCCAGAATATTGCATCGTACCAATGGTATCGGCGCAGACCTGCCCCGTCAGATCAATCTCGATGGCTGAGTTGATGGCCGTGACCTTGGGATTGCGCCGAATAATAGACGCATCGTTGGTATAACTGGCCTGCTTCAACTCAACCGCCGGGTTGTCGTCAATAAAGTCATACACGCGCTGACTGCCCATCACGAAACTTGATACGATGCGGTAGGGGAGGACAGTCTTGTATTCGTTCGTGATGACGCCCCGCTCCACGAGGTCAATGACGCCGTCGGAAAACATTTCGGTATGGATACCCAGCCCTTTGTGGTGAATCAGTTCGGCCAGTGTGGCGTTGGGAATGCCGCCGATACCGAGTTGCAGGGTGGCGCCGTCTTCCACTAAACTGGCTACGTACTGCCCAATCTTGCGGTCTTCGGTACTAATCTCGCCCGGCAACACCTGGTATATCGGCTCGTCAACCTCCACGGCGGCATGGAGCATACTGACCGGAATCAGCCCGTCGCCGTGGGTACGTGGTACGCGCGGGTTGATCTGGGCAATGACGTATTTGGCCGAGCGAATAGCTGCCAGAGAGACATCGACTGAGGGGCCGAGTGAACAGTAGCCGTGGGCATCCGGGGGCGACACCTGAATCAGGGCTACGTCGATGGGCAGAATCCGGCGTTTGAACAGCAGCGGTATCTCGCTCAGAAAAATCGGAACGTAATCGCCAATACCCTGCGCCAGCTGTTTGCGCATATTAGCTCCGATAAAAAACGAATTGGGGCGGAACGACTCGCGGTATTGCGGCTCCAGATACGGCAGCGGCCCTTCGGTATGAATATGGCAAATTTCAACGTTGCGTAGCTCCGGTGCGCGGTCTACCATCGCCCGGATCAGGACGTGGGGCGTCTGGGCTACACTATGTACAAATACGCGGTTGCCGGACTGAATGGCAGTAACTGCTTCGGCAGGAGTGGTAAGGGGTAGAGGCATATATCTTCCAATGAAGTATGAACGGAACCCCTGAAGTGGTTCAATTCCAAAGACGTATAATCATTCAGGAGGGGAATCTGAATCTTCTGGTGTTCACCCTCGACTACTATTTGCCAGGGCAATTCCACGAACACAGCGTACTGTGCCTTTGGGTAGACTAACCAGCTATTTTGGACTGAAGTTTAAAAAAGACCCGCCAGTTCATGGAAGTGACGGGAATTGGCAGCCAGATAGAAAGAGATGTTACTATCTGAAAAGTTTTTTTTTCGTGCGAGCATTAATTTAGAGTTACTTTTGGCGCGCTTTACGTCCGACTGTTCTTATGAAAATGTTACTCTCCGCCAATAAACAGGTAGTACGTCTGTTTGTGTTGACTTATATGTCAATACTCGGTTTTACAGGCCCGGCTCAGGTCATAGCCCAACTCAAAATTACCTATCCCATCAGCCGGATGATTCTCCAGCGCGATGCCGCTAATCGGGCAACTGTACAGGTTGCGGGGAGTTACAGCCTGGCTTTAGACCGGATCGAAGCCCGTGCTGTTACAAGAGTTGCCGGGCAGGGCACAACTACTAACTGGGCCACCCTGCAAACGAACCCACAGAATGGACAGTTTACCGGAACCATGCCCGTACTGGGGGGCTGGTACAAAATTCAGGTGCGCGGTATCCTGAATGGCAGCGTAGTGGCTCAGGATTCAGTGGATCGGTTTGGGGTGGGAGAGGTGTTCGCCATCATCGGCCACTCGAACGCGCAGGGATCGAGTTGTATCATAAACGGCGTAAACAGGTGTCCTACCATTGCCGGAGCCAGCGATGACCGCGTGACGGTAGTAGCCGTTGACCAGAGTACACCGGTGTATAACCAGTATCTGTCCACGGCCGATACCCGCTACCTGCCCGGTCTGGCCTTTGCGCAGCTAATGACCAGTAATGGCAGCTCGCCGTTCGGGCGTGAAGCCTGGCTGTGGGGACATATGGGCGACCAGCTGGTGCAGCAAATCAACGTACCGGTACTTATCTATAATGCCGGATTTGGGGGCAGTACTATGCAGCAGACGTACTGGTCGGCTTATGATATTCCGTTTCAGCATTCATTTGTTAATTATAGTCTCAGAATGCCATTTGTAAACGTGCGTAATCTGATGAATCTCTACGTTACCTCTACCGGTATTCGGGCCATTCTGGTGCAGCACGGTGAGAATGACCGGGGTAACTCCGAAAACGAGATTTTTCAGAACTATGCCGGGGTTATCGACAAGGCCAGAGCGGAGTTCAGCAAGTCCGATCTGGGCTATATCGTCTCCATCTCATCGTTTGTAGGTGGCCGGTTCGATAATGTGCGGTCGGCACAGAGCCGCATTATCAACCAGGCGAATTACCGGACGTTTCAGGGGCCGGATCTGGACAACATCAATACGCTCGATGATCGCCCGGATGGGCTTCACTTCTCGCCGACGGGGCAGGTGAAGGCAGGTGATATGTGGGCCGCAGCCATTAAGAACCAGTACGCTAACTGCACACCCTACCCGGCGCAACAGCAGCCATTAGCCAGTATTGCCTGCGCTACTGGTAATCAGCTTGTCTTGAGTCAACCCGCCAGCTATCAGTACAACTGGGATATCGGTAGCAACGCGCAGAGCCTGACGGTGGATGCCGGTACCTACGCGGCCCGGCTGAAAGATGGGCAGAATCAGATTTTCTTTCCGCCTGCCGTGGTAGTACCCGCCACAGTCCGGCCTGACGCGCCCACTATCGGTACCGCCAGCGGAATATTTGACATTTGCCGCACCACCGGGCTTACACTTACTTCTTCATACAACGGACTAAATACCTGGAGTACGGGGGCAACGTCGGCATCCATCCTAGTAAATGCATCGGGTCAGTACACGGTGCAGGCCCGGCATCCGGTATACGGATGTTTGTCGGATGTGGTATCGAAACAGATTGGGGTAGCCCGCGTCACACTGAGTCTGGCCATGCAAACATCCCGGCGGGTAGTGGCGGTGAATGATACGGTTACGTTTCGGTTGCTGGTGCGAAATGAGGGCGAGTGCGACGCCGGATCAGTGACGCTGGCCAATCGGCTGCCTCCCAATGTAAGCGTGGTGTCGGCAACCGGCCCGCTGAGCGTTGCCGGTGGGGTTGTGAGCGGAACATGGCCGAACGTTCTGGTGGGCGATGAGATTAGCCAGTCGTATGTGGCCCGGCTTACGGCGGCTGGAACGTACCGATCCAGTGCCGAACTCATCGCATCGGCCAGCACCGAACAGGGTGCTACCCCCGGCAACGGCACCGGCAATGGAGAAGCCGACGAAGCTACCGCTGACCTGCGCACGACCGTTTTTTCTGCCAGCCTCTTTGAATCGCCCAATCCCAATCAGGGGCCGCTGCCGCCCGTTCTGTCAGGCCAGCCTACGCCCGAACCCAACAAGGCCGACCTGAGTCTGCAACTCCTGCTGGCTCAGCAGGTGATGGCCGTTAGCCAGACGGTGGGCGTGACAGTAGTTGTCAGCAATGCAGGTGGGCAGGTGGCTACCAATGTGGGAGCCGCCGTTACACTTCCCACCGGCATGCAGTTCTGGGGTTCGGCTTCGGGTATGAGCGCGTCGGGAGCGGTGGTGAGCGGTACCGTGGCGCAGATTCCCGCGGGGCAGTCGGCCACGCTTACGTTCACAATGAAAGCAACCGGCTCCGGTACCCGGGACCTGTCTGCCCAGATCACTTCTGCCGACCAGTCTGATCCCGACTCGGTACCCAATAACGGCTATACAAATGGCGAAGACGATACCGCTGTGGTTACCCTGCGCGTTATCGAGTAGTAGTCAGCCCGTGCTTTTTTTAGTAACTCCCGAAATACATTAAGACTATGAAACTGCTCTTTTTCCTCCTGCCCGTTTTGCTGCTTATTGCGTGTGGCAACGCGCAGACCGCTGAACCCCAGCCCCAGATTCCAAGCGGCTACCTCTACAAAGTGGAACCCGGTATTCCCGGCAAAAGTGTGTACGTCTGTGGCGAACGGCCCTTTGATATGACGGGCAAACTGGTTGGTCCCGACAATCTTGAACAGCAAACCATACAGGTATTCGAGAATATCAAAACGGCCCTGAAAACGGTGAACATGACCATGGCCGACGTTACGCAGATCACCTATTCGATCAAGACCAATAAAACCCCCGGGCTGCCCAGTAAAGTTGACGTCGCGATGATGACGCAGGTAAGTAACGTAGCCAGCAGTTACCTCGCGGTACCCCCGCAGATCATTGACTCGAAGGCAGTCGGGCAGATCATCCGCGACGACGTGCTGATCGAAATCGAAGTCATTGCCGTGAAGTAAGGGCCGGGGGCTGGATTGACGTATCTTTGGTCATACCTGACCACCTGGCTATGCCGCTTATCTCGAAGAAAAAACTGACCTATCCCATCGGTCCGGCGTTGCGGGCGTACCTGATAGCCTACAGCCGTGAACACCGGCTGCCCATTGAGTACGCTGACCTGCTGCGCTACGACAATGCGGCCACACTGTTCGATAAAAACGACCGCGATACGCTCTGGGAAACGGTGTACTACCCGGCTTCCGAAACGGATGAACTGTTGCTGGCCCTTAAAACGATCTACGCCATTCTGAAAGCCGATGGCGATACGTCTATTACCGGCCATCTTACCATTGACCGGGTTGACTTGTGCCTGTACGGCAACACCCGCCCATTTCGGGTGCGGGTGCGGAACTTAGTGAACGACAACTTCGACTATTTCTACATCAAAAACGCCGATGCCTCGCGGCTGTACGGGCTTGAACTGGAGCATATTCTCTCGCCCAATCGCATCAGCTACATCAGCAGCAACCAGACGCTCATTGAAGAACACATTGCCGGCGTACCCGGCGACATGTTCTTTGCCCGGCAGATGATGGGGGCCGAGCGCAACCCGATCCGGCTCTGCAAGGAGTTCGTGAAGTTCAACGAGAGGTGTTTCGTACGGCTCCTGGGCGATATGCATTCCAGCAATTTTGTGGTCGATATAACCCCTGACTTCGACGAAATGTACTACCGCATCCGTGCCATCGACTTCGACCAGCAATCTTACGAAGGGCGTAAGTCGGTTTACATGCCGCAGTACTACCGCCAGAATCAGCCAATCATTGACCTCGGCACCACCTGTCTGACGCCCGAAAGCGTTCGGCAGTATCAGATTGAAGAACGTTCGCTGATGGCCGGTCGGCTGCGGGTTGAGCATACCCGTATCCACGAGCTGATGGCCGCCATGCGGGCTGATGTCATTGCCCCGCCCCACAACGTAGCGCAGCTTGGGGAGGCCCTGAACCGGCACTACCACACCCGCGCCTTCACCAGCGCCCGCAGCATGGGCGATCTGGTCTGGGAAAGTCTGGCCACGATTGGGGTAAATTAATGGGTGTCTGTAAACTTACATGTTCCGCCGGTACTTGCCGCCCACGGCGTAAAGGGCGTGGGTCATCTGACCCAGCGAGCAGACTTTGGCCGCTTCCATCAGGCTTTCAATGATGTTGTCACCGATTCAGAATCTGCCTGAACTGGCCGAATGTTATGATTGGAATAGGGGGGAACAAACTGCTTTGCTGACGAAGGCTCAGAATATGCCGATCATCTGAAACCAGGTAGTCAACGTTTGCGCCGATGGCGCAGTCGGTGAACTTGTTATCGTCTGGATCATCGGCAATGAGTCCCCAGCGGAAAGACGGTTCGTAGCGTTGATGATTGGGAGCAGACAGGAGTAAGGCAGATACTACGTCGGCGGCTGATGTGCTGAACGAACTGCCGACCATTTCCACGTATTCAGACAGGATTTCATTGCTGAAAATCCAGGTCAGGTAAACTGGTTGGCAGCGAAGGCATCGTAAAGCCATCGGTATGAACCATTGCGGGGTACTGACCGAAGTAGGCCGTTTGTGTCGATACCTGCCGTCACGACTGTTGTTGACGGATGGTCCGCAACCGTTCTGAGCGATTGTCGAAACGCATGTCTTCCTCCATCTGCGCAGTAGTTTTACCTGTTTGTTGCTGTATCTGGTCTATTTCCGTCTCGAGTTTGGCGCGGTAGTACTGCATTAGAACCCGACGTAATTCGTCAACCTCCTCGTCGCTCATTTCCACGTTGAACAGTTCGAGCAGAGCAACCTGGGCGTTAGTTAATTTTTTAGATGCTGAGGTTGGTGTCATGGCTTCAATGTTTTTTAGATCTGAGTGGCCTTAGTATGGCTTGAACGATTGTATGGGGCATTTGTAAATTTACATATTCCGCCGGTACTTGCCGCCCACGGCGTAAAGGGCGTGGGTCATCTGACCCAGCGAGCAGACTTTGGCCGCTTCCATCAAACTCTCGAATACGTTGCCGTTGGTTAGGGCAACCGTCTGTAAGTTAGTCAGGGCAAGCTCAGCCGCGTCTTTGTTATGGTCCTGAAACAGGCGGCAGTTATCGACCTGTGCCCGCTTTTCGTCGTCGGTGCTGCGAATAACCTCGGCGGGGATGATGGTGGGTGAGCCTGCCGGGTCCAGGAACGTATTGACGCCCACAATGGGTAGCTCGCCGTTGTGCTTCAGGGTTTCGTAGTACATCGACTCTTCCTGAATCTTACTCCGCTGATACATCCGCTCCATGGCGCCCAGAACCCCGCCCCGTTCGTTGAGTGAGATAAACTCCTGATACACCGCTTCTTCAACCAGGTCGGTCAGCTCCTCAACCACGAATGATCCCTGCAATGGGTTCTCGTTTTTGGTCAGGCCAAACTCGCGGTTGATAATTAACTGAATGGCCATGGCCCGGCGCACCGACTCTTCGGTTGGCGTCGTGATGGCTTCGTCATAGGCGTTGGTGTGCAGCGAATTGGTGTTGTCATACACCGCCAGCAGCGCCTGTAGCGTAGTGCGGATGTCGTTGAAGCCAATTTCCTGCGCGTGCAGACTCCGCCCCGATGTCTGAATGTGGTATTTCAGCTTCTGACTGCGCTCACTGGCCCGGTACGTGTACTTCATGGCCTTGGCCCAGATGCGTCGCGCCACCCGGCCCAGTACGGTGTATTCGGGGTCCATGCCGTTCGAGAAAAAGAACGACAGGTTGGGCGCAAAATCATCGACGCTCATACCCCGGCTCAGGTAATATTCTACGAACGTAAACCCGTTGGACAGTGTAAAGGCCAGTTGCGAGATCGGATTCGCGCCCGCTTCGGCAATGTGGTACCCCGAAATCGAGACCGAATAAAAATTCTGAACCCGATTATCCGTAAAATACTGCTGGATGTCGCCCATCAGTTGAAGGGCGAACTCGGTCGAGAAAATGCAGGTGTTCTGCGCCTGATCTTCTTTCAGAATGTCGGCCTGTACGGTACCGCGCACTTTACGCAGCGTATCGGCTTTGATCCGCGCATACACCTCGCTGGGTAACACCTGATCGCCCGTGGTACCGAGGAGTTGCAGTCCCAGCCCATCATTGCCATCGGGCAGGGGCCCAGCGTAAGCGGGCGACGGGAGGGAGGAGGGAGGAGTTGCCACTGAAAAGGTCCCTTCGTCCCGTTTTTCTGCCAGCCACTTTTCGCACTGCTGGTCGATGGCGGCATTCAGGAAAAAGGCCAGCAACATGGGTGCGGGGCCGTTGATGGTCATCGAAACGCTGGTCGATGGGTTGCAGAGGTCGAAGCCAGAGTAGAGTTTTTTGGCATCGTCGAGCGTACAGACGTTTACGCCGGAGTTACCCACTTTACCGAAGATGTCGGGGCGCAGGGCCGGGTCTTCGCCGTAAAGCGTAACGGAGTCGAAGGCGGTAGAGAGCCGTTTGGCGGGTAACCCTTTGGAGACGTAATGGAACCGGCGGTTGGTGCGTTCGGGTCCGCCCTCGCCCGCAAACATCCGCGTGGGGTCTTCGCCCTCGCGCTTGAGCGGAAACACGCCCGCCGTAAACGGAAACTCACCCGGTACGTTTTCGGTCAGCAGCCACCGCAGTACATCGCCCCAATCGTGATATTTGGGCAGACTCACCTTCGGTACGCGCAGGTGCGACAGCGTTTCGGTATAGAGCGGCTGCCGGATGGTTTTGTCGCGCACGGTAAACTCGTAAAACTCCGCCCTGTATCGTTCCTGCATGGTGGGCCACTGCCGGAGTAACAGGCGGCAATCGGGATGCAGACGCGCTTCGAGCGTTTCGCGAATCTGCTGTAATTCAGCACGAACCGGGCTGTCCTCGGCCACCATCGTCAGCGTTCCGTCGAGCTGATACACCTGCCGGGCCAGCGCTGTTTGCTCGTTCACGAACTGGTCATACCGACGGCTTTCTTCCACAATCTCCGCTAAGTACCGCACCCGGTTGGGGGGGATGATGGGGGCGGGGGGCGCAGGAAGGGGGCGATCCGGCGATTTGGCCTGGGGAGAAGTGTCAGGGAATACACCCTCCGCCCCGCGCCCCACGCCCGTACCCCCCAGCACGGTTATTACCCGCTCAAACAGCTCGTTCATGCCCGCGTCGTTGAACTGCGACGCAATGGTGCCGAGAATGGGCAGGTCGCTGTCGGTAGTGTCCCAGTCGTTGTGGTTGCGTCGGTACTGTTTTCTGACGTCGCGGAGGGCATCGAGCGAGCCGCGTTTGTCGAACTTATTGATGGCAATCAGATCGGCAAAGTCAAGCATGTCGATTTTCTCCAGCTGCGTAGCCGCGCCGTACTCGGCGGTCATGACGTACAGTACCTTGTCGGCGTGTTCGGTAATCTCGGTGTCTGACTGCCCAATGCCCGACGTTTCTACGATAATCAAATCAAAACCAGCCAGTTTGCAAACATCGATGGCATCCTGAACGTGGCGGCTCAGGGCCAGATTGGCCTGCCGCGTAGCCAGCGAGCGCATGTAGACCCGCGGGTCGTGAATGGCGTTCATACGGATGCGGTCGCCGAGGAGGGCACCACCCGACTTACGTTTCGACGGATCGACCGAGATGATGGCCAGCGTTTGGTCGGGAAACGTTCGCAGATACCGCAGCACCAGTTCGTCTACCAGCGACGATTTACCCGCGCCCCCCGTGCCGGTAATGCCAAGCACTGAAACCTGTAAGGTCTTTTTGGAGACCTTACAGGTTTGAAATTGTTCCGGTGCGTTTTCGGCGGTGGTAATCAGGCGGGGGATGTCCTCCCTGTCAACCTCCTGATTAGATATGGTAACGGGGGGCAGCTCAAAATCGCACTGCTGCAATAAATCGTCGATCATGCCCTGCAAACCCATCGTGCGGCCATCGTCGGGGCTGTAAATCCGGCTGATGCCATAGGCGTGGAGTTCGGCAATTTCGGTAGGGAGAATGGTGCCGCCCCCGCCCCCAAAAATCCTGATGTGGCTCGCCCCACGTTCGTTGAGCAGGTCAAACATGTACTTGAAAAATTCGAGGTGGCCACCCTGATAACTGGTTATGGCAATGCCCTGCACATCTTCCTGAATGGCACAGTCCACAATTTCGGCCACGGAACGGTTATGGCCAAGGTGAATCACTTCGGCCCCTGCCGACTGCATCAGCCGACGCATCAGATTGATGGCCGCATCATGACCGTCGAAAAGAGAAGCGGCCGTAACGATGCGGATTTTATGAACCCAGCCAGATTTTGCCGGGGGTGACTGAGGTTTTGGGCGGGGTTGTTCGGGTTGAGCAGTCATAGAGTTGAAGACTATAAAGTTTGTTGATGTTGTGCCTTTGATTGTGAAAGAATATGCGGAGTTTGCGGGTAAATCTGTTCATCAATCACGGGCAGGCGTTACTCAATTCGTAAAAATACGCAATCCAACGCCTATATGATGACTGCCAAACGCTACGACGCCGTTGCTATCCGGCCCATCAGCGCCGAACAAACCTACGCGCTCCGGCACGAGGTACTCTGGCCCGACAAACCGTTCGATTATATTAAACTCGAAAACGACGCCAGTGGGCAACACGCTGGTGCGTTTCGCGGAGATGACCTCGTGGCTGTCATCTCGCTGTTCGTAAACGACGAAACGGCCCGTTTTCGTAAGTTTGCCACCCGCCCCGATCAGCAGCGGCAGGGGATCGGCACCCTGCTTATGCACTACGTAGAAACCAAAGCCCGTCAGTGCGGAGCCGTTCAGCTCTGGTGCGACGCCCGGCTCGAATCCGCCAGTTTTTACCGGCGTTTCGGCATGGAACCCACCGGCGAAGAATTCTTCAAGGGGAACATTCCTTACGTTAAATTTCAGAAAAGCCTTTAAATTGACTCAATTTTCCAGAGTAAGGCAGCCATGCGGGTATGGATGCCCCGCTGTAATCCGGAATGTTGATTGTTAAACAAAAAACAAAAATAAACGAACATGAAAATTCTGATCCTGACCCTCGTCTGTGTATTCGCAATTGGCTACAAAGCCAGTGCACAAACGCCCGTTGCCGATTCGCTGATGGTTTATACCGGTACGTATTCTTTTGAGTCGGGAAGCCCGGTCAACAAGTTTTTTGTTACCGTCGATAAAGGCGAACTGTACGGGGAGGCCGACAGCAACGGTCCTAATAAACTGCTTAAACAGGCCGCTGCCAACACGTTTAAGTCGACCAGTTCGTACGGCTCTATCATTACGTTTACCCGCGACGCTACTACCAAAGCCTCAACCGGCCTGACACTGGCTGTTCAGGGTACCGAATTACAGGCGAAGCGGGAAAAACCCTGAACCCTTTTCAGAACCTGTTTGAGTTATCAGTCTCAAAGCGATTAACTCAAACAGGTTCTCAGCGTTTAGGAAGAAAACTCAACTATGAAAAAACGTACCATAACCGCCCTGGCTCTGTCTTTGGCCGTGTTGGCCTGCGGTCCGAAAAAAGACGAGAACGCCACCGCCACTACCGTACAGACAGCCGCCCAGACGCTGACGCTGCCCGCACCTTACGATACCAAATCAGCCGTGCATTTCAGTAAGATCGTGGGCTGGCCCGATGGGAAAACACCCGCAGCCCCAGCCGGCTTTACAGTGACCGAATATGCCCGCGACTTCGACAGCCCCCGCTGGATCTACGTAGCCCCCAACGGCGACGTATTTGTGGCCGAGTCGAAGACCGAGCGTAGCAGTATTAAAGACAAGGTAATCAACATAGTGTCCGGGCAGAAAGACGCCGAACAGCAGGGAGAAAGCCCCAATCGCATCACCCTCCTGCGCGATACAAATAACGACGGCAAACCCGATCTCCGCCAGACGTTTCTGTCTAACCTCAATCAGCCGTTTGGTATGCTCGTACTGAACAACCTATTTTACGTGGCCAACACCGACGGACTGATGGCGTTTCCGTACCAGACGGGGCAGACAACGATTACCACACCCGGTAAAAAGATTATCGATCTGCCCGCCGGGGGATATAATAACCACTGGACACGCAACCTGCTGGCCAGTCCCGACGGAAAGAAACTCTATATCTCAGTAGGGTCGGGCAGTAACGTGGGCGAAAATGGCATGGAAAACGAAGAGCGTCGGGCTAATATCCTGCAAATCAACCCCGACGGCTCGGAGCTAATGATCTACGCCAGCGGTCTGCGTAACCCCGTGGGCATGGCCTGGCAACCTACTACCGACAGCAGCGCGAAACCCGTACTGTACACCGCCGTGAACGAACGCGACAAACTCGGTGACGAACTTGTACCGGATTACCTCACGAGCGTGAAGCCCGGTGCGTTTTACGGCTGGCCGTACAGCTACTACGGCTCTAATGAAGACCCCCGCCGGGCGGGCGAACGCCCCGATCTGGTCAAAAAAGCGGTGGTGCCCGATGTAGCCCTCGGCGCACACACAGCCTCCCTGGGCCTGGCTTTCTACGGCCAGATACCGGGGGCGCACTCCACGTTTCCGGAGAAATACCGCAACGGCGCATTTATTGGGCAGCACGGTTCCTGGAACCGCTCAAATCTGGCGGGCTACAAGGTCGTGTTTGTGCCGTTTACCAATGGTAAGCCCGGCAAACCCGAAGATTTCCTGACGGGTTTTGTGGCGGGGGGCAATAAAGACGTGTACGGGCGTCCGGTAGGTGTAGTTACCCTGCCCGATGGCTCGATGCTCGTAGCTGATGACGCCAGCGGACGCATCTGGCGCGTAACCTACAGGGGTTGAATACCTAAATAGACCCGAACCCGTTAGAACTGATAGAACAGCCGCACCCGTCCACCTAAAGACGGTGCGGCTGTTCCGTTCATATCGGAATAAAGCGGATGGGCATACAGCACTCCTCCCTGGACTACCCAGTGCTTTTGCTGCCACTCCAGCGCAGCCCCGGCGGTATAGGCATTAAGCAGAGAAACAGGCCCTTTGCCATTAAAAATCGCCGTTTCGTAGCCGGGACGGGGTTGGGGCGTCCGGTAGCTGAACATAACACCCACGTCATTACTCAGGTCGAGATACGCGCCCACCGAAGGCAGTACCGATAATGACTTGCCAACCGGAATTCGATAGCCAATACTGACCGGAATCTGGTAGCGGGCACTACGCACTTCGATGCCGTAGATTTCGCGTTTCTGGTCAAAACCGGGTGCGAACTCACGGCGGAAGTTCCGGCGCGTCCGGTAGTCGTAGTCATCGTCGGTAATGAACGAACCCAGCAAACTACTGGACCGTACCAGCCCGGCACTTAGCACCCAATGGCCACCCAGTACCGTTTCAGCCACGATTCCGGTGTTCCAATATCTGGCCCTAAGGTCGCTGCCAACGCCAATCCTGAACGCTGTGGCCAGTTTCACCACCGATTGACTGGCACCTTCCGCGGCCCGACCGTCCGCGGCCCGACCGAACGCGGCCCGAGGGCTTTCCGGCTGGCTGATTGCCGGGGCTGTACCGACCGGCCTGGAAAGTCGCCGGGCCAGGCGGGCATTCCAGTTGACAGGTCTGTTTAGCAGAGATCGGGTTGGCGTTAAGGCAACTACCTGATTCCCTGAATTTGCGGGTGCATCGGTTAGCTCGTCTTCGGATGCCGAAACGGTTTCGGTCGGAGCCGTTGTTGGAGCCGTTGGTTGGATGGTGCCGGGTCTGGCTGTTTGTGACTGGTTCAGCGTGTTCGTTTTCGGGCGGCTGTTTCTACTTTCTGACTTTCCGGACTCCCTGGTTACTGCCAGCCGCTGCTGACCTGCCAGCGATGCTTTGCCCGATAAATCGTTATCTGGTAAGCCGTTGGGCGGAAAGGACCCATCCGGCAATGCGTTAGTAGGCAACACCTTACCCGGCACAGAACGGCTGGGCTGTCTGGCTGGGGCATCCGGTGCATCTGTTGCCGGGATGCGTGGGGTACTGTTAGTGGCAATGGGTTGATTATCAGACGTCAGTGGCGATGGAGACGTAGCGAGTTGATTATCTGAAATGGATGGTGCCGGACTTGTGGCCAAAACAGAGCCTGACCGGGCAGCACGGCTCTCCTCGCTCGATGGAGTACGCCCGGTTGGCTCAACCGGTACATAACGGGTTACGTAAACCGTGTCGGGCTGTGGGGTAGGCGCAACCGGCTTCTCCGAATCGCTCAGCGTGGCTGGCGCGGTGGCCGTAGCCTGCGTGGTGGTCTGCTGCAGCAGTTTCTCGCGAAGCGTATTGATTTCGGAGCGTTGCCAGACCGCAACGGTCAGCAGTGCCGCCGTACCAATGCCCGCAACCGTCATCAGCCAGGATGGAACGGAACCAACGCCCGCCACGGGTGCGCCGGGTGGTCCGGACAGGCCTGCCTGCCGAAGCGACGACTGCATACGGGTCCAGTCCCGTTCGGTAAGGTCAGGCCGGATACTTTCCAGCTTTCGACGAATTAGTTCGGTAAAGGTGTCTGGTCTCATAGTGTGGCGTTTTTGGTGATACTTCCGGCCGGTACGCTGGCCGGGTAATGCAGGCGAATCATGTCCTGAAGTTTGTAGCGGGCACGGGCAAAGTTGGAGCGGACGGTGGCTTCGTTATGGCCCAGCAATCCAGCAATTTCGTGCAGACTGTATCCGTCCACTACGTGCATCATGAACACGGTTCGGTAGATTGGGGTTAGCTGCTGCACCAGCGTCAGAATTTCTTCGGCAGCCATCTGATCGACTACATCGGCGTCAACGGCAACGGGTTCGGCGGTTTCAAGAGGACTGTGCTGTTCGTACCGCTGATTTTTTCGGTAGTGACTAATGGCGGTATTCACCATAATGGTTCGCAGCCAGGCTTTGAAGGGCAGACTTTCGTCGAAACTGTTCAGGTGCTGAAACGCTTTCAGGAATCCTTCATTCAACACGTCTTCGGCTTCTTCGCTACTGCTGGTATAGCGCAGGCAGATGCTCTTGGCGTAGCCAAAAAATTGTTTAAACAGCGTTCGCTGCGCCCGGCTGTCATGGGTTCGGCAGGCCCGAATAATGGCGGTCAGGTCATTGTCGGAGAAGGAAATTGATTTCCGGAAGAACAAAGCCAGGGCAGGTTAGCGTGAAAACATAGCATGTTGTCGGGTCTGATACGCCAATGATTGACAAAACGTTGCAAAATACCGGCCAATCAAAAAAAAAGACATTCGTTGCCACGTTCCGACCAGTAGTCTCGTATAAGCACCAAACGGCAATCACTCACGCCGTTTTGATCTGACAATGAACGTACTGATAATTGGTGATGAGCATAGTTACGGCTGCGGACTGCGGGCCGGGCAACTTAGTTATGTAGGGCACCTGATCCGGCAGGTGAGCCGGACGGGGCAGTCGATTCGTGTGGAGGTGCATACGCCCTCAACCACAGGCTGCATCCTGAATACGCTGAACCAGCTCTCTCTCCATCAATATGATTTGATTCTGGTACAGACCGAATATTTTGCCGATGAACTGGGATCGCCACTGGCCTGGCTGGGTGTACCTGCCACGACGACTGCTCTGCTGGCCCGACTGCGTCCCTTTCGGCATACCGTAGTATTGTTGACACCTCTGCCACACCTACAGTGGGCCGTCCGCCAACGCCGTAAGCGGCTGCGAACACTACTACTGCGCGAGGCATACCGACAGATGTTCAGCCTGTTCGATACCAGTGGGTTGCTGTTATCCCGCCCGGAGTATTTCCTCGACCATGATCCGCTGGTACTCAACGCCATAAGCCACGAACTGCTGGGCCGGTCGCTGTACGCATTTTACCAGTCGGCTCCAACCATTGTTACCGTTCAGCCCATTCGGCGCGGCTGAATTCAGTAAGGTTTTTGCATTACCCGTGTTTTTTACCTGTAAACTATCAAAATCAGTTCATTATGAAAAAGTTAATGGTTTTTCTGGCCATTGCCATTGCGCTGTCGGCCTGTAGTCAGACTGGAAGTAACGTATCGCCCGCCGATCAAACGTCAGCGTCGGCGAGGGGTTTTGCTGTCGATAGCTTCGGCAAAGGCACTGTTATCACGCAGGACAAATTGCCACAGGCCGCACGCGATTTCCTTACCAAAACCTACCCTGGCTACACATTCGTGCAGGGTGTACAAGGTACCGACCGGGCCGGAGCCACGTTTTTTGCTGCCGTTATCGAGCAGAACGGAACACGCTATCATCTGCACTTCGACGCCAGCGGAGCCGTTTTGCCGGGTCGTGAATGCAAAGGTGGGCCGGGCCGGGGCGAAGCCAACGAAACGACCATCTCGCAGGATAAACTACCCCAGGCTATTCTCAATTACCTGACCACTACGTATGCCGGTTATACGTTCGCAGGGGCCCAACAGGCCGCTGATTCTGCCGGGGTGGTGCTTTATTACGAAGTTGGGATCGTGCAAAATGGCAAACCCGTTCGGCTGAATTTCGACGCAACGGGTAAGCTTCTGGAGCGGCCCAAAAATGGACCGGGCAGACCGGGCGCACCGAAGGGTACCTCGATTACTGCCGATAAACTGCCAGCCGCTACGAATACCTACCTGACGGCCACATACGCGGGTTATACGTTTAAGCGGGCCGAGCAGGTAATCACCCGCGATGGGGTTACGTTATACGCGGTGGCTATTACCCAAAACGGCACCGAGTATTTCCTGCTCTTTAATGCCGACGGTAGCTTCCGGGCCGCGTTGAAGAAGAAGTAAATCCTGATGCGGATTATGCAGAAAAGGCCGCTATGTAGCGGCCTTTTCTGATTTGTTGAGTGTAAAATATCAACCCCGGTTCTTCTTCCGTAGTGCGTCGTAGCGTAGTAAACCTTCGAGATAGTAGTAATCGGCGTAGATGAGGGGCGTGTCAACTTCACTCTTCAGCGATTTGGCTCCTACACTGTGTTTCAGGATGAAGTTATTGTTCTCACCCAGCCTGGCCCGATACGCAGGACCGGACAGACTTTGCAGCATCTGTACCGCCGACTGGTAATAGTTCGCTGCCGACGGGCCGCCAAAGGTGCTTAGCTCCAGCAGGGCCGATGCCGCAATGGCCCCCGCCGAGGCATCGCGCTCTTCGGCTGGAATGTTTGGAGCATTAAAGTCCCAGTACGGAATTTTATCGGCGGGTAGATTAGGGTTGTTGAGGATGAAATCGGCGATGTGCCGGGCCTGTTCGAGGTATTTTCTGTCCTTCGTTTCGCGGTACATGACCGTGTAGCCGTATAATGCCCACGACTGCCCCCGCGACCAGGCCGATTCGTCGCTGTATCCCTGGTGGTTCAGTTTAGCCAGCACTTTGCCACCGGGTGCGTAGCAGATTACGTGGTAGCCGCTGTAGTTGGGGTGAAAATGGTTTTTTATCGTGCTGTCAGCGTGCGAAACGGCGATGTTGTACAGCGATTTGTCGCCCGATTCCCGGGCCGCCCAGAACAGGAACTCCAGGTTCATCATATTATCGATGATAACCGGGTAGTCGTACTTGTCCCGAAACTTATTCCAGGATTTAATGACGCCATAGTTGGGATGGAAGCGCGTAGCCAGCGATTTGGCACCGGTGAGCATGACGGATTTGTAAGCCGGATTCCTGGTGAGCCGATACCCGTTTCCAAAGGGACAATAGAGCATAAAGCCGAGGTCGTGCGTGCCCGTGTTGTCCTGCTCTTTGGCCACGGCCATGGTCCAGCGGTGGGCGGCATCGCGCATGGCGGGCTGCTTGGTACGCTCGTAAATGTACCAGAGCGACCCACCGAAAAAGCCGCTGCACCACCAGTCCGATTTACGGGTATTCAAACTCCCGTCGGGGTTGGTAGACTGCGGAAATTTGGTGGTGTCGGGGTTGGCCGCCATCATCCGCCCATATTGCCGGGCGGCAAAGGCAAACTCGGCATCAACGTCGATGGGTTTAGTAGTGGTTTTCTGGGCGAACACCGGGGTGGTGAGTAGACAGGCAATCAGGAGAAAACGGTTCATGCGTAGTGGGGTTTGGTGGTTGTTAGTGGTCAAACGGGCACGATGCCACTCACAATGACCCGGTCGCAGTGCGAATAGTGACCCATTCAGGAGTTGATTACGACAAAGAAGCCGTGATGTTTATTTTTTTAATCGCAATGAGTAAAAAAAGACGCACACGTTTTTTGAATGAACCTGTTTCCTGGCAAGATATTTTAATAAGGTGTCATGTAATGGCTGGATCGTTAGATTGGTGTTAGTTTTGCTGATATAGCTTATCCAACCTGATGCGTTTTAGATGATTTCGTTGACACCCTACGCACAGTCACTCACGGCAACAACAGCTGCTCACTTGCTGCGCCGAGCTACGTTTGGGCCAACCCAGGCCGAGATTACCGCGTTTACCGGCCTCACGGCGCAACAGGCCGTGCAACAACTCATTAGTAACGCCAACTACGCCCCCCCGCCCCCGGTCGATCTGGACGAGAACAGCCCCACCGCTGGCCAACCGTACATCAATCTGCCGTTTAACAATGACCGCAATTTTTTTCTGGGCCACTACCTGAGGCTCTGGTGGCTGGGGCTGATGACGGCGCAGGCTACGCCACCCACGCTGCTCGAAAAACTCGCACTCTTCTGGCAAAATCACTTCGTAACCACCCGGACCACTGTGGAGGATTACCGGTTTCTCTACCGGTATATCCAGCTTGTACGCAACAGCGCGCTTGGCAACTTCAGGACGTTTGTCAAAGATATTACCAAAGACCCGGCCATGCTACGGTTTCTGAACGGAGACGAAAATCAGGTGGGGAAGCCTAACGAAAACTACGGGCGTGAACTCCAGGAACTCTTTACGGTGGGCGTAGTGGATCCCGACGGTAATAAAAACTACACGGAAGACGACGTCAAAGCAGCCGCCAAAGTGCTGACGGGCTGGGGCCATACCAACTTCAACGCCAATGGCTCTACCATCATTGGCACGACGTTTACCGATGGCCTGCACGACAGCACCAACAAAACGTTTTCGGTGCATTACAACAACACCGTCATTACGGGCCGGGCGGTGTCCAGCCCCGGCACCATGTCGGCGGGCGAGGCTGAACTGGCCGATCTGGTGGCTATGCTACTGGCCCACTCAAGCTGTGGCCCGTTCATCTGCCGAAAACTGTACCGCTGGTACGTCAATCAAAACATCACAGCCGATGCCGAAATCAACGTAATTGTGCCGCTGGCCGCGTTTTTTGTCAGTCCCGCCAACGACTTTGCCATTGAACCGGTAGTGACGAAACTCCTCACAAGTCAGGCGTTTTTCGACGCGGCCAACGCCGGGGCCATTGTAAAGTCGCCTGCCGATCTGGTGGTGGGGGCCATGCGGTTTTTCAACCAGCCCGTACCCGACGCTCCCACCGAGTACAAGGCCTTTCTGAACTATACCAACTTCATGTACTACCAGATGAACAACATGCAGATGGGACTCGTCGATCAGCCGTCGGTCTTTGGCCATGAGGCCTATTATCAGACGGGCTTCTCCAAACTCTGGATCAATACCACTACGGTTGGCATTCGGGGAAACCTGACCGATGCGTTCATCTGGCGGTGGCTCGAAATAAAACCCGGCTATACTATGGGCATCGACCTGCTGGCCTGGGCCACGAGTCTGCAACCCAACTTTGCCGACCCCGCCGGTACGCCATCCATCACCTGCGAACAGATACTGGCTGGTTTTACCAAAAACCTGTTCGCGGTCGATCTGACACTCAGTCAGCAGGATTTTCTGATCGATACCATCATGATGCAGGGTATTCCCCGCCTGTCCTGGACCTTCGAGTGGAACAACTACCGGCGAACTCCTGGCGATGGGGGCATCCGCTACTCCGTACTCTCGCGGTTGCAGAATCTAACGAAATTCATGCTCCGGATGGCCGAGTACCACATTTTTTAATTGCGAATGAGTGAATAGGTTGGTGCAAGCCCACCCGCCTTAGCCTGTTCACTCACTCGCTTATTGAACCATGAAACGACGCGATTTTCTTACGACGGCTTCGGCCAGTTTGCTACCCGTCATGCTCGATGGCTTCGGGCTGCGGGCCATGAACCGGCAGTCGGCTCTGGTGCAGTCGCTGTTGCAAACGTCGGCGGTCAATACCGACCGGGTGCTGGTGATGGTCTATCTCAATGGCGGCAACGACGGTCTGAATACCGTTATCCCGCTCGATCAGCTATCGGCGTATAACGCCCTGCGCAGTAACATTGCCATTCCGCAGAATAAAATTCTGGCTCTCGATGGTACGCCCGCTACGGGTTTTCACCCCGCCATGACCGGCATGCGTAACCTGTACAACGATGGTAAACTGACGGTGCTACACTCGGTAGCGTACCCCAACCCCGACCAGAGCCACGCCCGCTCAACCGATATCTGGATGACCGGCGTTGACGCAAACCAGTTCAGTACGTCGGGTTGGGCAGGTCGGTACCTGGATAATCGTTTCCCAAACTACCCCGCCGACTATCCTAACGCCCAGATGAACGACCCGCTGGCCATTCAGATTGGGTACATTACGTCCTCGGCGTTGCTGGGCAGTCAGCAGTCGATGGCCATTGCCCTGAATGATCCGGAGAGTTTTTACTCACTGGTAGGGTCAGGCGATCCAGCGCCACCGGGGGGCGGGTTGCCGGGCGATGCGGGCGGGCTGATTACGTTTATCCGCAAGCAGCAAACCCTGGCCGTGGGCTATGCCGATCGAATTAAAACAGCCGCCGACGCCGGACGGAACATGGCGATGTATCCCGTTGCAACGGCGAAAAATTACCTCGCCGATCAGCTCAAAATCGTGGCCCGGCTTATTCACGGTGGCCTGCAAACAAAGGTCTATTTCGTCTCGCTGAACGGCTTCGATACCCACTCGGCGCAGGTCGATTACAGTGACACGACCATTGGCGAACACGCCAGTCTGCTCGGTAAGGTCTCGACGGCTCTGGCTACGTTTCAGCAGGATCTTGAGTTGCAGGGAACCCACAACCGCGTGATTGGTATGACGTTTTCGGAGTTTGGCCGACGGGCTAATTCCAACAACTCGAAAGGGACGGACCACGGCGTGGCCGCGCCCATGTTCGTGTTTGGCTCCGGCGTAAAGCACCGCACTATCGGCCAGAATCCCAATCTGGCTAACCTCACGGGGCAATACGGCAACAAGGACATTGGGATGCAGACCGACTTTCGGCAGGTCTATGGCGATATTCTGAACGACTGGTTCGGCACCGCCCCCGCCATAACCGATGCGCTGCTGTTCCGCAATTTTCCCAGCGTTTCGCTTTTTCGCGATTTTACCCCCACGAATGTCGAAAGTATTGCGTCGGGCCGTTGGCAGGATGCGGCTACCTGGAACGTAGGCCGCGCCCCGCTGCCTACTGAACCCGTCAGGATAAAAGCCGGACATACCGTCATCATCGACCACGATATTATAACCCGCAATATCAGGCTGGAGGGTAAGCTCAACTATACGGGGTCGTACAAGTTACACATGACGAATTGAGAGCGAAACCGAACAAATTTGCAATCTGATTACAAATTTGTCCGGTTTTGACTGGCAGTTGTCTCAAAAGAAGTAAACCTGGCATGGTAATTCTCCTATCTTTGGGACTTTACCGTATGCCTGCATACTATCTACTATGGCACATTTCGAAACACAAACGTATCAATCGCTCAACCTGACCGAAACCGACGGCGTACTGACCGTAACGCTGCTTGGCCCCGGCAAAGGCAACGCCATGGGGCCGGAGTTCTGGGACGAACTGCCCCGCGTAATGGACGACATTAACCGCCAGCCCGATGTGCGCTGCATCGTGTTTCGGGGTAGTGGTGACCATTTTAGCTACGGTCTGAACGTGGCGCAGATGATGCCCCACCTCGGCAAAATGACCACCGGTACCGTTGTGGCCGATCAGCGGGCCGAACTCATGGACATGATCCGGCAGATGCAGTCGGGCTTTCAGAAGATGCACGAGTCGCCCAAACCCGTTATTGCCGCCGTGCATGGCTGGTGCATTGGGGGTGGTCTGAACATGATTGCCGCTGCCGACATCCGGCTTTGCTCGCGCGATGCCAAATTCAGCCTGCGCGAAGCCAAACTCGCCATCACACCCGACATTGGGGGTTTGCAGTTCTTGCCCCACATCATCGGGCAGGGCCTGACCCGCGAAATGGCGTTTACCGGCAACGACTATGATGCCCAGTTTGCCGAACGTACCGGCCTGGTCAATCACGTCTATGACACGCCCGACGCGCTTTTTGACGCGGCCAACGCGCTGGCCCGTCAGATTGCCGACAACCCGGCATCGGCCGTGCAGGGTGCAAAACGGGTGCTGAACTACAGCCTGAACAAATCCATCGAAGATGGTCTGCAATACGTGGCCGTCTGGAATTCCAGCCAACTCCAGTCCGACGATTTCAGCGAGGCCATGCAGGCCACGGCAGAACGGCGCAAAGCCAATTTTAACCGGAAAATCAGCCGGGGATTTTAACTCAGTTCACAATTTCATTCGTTGATTCGTATCAAACGCTTCCCCAAAATTATCTCGTTACTCCGCGCTGGCCTGTTCTCCGGGCTGGTCGGTATGCTCGTCACCTGCTCACCCAACCCGGAGCCGCAGCCAACCGAAGGGGTGACGAAATTCTACGAGAAACTTTTCCAGATTGTGGAGCAGAACGCCATCAATCGACGGGAAATTGACTGGCCTGCCTACAAGGCGGCTGTGCTGGCGAAGGTGGGAGCGGCCCAAACTGTTCCCGAAACGGAACCTGCCATGAAGCTGGCTCTTGCTTTACTGAGAGATAATCACAGTTACATGGTAGTGGATGGAACCCCTAAACTGTTCGGTGGAATTGGCTGTCAGCGTTCACCGCCACAGGGGTTGCCGGTGAATCTCCCTAATATTGGCTACATTGAGGTGACGGACTTCCTGGGTACTGAACTTCAGGGTAAACAGTTCGCTCAGGCTATTCAGAATAATATTGCCCGATTCGATGCTCCGTCGCTGAAAGGTTGGATTGTTGACCTACGACGTAATCCCGGCGGTAATCTCTACCCCATGATTGCCGGTTTAGGGCCGCTTATTGGCGAGGGACTTTGTGGTAACTTCTACGATATAGACAATAGGCTTATCGCTACGTATTCGTACCGGGACGGAACGGCATTTCTCGGCCAGACACCCGTGACCAAAGTGGATCAGCCACATGCAACGATAGCCGGAAATCCTAAGGTGGCCGTATTGATAAACGGAGTTACGGCTAGTTCCGGCGAAGGCACGGCAATTGCTTTCTCCGGCCGACCCAACACGCGCTTTTTCGGCGCATCGACCTGTGGTGTATCAACGGCAGGTCAGCAGTATGAACTGCCGTTCTACGGCTACAAGCTCACCTTGTTTCAGTATAATATGGCCAACCGAACCGGGAAAGTATATGGCAAAACCATTGCACCTGATGAGATAGTCAGTGACGATCAGGCCATTAGCAAAGCGGCCGGGTGGATTAACCGATAAGTGAATCTTTAAATACCCAATAATGAATACAAGCGGAATGCTGCGCGACGACGCGCTGAAAGGGAAGACCATTATTGTAACGGGCGGAGGCACGGGCCTCGGCAAATCAATCAGCCGGTATCTGCTGCAACTCGGTGCCAACGTCACCATTTGTAGTCGTCGACAGGCCGTTATTGACGAGACGGCGAAGGAGTTGATGGACGAAACGGGCGGCACCGTACTGGCCGTGGCCTGCGACGTGCGCAACCCCGAACAGATTGAAAACGTCCTTGCTGAAACGATCAAAAAATTTGGACAGGTAGACGGACTACTGAATAATTCGGCGGGTAACTTCATCAGCCCCACCGAACGGTTGTCGTACAAAGCGTTCGATACCATTGTTGATATTGTTTTGCGTGGTACGTACTACTTTACCCTGGCGGTGGGAAAATACTGGATCGAGAACAAGATCAAAGGCACCGTGCTGAACATCTCTACCACCTACGCTACCACAGGTTCGGGTTATGTAGTGCCGAGTGCGGTGGCCAAAGGGGGTGCGTTGATCATGACTAAATCGCTGGCTGCCGAGTGGGGTAAATACGGTATCCGGCTCAACGCCATTGCGCCCGGCCCGTTCCCCACCAAAGGCGCGTGGGACCGGCTCTTCCCCGAACCCCTGGCCAGCATGATGGACCCTACGAGCCGCATTCCGCTCAAGCGCGTGGGCGAACACGGCGAACTGGCCAACCTCGCGGCCTACCTGCTGTCCGACTATTCGGGCTACATCACCGGCGAGAGCATCACCATTGACGGGGGCGAAGTGCTGGCCGCGGGTGAGTTCAGCCACCTCGAAAGCGTAACGCCGGAGCAGTGGGATATGATCGGTGAGACCATTAAACAGGCCAATCGCGCCAGTAAGAAAGAAGGACAGTAAACCCGGATAATGCTAACGGCTACCAATCTTAGTAAAGCCTTTGCCAGTGACGTTCGGGCGGTGCGCAATGTATCGCTTACGCTCCGGGCGGGGCAGATTATGGCGTTGGTGGGCGAGAGCGGGTCGGGCAAAAGTACGTTGCTGCACATACTGGCGGGCCTGGCCGATGCCGACACGGGCGAGGTGCTGCTAAACGAACAGCGCGTACCCGGCCCCACCGAGGTGCTGGTGCCGGGCCATCCGCAAATCAGGCTGGTGCCGCAGGAGTATCAGCTAATGCCCAACGTATCGGTGCGCGAGAACATCGCTTTCGCCCTGCGCTACTACGATAAAGCGTACCGCGAGTTCCGGGTCGATGAACTGCTGCGTCTGTGTCGCCTGACCGACGTGCAGCACCGGTTGCCACGCCGGGTATCGGGGGGGGAGAAGCAGCGCACCGCCATTGCCCGCGCCGTGGCCGATAACCCCGCCAATGGACCGGGAACGGTGCTGCTGCTCGACGAACCGTTCAGTCACCTCGATTTGCCCAACCGGAACATCGTGCGTGAACTGCTTTTTGATCTGGTGCGGCACGACAACACGGCCTGCCTGTTTGTTACCCACGACGCCACCGACGCGCTCTCTATTGCCGATACACTGAGTATACTGCGCGATGGCAGATTGATCCAGACCGGCACTCCTCAGGCGGTATATCGGCATCCCAAAACGGCCTATGCCGCCAGAATGACCGGTACCGCCACCATTTTGAAAGCAAAGCACCTGCCCACGCTCGGCCTGTCTGACGAGGGCATCATCAGACAACCCAATGCGCTATTTTGTTTGCGCCCGGAGCAGATCGTACTGGCCGACGAAGGCACTTCCGGAACGGTACAGGCCGTATTTTTCCGGGGCAGTTTTTCGGAAACAGACGTTGAGGTGTCGCGCTACGTCCGCCTGCGCTTGCTGACCACGCGAAACGATCTGCGGGTAGGGCAGACGGTACGGATTCGAGTTGCGAAGGAGTCGGTTTGGTGGCTGGCGGGATAACTTTCGGCGTGAACAGAAAGTTGTTATCGCACCGGCAGAGGTGCGCCGGTGCGATAACAATCCTTTTTTAAAAACTCAGCTTATGGAAACGCCAACAGAAAAGAACTATCACCAGAATGAAGAAATTGAAGGGACTCCCCGCCTGGTAAGCGAAGAAACCGAAAACGTCGATGCATCCGGTGCTAACGACAAATCGACCGGTATGGAAGGCGACGATTTTCTGGGCCGCACGAACAAGGAAAATTCGGACGAGTAATCCGTTAACATGAATCGGGGGGAGCTATGCTGACATAGCTCCCCCCGATTCGTATGGCTCCCCTGATCCTTACAACATTCGCTTAATCAACTGCTCGACGGATATATTTTCGGCTTCGGCTTTGAAGTTGCGCACGACGCGGTGACGCAGGATAGGCAGAGCCACAGCCCGAACGTCCTCGATGTCGGGCGAGTATTTACCATTCAGCAGGGCGTTGCATTTGGCCGCCAGAATCAGAGCCTGCGATGCGCGGGGTCCCGCTCCCCACTCTAAATACTGGTTGGCATCAGCCGATGCTTTTTCGGTGTTGGGGCGGGTTTTATGTACCAGTGAAACGGCGTATTCAATCACGTTATCGACTACGGGCACCCGGCGTACCAGGTGCTGAAACTCCCGAATCTCTTCGCCCGTAATAACCCGGTTCACCACAGGCCGCTGATCTGATGTAGTCGCTTTCACGATCTCCACCTCGGATTGGTACGACGGATAATCCAGATAAATGTTGAACATAAACCGGTCCAGCTGCGCTTCTGGTAGGGGGTAGGTACCTTCCTGCTCGATGGGATTCTGCGTAGCCAGCACGAAAAACGGACGGCTCAGCTCGTACTTCTGCCCGGCAATGGTTACGGCGTATTCCTGCATGGCTTCCAGCAGGGCCGACTGTGTTTTTGGGGGCGTTCGGTTAATCTCGTCGGCCAGGATGATGTTGGCAAAAACGGCTCCTTTGATGAACTTGAAATTGCGTTCCTGATCGAGCGTTTCGGAACCCAGAATGTCCGACGGCATCAGGTCGGGCGTAAACTGAATCCGGTTAAATTCCAGATCGAGGGCGCTGGCAATCGTCTGGATAAGCAGGGTTTTGGCCAGCCCCGGTACCCCAACGAGCAAGCAGTGTCCCTGGCAGAAAATGGCCGTTAGTAGCAATCGAACGGTATCATCCTGCCCAATAACGACCTTGGCAATTTCATTCTTTAACTTTTGATAGGAGTGGGTCAGGGCTTCGGCAGCCGCTACGTCGGATGTGTAAGGCACTAGGTTTGAATTTTGAATTTTGAATGATAGAATTTTGAATGCTAGAATCGGTCAGCTGTTCTGGCACTCAAAATTAATTCCCCCCCCCGCTCAGCTGGTTCGCATTATTCTTGGTACTGCCAAATATTTTGCAATCATGGAATTCGGGATCTACAGTGATATACACATCGGCAACCGATTTGCGGAACCAATCGTCGATTGCCGTATTCTTTTTATTCTGTAGAACAATGTTTTGCAGCTTCTCGAAGTCCTTACTGAAGTCAGCATTGTGGGGAGCAATCTTGCTTTTGAAGTACAACAACCGTACCGCATTCTTACCGTCTTCGGTCCGGTAGGGCATTGGCTTCGATACGGCGCCTACTTTCATGGTGTCGAGCATCTGAAACATAGTGTACTCCATCGAGCCGTCCATAGCCAGCCGGGTATCGCCCGACTGGCCATCGCGGATCAGTCCCCCGGCATCGCCAGTAGATTTGTCGTCGGAATAGTCGTGAGCGGCTTTAGCGAATTTGAGCGAATCGATCACAATCAGCCCCCGCAGGCTGTCTAAGTACTCGGTGGGGCGGGTCAGGTCAAGCCGGTTGTAGTCGGGCCGGAGCAGGATGTGGCGGGCGTGGTATTCGGCACCGCGCGTTTCCAGCAGCTGAATCAGGTGCAGCCCAAAATCCGACTCGACCACGTCCGATATCTCGTTGGGCTTCAGTTTCAGGGCCGCGCCCTCGAACGGCGCCACCATCATACCACGCTTGGCAAAACCGAGGTCGCCGTTTTTCTCGGCCGAACCCACGTCTTCGGAGTATTGCTTGGCCAATGCACCAAAGTCTTCGCCTGCTTCTACCCGTTTTTTGTAGTCAAGCAACCGCTGGCGCAGGGCCTCTTTCTGCTCTTTGGTAGCTTTGGCAATGCGCACAATTTGACCCACCTCTACCTCGGCGGGCATATAGGGCAGACTATCTTTGGGAATGCCGTCGAAGAACTTACGCACATCGCGGGGTGTCACTTTCACATCAGAGGTGATTTTCTGCTGCATTTTCTGCACGATCTTCTGATCTTTCACCTGCTGGCGCAGTTCGCTCTTGAGCATCTCCAGACTCTTACCGTAGGCTTCGATGATATTTTTCTCGGAGCCAAACTGCCCTACCATGTACTGCATGCGGGTGTCGAGTTCAGCATCAACAATCTTGTCATCGACTACTACGGAGTCGATCTCGGCTTTGGCCAGCATCATCTTGTTTACTACTAAACTTTCCAGCAACTGGCAGCGCGTAGGCGCCTTCTGGTTCTGGCCCACATACGACTGAATGGATTCTTCCAGATCGGACCGGAGTACGTAGTAGTTATCGACTTTGGCAACGATTTTATTCAAACTTACGGGTTGCCCCTGACCAGACGCGGTGCCGGTCAGCAACCAGCCCATCAGGACGAAGATAATTAATATGCTTCTGTTTTTCATGGTATAAAGATAGTCGTTTGGCTCCTGCGGGCCGTTGTTTTAAGTCTTTTTAAGAGCCGATCACTTCACCAGTTTCCCAATCTCATCCTGATTAACGTTTACCGGGTACTTCGTGCGGAGCTGCTCCAGCCACTGCCGCTCCAGAATAGCCTGATAATCGTTAATGACGGCTCCCCGTGCTTCGGCAAAGGTGCGGGTACGGGCCGGTTCGATCCGGTCAACCAGTATCACTACGGCTTTACCTGCCGGATGAAGTACCGTGTTGCCGGGTGCTACCGGGTTAAGCTGGTCAATGTAAGGATTGGTTCCCGGCGCAAACAGCCCTTCGCTGATCTCTACCGGCTGGCCGGGCGTACTGAACGCCCTGGCTACGTCGGCTTTATCGGTCGAAAAATACTGGAACGACACCCTGCGCTGACTGGCCGGGTCGGCAGAGCCGGGCCGGGAGCCGCCCTGAAAATCGCGTTCGATAATCCGGTTCAGGGCCACCCCGTTCTGGCGTAGCAGGCCAACCATCGCCCGAATGCGCCCCGCCGACACGGAATCCCGCTCGGTACCATCGTGCGAAGCCGCCACTTCTACTACGTAGCCGGGGTTGCGGGCCATAGCTACCAGTACAGCACGCAGTTGCTCCTGGGTTTCGGGTGTCAGCCCGGTCTGGTTCTGAGCGTACCGCAGGTCCGGGGCGGCCCGTTTGAGCTGATAGGGTGTTTTGCCGGTCAGTACCGTCTGTACCTGTTTCAGCAGGGCGTCGGTTGGGGCCACAATGACCGTAGCTGCCACCCGCTGTGGAAACTGGTACAGAGTCCGGTTTTGCTCGAAGAGTTGCCGTTGCCCCGTCGAGTCGGCCATGGAGCGCTCCCAGACGTTCTCTTCCATCTGCTGCGACAGCAGGATACCATCATGAATCTCGGCGAGTAATGCCCGGAACTCCGGCGATTTTTTCTCTAAATCGTTCTCTTCAGTCGCCAGCAGCTGATCGCCAATAAAGCGGTCGAGTAACCGGCGCATGGCTACCGCTGGCGAACTGCCGGGAATGGCCTGGTTTGGCGTTACTGCGGGCTGGGCGGGATTGCGCCGGGGCTGCTGCCGCTGCCGAACGTACCCAAAAAACTGGTTGATTGAATAGGGCTGGCTGGCAATGGTTATAATGGGCTGATTCGGCAATCCCGCGCTCAACGGTTCGGTGTACTGCCATTGCCCGCGCAGCAGACTGCTGTCAGCCCTGGCGATAGCCTGCTCAACAACCGCTTTGTTTTCCCGAACGGCATACACACTGCGCAGCCGCTGAAGGGCAGACTGCCGCAGCACCTCAGCGCGGGTGTCGGTCGTGACACGCTGCCGGAGGTTGGGAGCCAGTTCAGCGTAGGAAGATAAGGGAGTGCGTTCCAGCAGTTTGATGATGTGCCAGCCGTAATTAGTTTTGACAGGTTTCGAGATATCGCCGGGGTTGACGAGGGCGAAGGCGGCCTCCTCAAACGCTGGTACCTGCTTACCCGTCTCAAATGCCGGTAGCTGACCACCGTTTGTTTTGGATGTCACATCATCCGATACCTGACGTGCAACGGTCTCGAATAATTCGCCCCGCAGCAACCGGGCGTAAGCCGCGTCGATGCGTTCTTTGGCCACTTGCTGCCCGGCTGTGTTAGTCCCCGGAGCACCGGCTCCCGGAGCATCGGCTCCCGGACTCATTCGGATCAGAATATGGGCCACGCGTAGTTTACCCCGGTTGGGTCGGCGGTCATTTACGCGGAGCAGGTGGTAGCCCGCCCGTGTTCTGACCGGCCCCGTTACCTGCCGGGTAGCGGTATTGTAAACGGCATTTTCGAGCGGATAAACGAGCGAAAACGCCGTAAACCAGTTGAGACTGCCCCCATCAGAAGCCGTTGTGGCATCCTGCGAACTGGCGCGGGCCACGCTGGCAAAGTCTTCGCCGTCGGCAATGCGTTTGCGGAGCGTCAGCGCAGTCTGGTAAGCGGTTAGTGTATCGGCGGGGGCGGCATCATCAGGAACAGCTACTAAAATGTGCGAGGCATTGATTTCCTGCTGCATCCGCTGATAGGCCTCTGCCGCCAGCGACTCAACCTGCGTCTTATCGGTCAGGTACGACTGGGCGAGCTGCTTTCGGTAGGTAGCCAGCTCTTCGCGGAAGGCTTCGGTCGTGTCAAGTCCGGCGGCTTCGGCATCTACAACCTTCAGTTTCAGGTTGACGTATAAATCGAAGTACTGCTTTACGTCAGTGTGCTGCGACGAATCGGCAGAGAGTTGATTTTTGGTAAATGACTGGAAGAAATCGTCGGTAGTAAAGGCTTTGTTGCCCACCGTCAGCACAACGGGCTGGGGGGGGGGCGTTTGCTGAACAACGGGTTTGGTGGTTGTGCAGGCCATAATAGAGACAGCAAGCAGAAAACCGCCTGTGAATTGGCGCATAGGGTCTGGGTAAATGGTGTTTGGGTATCGGTAAAACAAGGCGGGTTAGGAAAACATTCGTCTGGTAGAACGACCAGGCTGGGTGGCTTATTTGTCAATGGGCCGGATTTGTGCCGTTTTGAGCCGGATATCATAACGAAGTTCGTACCGGTACGTATTGCGCAGGTGCTGCCCCGTAAACACGACCGGTACCCGTACGAGCGGCTGTTTCCTGGCCCGCAGGTCGGCTTCGCGCAGGTCAACGCTGCTTTGGCCGAGCAAATCGTCCGTGTCGAAACGATCGACTAATTTCAGCCCAATGCCCGATGCTATTAGTCCCGCTGACACGTATTTGAGGGGTGTTAGCACCTCAACAGCCGTTAGTAATAGTCCCGCCGGTATGGCCACGATGTTATGTATCCGCCGAACCTGATCGAGCAGTTGGCTGGCCCGCTCATAATCATCGACCTCGACCAGAATCAGCGACGCCACCACGCGCCCGTTGCGGGGGATTGGCAGGCCAATGGGTTTGGCAAAGGCCGGGCCGTTGGCCTGCAGGTCAAGCTGCTGCCCGGTCCTGACGACCTGTACGCCCCAGCCACCGTTTACTACGGCGACCGCCTTGTTTTGGGCGTCGTAGCTGGTGAGGGAGTACGCCATCATCAGCTCGTCGCGCTGGCTTAGCGTTTCTTCCAGATTTACGGCCCGCAGCGAAGCCGGAGCCAGTTCAGCCGTGAGCGTTGGCTGGCGGGCGCAGGAAAACAGAAAGAGTGAAAGCGAGAAAGCGTGAACGAGCGAACGCATGGATGGTAGAATAGGAGAGAGATTGTCTAATCAAAATAACTCATCGAGAAGCTGGAAATATGATAGCTTTTCGGGGGTTGTCATGGTCAGACCGTAAGCAGCCAAAAAGGTATCATTGTAAGTCGATGTGCCAAACTCGTTGGTTAACTCGCGTAGCATCAGTGCTATGTCCTGATACCGGTCGCCAACGCCAAGTTTACCTACGTCGATAAAGCCACTCAATTTCCAATTGTTGAGCAACACATTATCGGGACAGAAGTCGCCGTGGGTAACTACCAGTTCTGGTTCTGGTTGATTGGTAGTGAGATAGTCAATAATTTCGAGGGGTGTTTTTCCGTGGTTGCCCTCGTCAAAATCGTTGGTATCAACCAGTCCCAGCCGAATTCGTTTTGCCGCATCCCGTAGCTTTGTAGGTGTGCGCTGATCGAATGGGCAGGTGAGGGGATTGAGGTTGTGCAGCCTGCGCAATATCTTCCCCAGTGCTGTAGCCAATTGCTCCGGGTCTTTTTTCCAGACCTCGTCAGATGCTGGCAGGCCAGGTAATGCCCGAATCAGCAGGTAGTCAACATCACCAATGCGGTCATAGAAAATGACTTCTGGCACGGGCAGGAAGGGGCGTAACCACGTTAATGCCTGGGCTTCTGTTTTTAGTCCCCCCGCTGGCTCAACCCCATCCACTTTTAGATACAGTATTTCCGGGCCGCTCATCTGATACGTTTGCGCTGATGACAGGCCCGACACATCCGTGATTTGGCGGATTGACTGTAGATGTTGCTGCAAAGCCGGGGGAAGAGTGCCAATGCGCATAGCTGGGTTAACTGGTGGGTTCCTGCTGACTTAAACAATGAAAACTGCCGAGACCCCAGACAATATCGGTTGAGTCGATACCGACGATTTTCCGGTCTGGAAAACACTGGCCGATGATGTCGAGCGCGGGCTGATCGTTAGCACATCGGAACGTGGGAACAATGACCGCTCCGTTCGTAATCAGGAAGTTGGCGTAGGAAGCGGGCAGCCGTAGTCCATCGCTCACGACCGGGTCAGGCATGGGTAGTTCTACGATGTTGAGCTGCTTGCCATTCAGCAGCCGCATCTGACGTAACTCATGGTGAATATCCTGCAAAAACGGGTAGTTGGCATCGGTAGTATCGGCTTCGTAGGCGGCAATGACGGTGTCTTCGCTGACGAACCGGACCGTATCGTCGATGTGGCCGTCGGTATCGTCGCCCACAATGCCTTCATCCACCCACAACACTTGCTGAACGCCGTAGTAATCGCGAAGGTACTGCTCAATATCGGCCTGGGTCAGGTGACTGTTGCGGTTCTGATTGAGCAGACAGGCCCGGCTGGTCAGCACCGTTCCGGCCCCGTTAAACTCCACCGAACCACCTTCCATCACGATCCCTGGCGTAACGTAGTCCAGCTTTCGGTAGTGGGCAATCTGGATTGGAATCAAATCGTCGCGGTCGTAGGGGGGGTATTTGTTGCCCCAGGCGTTATAGCCCCAGTTCACGATCATCCGCTGCTTTTTGTCGGGATTAATCAGGAAGGCGGGTCCATGATCGCGGCACCACGAATCGTTGGTTGGGAAGGGGAGGAGCGTTACGCGGCTCATATCCACACCGGCCAGTAACAGACGCAGTTTAGCGGCCTGCATCACGATTTCGTTGTGCGCGTTGATGCATACCTGTTCGCTCTCGGCAATGGCTTTGATGAACTCGATATAAGCCGGAAACATCAGCTCTTGCCGCTCGCGGGTCCAGGACGCTTCGGTATGGGGCCAGCTCAGCCAGGTAGCCACGTGCGGGTGCCATTCGGGGGGGAAGAAAAAGCCTTGTTGGGCGGGTGTTTTCATTTTTGTTTTTTTTCGTCACAGAGATGCACCAAGACGCACGGAGATACACAGAGATTTTAGAGCAAAAAGAGACTTTTTTCCATGTATCTCCGTGCGTCTTGGTGCATCTCTGTGGCGAAGAGCTATTTGATCAACTTCTCAACCTGCTCAACCGTCAGGCCCGCAAAGGTATCGACAATCAGCGACGCACCCGTGGTTTCGAGTTCGGCGCGGGTGTGGCTGGTGGCAACGGCAACAACAGCCATACCCGCCCGAATACCCGCCTGGATACCGGCAAAGGCATCCTCGAACACCACGCAGCGGCTGGGGGCCACGCCCACGCGGCTGGCAGCGGTCAGGTAAATTTCGGGGTTGGGCTTGCCATGCGAGATCATGCTGGCATCAACGACGGCGTCGAAATACGACCGGATCTTCAGACCGTCGAGCGTGAAGCCGACGTTACTCTGCGGGGCCGACGTACCGACGGCCAGCCGGACGTTTGCCGCTTTCAGCGCGGTGAGGAAATCGATTAGGCCGGGTGTGGGTTGCAGATGGGGCGCGTAGAGGTCGCGGTAAATAGCTTCTTTTTCTTCGGTTAGCGCAATCAGTTCATCGTCTACTACACGCCTACCAAATGTGTAAGCCATAGCATCTGCCGAGACGCGCCCGTTGATGTTTTCCATGTACTGCCGGAGCGTAAGCGGGTGTTTATAATGCGCTGAGAAGTTGAGCCAGGCATTGACATGAAAATCGGTGTTGGCAACAATAACGCCGTCCATATCAAACAGAACGGCCCAGGGTGATTGGTCAGGCATAATAGGGTTAGTTTGCGGCTGCAAAGAAACGGCTTATTTGCCCGGCACCAATCTGCTTTCTCTGCCAGTGCATTACATTTGTCATTCATCCCAACCTCTATGAACGCACGTCTTCTTACCCTATGCTTTCTTCTGTTCGCCCTTTTTGCTCACGCTCAGAAACCTGATAAACCCGCCGATACCCGCGCCGTACCCGACCCGGAACTGTCCGTGACGAAGCACACCATCAGTCTCAACGGCGAGAAAATCAATTACACCGCTACGGCGGGTTATATGCCGCAACGGGACGAAAGCGGAAACATCAAAGCCAATATTTTCTTCGTGGCCTACACCCGCGATGGTGTCACGAACCCCGCCACGCGGCCCATTACCTATACCTATAACGGCGGGCCGGGGTCAGCGTCGGTGTGGCTGCATATGGGTGCGCTGGGCCCCAAACGCATTGTCATGGGCGACGATGGCAGTATGCTGCCCCCACCCTATACCGTTACCGACAACGAATACACCTGGCTGGCTTTCACCGATCTGGTGTTTATCGACCCCGTAATGACCGGCTACAGCCGCCCCGCCGAGGGTGTCGACAAGAAAGAGTTTACGGGTTATGTCGAAGACATTCAGTCGGTTGGCGATTTCATCCGGCTCTACACCACCCGCAATGACCGCTGGGCATCGCCGAAGTTTCTGTCGGGCGAGAGTTACGGTACTACCCGCTCTGCCGGTCTGTCGGGCTATTTGCAGGACCGGCACGGGCTGTTTCTCAACGGCATCGTCCTGATCTCGTCGGTACTCGACTTTTCCACGATTCTCTTTACCAGTGGCAACGAACTGCCGTACAGCCTTTTTCTGCCCACCTTTGCCGCAATGGCCTGGTACCATAAGCAGGTTCCGGCCTATAGCGACCTGAAAACGTTACTAACCGACGTCGAGAAATACGCCACCGGCGACTATACGCTGGCCCTGATGAAGGGTGACAAACTCACACCCGCCGAGCGGCAGACCGTAGCGGCCCAACTCAACAAGTTCACGGGCCTTTCGACCGAGTATCTGCTGAACACCAACCTGCGCATTCAGGACAGTCGCTTTACCAAAGAACTGCTCCGCAAAACGGGTCGGACAGTAGGGCGGCTCGACGGGCGATTTACGGCCTCCGACCTCGACCGCGCGGGCGATACCAACGAGTTCGACCCCAGTTACAATGCCACCATCTACGGCCCTTTTACCACCGCAGTCAACGACCACCTGCACCGGACGCTGAAAGTAAAAAATGACCTGCCCTACGAAATCCTGACCGGGCGGGTGCGGCCCTGGAATTACAGCAACGTACAAAACCAGTTCCTGAACACTACCGAAACCCTGCGGTCGGCCATGACCAAGAATCCGTACCTGAAAGTCCACGTCTGCAATGGCTATTATGATATGGCCACGCCTTACTTCGCTACAGACTATACCTTCGCGCACATGATGCTCGACCCGGCCCTGAAAAAGAACATCACGATGTCGTTCTACGAAACCGGGCATATGATCTATATCGATAAACCCGCACTCATCTCCATGACCCACTACGTAGCTGATTTTTACAAGTCTGCGTTGCCAAAGTGAACGTGTGAAGAATCGGCGTACTGATTCTTCACACGTTCACTCATTATTCTTCACTACCCTTAATTTCGTACCTTTGTACCTTATTACGCAAGCTTAAAAAAACGATATGGTAACGGTACAAAACGTCTCCCTCCGCTATGGCAAGCGGGTTTTGTTTGACGACGTCAATATAAAATTCAATACCGGCAACTGCTATGGCGTCATTGGTGCCAACGGGGCTGGTAAATCAACGCTTCTCAAGATCCTGTCGGGCGAAATCGAACCCCAGACGGGCCACGTCAGCATGTCGCCGGGCGAACGGATGTCGGTGCTGAACCAGAATCAGTCGGCCTACGATGAGTTTCCGGTGCTGCAAACGGTGGTGATGGGCAACAAACGCCTGTACGATATTGCGCAGGAGAAAGACGCGTTGTACGCGAAAGAAGATTTCTCGGATGCCGATGGCGAACGGGTGGGCGAACTCGAAGCCGAATTTGCCGAAATGAACGGCTGGGATGCCGACTCCGACGCGGCCGCGCTGCTGAGCGGGTTGGGGATCAAAGAAGATCAGCACTACGCCCAGATGGCCGACCTCAATGGCTCTGAAAAAGTGCGCGTGCTGCTGGCCCAGGCCCTGTTCGGTAACCCCGACGTGCTGCTCCTTGACGAGCCGACCAACAACCTCGACGTAGAATCGAGCATTTGGCTGGAAAATTACCTGGCTAACTTCAAGAACACCGTCATCGTTGTCTCACACGACCGCCACTTTCTGGATCAGGTCTGTACGCAGATTGTGGACGTTGATTTTGCCAAAGTGAAGCTCTTCACGGGTAACTATTCGTTCTGGTACGAGTCAAGTCAGCTGGCGTTGAAACAGCGGCAGGACCAGAACAAAAAGACTGAAGATAAGCGCAAGGAACTCGAAGAGTTTATCCGGCGGTTCTCGGCCAATGCCTCTAAATCCAAGCAGGCAACGAGCCGGGGCAAACTGCTCGAAAAACTCACGATTGACGATATTCAGCCCAGTTCGCGTAAGTATCCCTACGTTAATTTTAAGCCCGAACGCGAACCCGGCGACCAGATTCTGACCATCGACAACCTGACTTATACCGCCGAAGACGGGACCAAACTGTTCGAGAATCTGTCGCTCATGGTCAATCCTAAAGACAAGATTTTCTTCTACAGCCGCGACGGGCTGGCCGTGTCGGCCCTGATGGATATTCTGATGGGTGAGCGCAAGGCCGATTCGGGCGATTTCCGCTGGGGCGTTACCATCACCCCGTCGTACTTCCCGACGGACTCCGAGAAAGACAAATTCTTCGACGTTGATCTGAACCTGGTCGATTGGTTGCGGCAGTATTCGGAAGAGAAGGACGAGAGTTTTATCCGGGGATTCCTGGGCCGGATGCTGTTTTCGGGCGAGGAATCGCTCAAGAAAGCTACCGTGCTGAGCGGGGGCGAAAAGGTGCGTTGTATGCTCTCCCGAATGATGCTGTCGGGATCGAATGTGCTGGTGCTGGACGAGCCAACCAACCACCTCGACCTTGAAAGTATCGAATCGCTGAACAACGGCCTGATCGACTTCAAGGGGCCGGTGCTGTTTACGAGCCATGACCACCAGTTTGCGCAGACCATTGCCAACCGCATCATCGAAATCACCCCGGCGGGCATCCTCGACAAGCTGATGACCTACGATGAGTTCATCGCCGATGACTACATCAAACAGCAACGCGAGGGATTGTACCAGGCCATTGCCTGATTTCTGCACCGTCTCTATACGAAAGCCGTATCCGTTGGGGTGCGGCTTTTTTGTGAGCCAGCCAATGGGTAGTTCAGCGTCAGTGACCGGCCAGAATAGGCTATTTTGGGCTATACTTGACTTTTTACTCCGACAAAAACACGGTTATGTACTAGCCTGAATCTATCCTCGACATGGTCATCAATGCGCCAAAGGCTTACCAGCGTAATATCAGTAAACTGACCGCGAGCCTGGGGCATCTGTTCGATCATCAGCACGAAATCAGCCTAGAGCCATTGCCTGAAACCCAAATTGACAAGGGGTAATCCAGCCCAGTTCCCAACATCCTCCCATACGATAACGAGACGTACCGAACGCCAGCGCTAGCGGTAACGCTACGATACCAGCGGTGAGGCCACCGAAGAAGTCACCCCGTATGTGCTTGAAATTGAAGAGGTTATTCATGGCGTTTAGGGTAGATAGAAACAAAAAAAAGCCAACCGAATAAGTTGGCCCCTACAGGAATAACTATTGAGAAAAGAAATCAATTTCGCATGATCCAGGCTTTGGCACCTACCAGTGCGCTGATGGTATCGGCACTGGCCGTTGCTTCACCGACACTATTTGAGCCGGATGCGGCTACCTTGTACAACTGCTTTCGGGTAGCGGGCAGAATGACATACGCATCGGTAAAGCCCGCATTGCGAAGCGTACGGCGTAATCTGAACGCGTTGGATTTGCTGGCGAAACTACCGGCAATGATGGTAAAAAGCGGACCGCTGATTTTGGGCTCTGCTACTACAACCGGTGCGGGAACAGGAACGGGCTTGCTCACAACAACGGGTGTACCAACCGCTGTTGGCGCGGGTGTAACAACCCGGTTGGGGGCGGGCGTGGGAGTTGGGGTTGCTGCGACCACAGGGGCGGGCGTAATGACCGCTTTGAGAACGGTTGCTGCGGGTACGGGAACTGATTTAATTGCTGACTCAGCAGGTATATAAACGACTTTTTTCGCAGACTCAGTCTCTCTATAAGGCGAAACCCGCTCCAGCCAGCTTTCGGGCAGTCGTAGCATATTGATCGGGTCAACACCGCTCTGAAAGGGTTGCCCCGGATCAAGCACCGAGAAATAACTGACCAGCCCCACCAAACTTACCAGCAGTACCGCAGCCGCCACGCGCCAGGTCGCTCCATACCGTTGCCGCCCCGACCGACGAACGGGCAGATACGTTATGTCTTCGTCGTGTACCAGTACCGGGCCGAGGGCCGTAACGGGGACAGCATCCAGCGCGGGTTCGGTTTGTAATTGTCGGTTGAGAGCCGTTGCCGTAATGGCCGACATGCCGTACGATTCGCCGAAAAAATTATGGCGCAGACCCGGCTCAAACTGCAGCCGACCTTCGTCGTTCTGACTGAATGACCCGATATTGTCCAGGTCGAACCGGCCCTGCGCAACCACCTGCCGACGCATCTCGCCCACAAACTGACTAACCTGACGCTGGGCCTGCTCGCGGCCAATACCTTCGTGCAGCATGATGTAATTGAGCAGAATACCATCGTCCAGCCGCAGGGCCTCGTTAAATGCCACCCGCTTGCGGGGGGGCAGATACTGCCCGGTGGTTTCGGAGAACGAAGCGGATTGATAGTGCGTCAGGAAAGCCCCCAGTTCCGGCACGACCACGCAATCGTACTGATAGAGTAGTTTTTTGAGGTAGTCGTTCAGGTATGGCATAGCGTGGAAGGTTAGAATGAGTAGCTGATTCCGCCCAGAAAGTTAAGGCCCTGTACCTGATAATACAAATACCGCTGGTACTGTTGACCAAAGATGTTATTCAACGACACAAACGCCGACACCTGCTTGCCCAGGAAATAGTCAATCTTGACGTTGGCGTCGTAAATCGGCTTAAGCGTGTAGGTAATACCGGTGTTGAAGTTCTTATTCTGGATGCCCTCATAGAAATACACATCTGCCGTGATGAACAGCTTTTTGTTTAGAATATACGAGTTGGTCCATGTGGCCGAAGTTCGGGGGCGTCCCCACGCTGCTTCGAGCCGGTCAATGCCGTAGTTGAAGAAATCAGCCCGCAGCGACGAGCGGAACTTGTCTTTCTGCTCAAAGGCCAGTTGCGCCGAAACGGTCAGAACCTTAGCCGTACCCGCGTCGTAGAGGACGAAGAACCGGGTGCTGTCGCCGAGGTTATTGTTGAAGGTGGCAAAGTTGCGGTAGCTGGCGTAGGACACCCGGCCTTCGTACGAAAAACCACTGCCCAGCGCACCCTTTGAGCCACCGTAGATGTCGATGTTTTTAGTTGTGTTCAGCAGCGGCACCTCGCGGGCGAGCCATTTGTTTTCGGTCAGGAACGACCGTAACGTGTTCCGGTCGATGTCGCCGTTGACGCCCGCAAAAAAGTGGATGTTGCCCACCGGCACTACGTCAATGTCCAGTACCGGAAAGGCGCGGGTATTGTTAATGTTCTGCCGTTTGTCGGTTTCGTTTACGGCGTTGATACCGGCGGTAATGGTCAGGAACGAGGTGGCGTATTTGAACGTCGGCTTTACCCGAAACAGGTTGCGGTTATCCACAATTGGCCCGTCGGAGCGTTGCGTCACGTAGGCATCGGCGGTGAGCAGGGCAAAAACTTTATCGGTAATGCCGAGCGACGCGCCAAAGTTGGTACCCCAGTCGGTTTCCGACGCGTTGAAGCGGTCTCGCAGGGACGTAATGCCGGTTTTGAGCGAGTAGTCAATGGCGTTGTCCGTATTGGCGTTTTCGATACCGACTTTAAAATTGACCGTATTCAGGCGTTGTTTCAGCAGGTCAGGATTGAACCCGGGCGCGAGGGCAAACTCACGGCTGTAGCCGTAGAAGTTATACGCATTGCGGTCGTAGCCGAGGTCGGCCTGGAACTTGAACGCATTGGTCAGGTACTTGCCCGTCAGCCGCAGCCGCGTGTCGGCCTGCGCCGAGTTCTTTCCATCTACCGGCCCCACGCCCGACGACAGATGCCGCGCCGAGGCTTCGAGCGAAAGGTTAGCCAGCGCATTGTAGCCCACGAACCCCTCGCCAAAGAACGTGTTGTAATTACCCGCGCCAAGTTTCACGTAATTGTTGTACGATGGCGTCTCGTTGGGCGCGGCAGTGGCGGGTGAGAGCACGCCGGGCGTAATGCGCGGGTCGCCCACGGTCAGCTTACGGTCCTGAAACTCATAGGTCATTTTTCGCTGTTCGGCGGTCGGTTTCAGGGCGGGAATCTTGTTGAAGAGTCGGGTTGCCGGGGGCAAATCGATCTTTCGGCTTTTCTCAATCGTAATCTCCTGATTATCGACTTCGCCGACTTTCGCCGGCTTGGTTTGCTGCGCTTTTGCGGAGATGACAGCAAGGAAAAGAAGGGGGATAAGGTAATAACGCATTGGTTTGGACGATGAGGGTTGAGGTAGCCCGGACCTCCCGGTCCGGTAGCCGTAAGGCTAAAAAACGCGCTACATAATTAGCCTTCGGCTACCGGACCGGGAGGTCCGGGCTACGTACTGGCTACTGAAGCTTCGCCAGCTTTTCTTTGGCTTCGGCGACGATGGTTTGTTCGGTGGAGTTCTCGATGATGGAGTTCAGCACGGCTTTGGCCTGGGCGGTTTCGTCAAGGGCAACATTGTTATCGGCGACCAGAATGAATGCCTTGCCTTTCCAGTACTCGAAGTCGGCGAACTGCTCGTTGAATTTCAGCAGCAGTGCAATCGACTCTTTATATTTTTTCTGCCTGAACAGAATCTGGCCGAGGTAATACTGTGCTTCAGCTCCATTTACGTCCTTGGCCAGTGTAATGGTTTTCTCAAAGTCGGTCTGCGCCGTTTTGAGGTCGTTTTGGGCGAGGGCAATCTTGCCGAGCATCAACTGCGCCCGGTTCTGCGCCCCGGCCACTACGTTACCCCCTACGGCCAGCTCACGCGCAATCTCGGCGGCCGGCGGTAGTGCGGGCGTTGCAAAATACGTGTCCATCAGCCCCAGCTGCGCCCGTACCTGCGTCGCTTTATCGTCGGCGCGGGCAATCACTAACTGGTAGTTACGCACCGCTGCCGGGTAGTTTTTGGCGGCTACGGCCAGTTCGGCCAACCGCGTAGCCGACCGGATTACGAACTCCGATTTGCCATCGGCCACAATTGAATCGTACTGTTTCTGGGCGTTGGCGGCATCGTCGGTCAGGCGGTACGACTCTCCCAGAAAGTAGTGCACCTCGTTCACGTTTGGGCTGGCAGGATAGTCGCGCAGGAAGTTGGTAAATGCCTGAATGGCCTGCGGATATTTCTGGGTGGCGTAGATATTCCGGGCGTTGAGCAACTGCACCCGCTCTACCTCGCTGCTGCCGGGGTTATCTTTTTTGTAGCTGCCCAGCACCTGCGAAAACTCTTCGGGCCGGTCGGCGTCGTTGAGCGTATTCTGAATGCCAAGCAGGGCACTCTGCGCCTGTTCCGAACTACCGTACTGGTCCAGAATGCGCTTGTAATCGGCCACGGCGGGGTCGTACTGCTGCAAATTTCCGTAGGCAATGGCCCGTTTCAGCAACGCTGCCGGTATGAGTTTGCTGTTCGGCTTGCCGTCGATGAGTTTAGTGTAGCCCTGAATAGCCGCCGGGTACGCGCCTTTTTCAAAATCCACGTTGGCCGTTTGCAACAGGCTCTCATCTACAAAGCGTGAGTTTGGAAACTGCTGCTGCACCCGCGCAAACTGCGCTTTGGCTTCGGCATCGCGCCCCACGTAACTCAGGATAACGGCTTTTTGGTAAGCCGCATAATCTTTGTCGGGTGCGTTCTGCGCCACGGCCTGGTCGTAGTATTTGATGGCGGGTTCGTACTGCTTCCCGGCAAAATACGCATCGGCCAGCCGGATGGTGGCGTCGAGGGTTTTGGCAGGTTCGTCGGTGTTGCGTCGTGCTATAAAATCCCGAAAATAGGGCAGGGCAGCTGCGTAATTCTTCTGGTTGAAATACGCATACCCCAGCCCATACTGTGCTTTACCGGCGTACTCGCCCGATCCTTTGGCAATGCTGGCGTAGAGCGGAATGGCGGTATCGTATTGCTTACCCGCCGAGTAGGCTTCGGCTTTCCAGTACTGCGCGGCATCCTGCAACCCATTATCTGCCGGAAACCGCAGCGATTTGTCGAAGTTGGCCACTGCCTGCGGGTACCGTTCGGCGTTGAACTCGTTCACGCCCTGATTGAAGGTTAGTCGCTGATACGTGGCGTTAATCTTCGGCGTTTTGCGTTTCAGCCCTTCAATGTAGGTAATGGCCGCCGGGAAGTTATTCGACGCGAAATACGCTTCGCTGACGAGTTCGTTGGCTTCGTTCTCGAATTTGCTGCCCGGATAATCCCTGATAAACGCCAGTAGTTCTTTTACTGCGTCGGCCCCGTTATTCTGGTCGAGCAGCAGTTTGGCGTGGTTGAAGCGGGCTTCTTCCTGAATCTCGCGGTTGAAACTGAGCCGCCCGGCCTGGTCGAACGCATTCAGCGCGTAAGTCGGGTTTTCTTTTTGCAAATAGCTGATGCCGAGCGTATAAGCCGCAAATTGCGCAGTGGTGTCTTTGCCCGCCGACAGGTTTTTTAACTGAGCAATGGCCTCGTCGTAATTACCGGTCCGAAACTGCGACTGCCCGTATCGAAACCGCACCGCCCCCGGCGTTTTGGTCCCGGCGGCATCTACGTAGCGTTTGTAGTACGGAATGGCTTTCTGAAACTGGTTTTGCTGGTAATAGACCTCGGCAGTGAACAGGGCCACGTCGCTCAGGGCGTTGCCGGCGTTGCGCCGAAGTAGCGGCTCGGTGTAGGCCAGCAGGTCGTCGTATTTGCGCTGCCGGTACAGGGCCTGGGCAATGTAGTTGGGGACCTGGTTCTGGTAGGTTGGGTTGTTTTCTACGCGCCGGAAATCGGCAACGGCGTCGGTAAAATTCTGGTTGCGGAAATTGATGATACCCGCGTAGTACGATGCCGCCGGAGCATCTTCGGCATCAGGGTCGAGTTTGACCTCGTTTAGCAGCGGCAGGGCACGTTTGAGGTCCTGCGTGCTGTAATACGAAATGGCCAGCTGATACTTGTAGCGGCTGGTGTTGCCCCCCTGCGCAATGGCCTTTTCCAGAAAATCAATGGCTTTGGGGTAATCCTGCCGGGCGTAATAGTACGAACCCAGATTGCCGTAAAGCTGGCTCGCCCTGGGGTGCTGGCTGTGGTTTTTTACGAAGCGGTCCACGAGCAGTTCGGCACCGGGTTCGTCGAGGTACAGGCTCGTGAGCGCAATGTAGTACTCGGCTTCTACGGCGTTGTCGTCGCTGGTGTTAATGTTGAGCCGGGTCTGCGTACCGGCACCCTGCGGGGGTTCGAGGTACTGCCGGAACTCGTAGCGGGCGGCTGCGTAGTTGCTGCGCTCAAAGAGTTCAAGACCATTGCGGTAGTGATAGTCGGGTTCCTGATAACTCAGTGTCCGCTGGGCCGTAGCGGGCAGGGCCAGAAGAAAACCGAGGGTCAGCGTAAGGAGGTGTTGGGGCAGGGTGTTCGGTTGGGACATACAAGAGTATTCGGCTACGTAGTCTAAGCCAATTGTTGAATTACGATTGGCATATCCTGTCAGTTCGGCAAAGGAGGAATCCCACGGCAAGTGGCAATTTGAGATGAGGAAAGCGAGATTCTTCCTTCGTTGGAATGACAGAAAACGGGAATATTGAACAGTTTGCGTCGTATTTTCGCCGTTCGACCCACAAAAAACGAGTCAAATTTTCACAAAAAACGAAGTCTTGCTGCTTTCCGTATGAAAAAACACACCCAGCTCCTGTATTTACTTACCGTCTGGACCCTATTAACGTCGCTGTCTGTCAAAGCCCGGCCCCGCCCTGTCAGTTCCGAAACGCCGTTGGCTTCGGCTCCCGCCATTACCTATATCCTGTCGATGCCCGAACCGCAGACCCATTATTTCGAGGTCGAGATGCAGCTCCGGGATTTGTCGGCGACCAACGCCAAAAAGAATGGATACGTCGACGTCCGCATGCCGGTCTGGACCCCCGGTTCGTACCTGATTCGCGAATACGCCAAAAATGTGGAAGCGTTTACGGCCATGACTGGTGGTAAGGCCGTGCGGAGCGAGAAAGTGCGCAAAGACACGTGGCGCGTGTATTCGACTGCCGATAACCTGACCGTGCGCTACCGGGTCTATGCCAACGAACTGACGGTGCGGACCAGCTTCATCGACATCGACCACGGCTACGTGACCCCCGCCAGCATGTTCATGTACGTCGACGCGCTTAAAGATGCCTCTCATCGCGTGGTGGTGCAGCCTTACAAAGCCTGGAATCAGGTCACGACCGGCCTGAACGCCGTGGGTAAATTCACCTACGAGGCTCCCAACTACGACATCGTCGTGGACTCGCCCATTGAGATTGGTAACCAGACGATGTTTTCATTCATGGCAGCGGGTGTACCCCATCGGGTGGCCATGTATGGCCTGACCAACTACGATTCTGTGCGATTGGCTGCCGACTATATCCGCATCTGTGAAGCCGCGAAATCGGTCGTGGGTGAGCATCCGTGTCAGGACTATACGTTCATTGTACACCACATTCCGCAGGGTGGGGGCGGGCTGGAACACCTTAACAGCACCACGCTCGAAACGTCGCCGAGGTCCTACGAAACTGATGGCAGCTACCGCCGTTTTTTCAATCTTGTGGCCCACGAATATTTCCACCTCTGGAACGTGAAGCGCATCCGGCCCATCGCCCTCGGCCCGTTCGATTACAGTCAGGAAAACTATACGCACCTGCTGTGGCTGTCGGAAGGCGGCACCTCGTTCTATGCCGATTACATCCAGCTCCGGGCGGGTATGTACACCCCCGCCAACTACGTAGAGGTGGTCGCCAATGACATCAACCAGATCGAAAACCAGCCCGGCAACTTCGTGCAGTCTACAGCCGAGTCGAGTTTCGACGCGTGGATAAAAGGGTACCGCCCCAACGAAAATTCGGGCAACACCACCATCTCGTATTACAGCAAGGGGGCGGTGCTGACTTCGCTGCTGAACCTCGCCATCATTGTCGGCAGCAACGGGCAGCGTACCATCGACGACCTGATGCGGTTACTGTACAACGAGTACTATAAAAAACTGAATCGGGGTTTTACAGACGAGGAATTCCGACGGGCAGCCGAGCAGGTGGCGGCCCGCAAATTAGACGACTTCTTTGAGGTGGGCGTCAACAGCGCGAACCCCATCAATTACGACGCCTATTTTGCACCGGTGGGTCTGAAACTGGTGAATGCCGCCGTGAAAAGTCAGGATGGTTTCCTCGGGGCCGCTACGCGCACCGTCAACAGCAAGGTTTATGTAACGGGTGTCCGGCGCGGGTCGGCAGCCTACGTGGACGGCCTGAACGTGGGCGACGAAGTAATGGCTGTTGATGGTGTTCCGGTTGGCAGCGACCTGCAAAAGCTCATCAACGACCGCAAAGTGGGCAACAAGCTGACGTTTCAGGTCAGCCGCTCCGGGTTGCCGAAGGAAGTCAGCGTAACGCTCACCGCCAGCCCTTACGTCAGTTACCGGCTGGAACCACTCCCGACCCGCACCGACGCGCAAAAGACACTGTACAACAAGTGGTTATTTATCAAATAGAAGCAAACAGGCCCGGCAACTTGCCGGGCCTGTTTGCTTCTATCAATAATCCAGAGAACTCGCTACGAGAAAATCCTCGTCCAGACTTTCTCCCTGAATACCCTGCCCCGGCCAATGAATTGCCAGTTGTTCAGGTCATCATCCCGTGCATCACCGACTCGTAGGTACCAGTTTATGGATACGCCAATTTCCCGCCCGTCCGCAACTCGGAAGTAAAGTTTACCGTCCGTAAACCACACGTTAGTAGCCTAAATTAGTTCTTTTCTCCTCGGCTGCTTATGCCATTACCACCTTCCGGTAAATCTCTGACAACTGAAATGCGCAGGTGCCGATGTTGACGGGTTCGTCGTCGGTGCGGTAGTCGTGGAGGAGCCATTCGTTGGCGTCGGTCCGGCGAAACACCTCTACTTTCTTCTTTTTCGAGGAGACCAGCACGTATTCGCCAACGCTGGTGATTTGCTTGTAGCAGTCAAATTTTTCTCCTCTGTCGAACAGTTCGGTTGAGTCGGAGAGGACTTCGATGATGATTTCAGGGTTTCTTAGTACGTCGATGCCATTGCGTTCGGTAAGCTGCGGCTCCCGGCAAACGATAATAATGTCGGGAAAGACGTACCGGTCGCAGTCGGGCAGATGGACTAACTGAGTGCTGTTCAATACCAGACAGTCGCCGTCGAGCAGGCAATTGCCCAGGAGCCGAACCAGGTTACTGACGATTAGATTGTGGGGGAGTTTGGCGCCGGCCATCGCCGAAACCCCGTTCAGGTTGGCGTCGAGCGGGCCGGTTACTTCCCCGTCGTGATACTCAATTTTTTCGGTCGATTTGAGCAACATTTGAAAGTATTCCTCCTCCGAAACGCGCGTGATGGGCTGGAACATAGCTGGCAGCGGTTGAACCCAAAGATAACCGATTTATGCCGTAGCATCACTGCGACTGCCCCGCCATCGCCAGAAGCGAATCTGCCGATGCGGTGGCCAACCCCGCTACTGCGCCGATGACGATAATAGCCGGGTTGTCGATGCCCGATTCGGCTGCGCAACCCACGATGCTGTCGATACGGCCAAATACGCTGCGCTGCTCAGGCAGGGTGCCGTTTTGAATGATGGCCACGGGCGTGGTGGCTTTGCCGTGTTCCGCAAAGAGGGCGGCAATCTCCGGCAGTTTGTGCATCCCCATCAGGACCACCACCGTTGCCGACGACTGAGCCGCCAGCCGCAAATCGGCGGAGAGTTTACCCGCTTTAGTCGTTCCCGTTACGACCCAGAAGCTTTCCGACAACCCACGCGTGGTGAGCGGTACACCAGCCGCAGCCGGAACGGCGTAACTGCTCGACAGCCCCGGTATTACCGACGTGTCGATGCCGTGCTGCCGGGCAAATTCGATTTCCTCGTAGCCGCGCCCAAACACGAAGGAGTCGCCCCCTTTTAGCCGCACTACGTGGCCGTACTGTTGGGCGTAGTGTACAATAAGCGGGTTGATGTCTTCCTGCATACAGGAGTACGCGCCCCGCCGTTTGCCCACATAGACTTTCAGCGCGTCGGGGCGGCAGTAATCCAGTAGATCGGGGTGCACCAGCGCGTCGTACATGACCACGTCGGCCTGTTCGAGGGCGCGGATGCCTTTGAGCGTAATCAGTTCAGGATCGCCGGGTCCGGCTCCTACGAGGGTAAGTTTCATGGTATCAATGCGTGAATTGTGAATGAGTGAATACCTCCAGCGTCAGTAACTATTCACTTGTTCACAATTCACAATTAATTTAAGAGTCCTGCGCCTGTACCAGTTCCTGCAAAATAGGGGCGCCTTCGCGTTCGATCTGGGCGTTGCGCTCGGTTTGGATGGCCTGCAAAAAGGCGTCGGCCTGGTCGAGATACTGACGGGCGAAGGTCTCGGAGGGTTCGCGCTTGTTGATGCTGAATACCCCTGTTTTGAAGTCGCCTTCGGCCTGATGGAAGCCTGGTTCTCCAGCAAACGTTTTGTCGAAATCACTGACGATGCCGTGCTGGGTGTTGGTCGGGATGTCGCGGCTCATCAGGGCGGCTTTGGCTCCGGTGATAAACACGCTGTAGGTATGGTAGAGTGCGTCGGCCCAGCGGCTCTCGGTCAGGGCTTCGTGCGCCCAGTCGAGTTTATCGGTGGCCTCGGATAGGGTAGTCGCCACGAGGTCAATCAGGACGCTGGCGCATTCGCCCACGCCCACCTCCGTTACGTACTGGTCGGTGTGATCCCAGTCGATGTAATCGCTGTCGTGCAGGGTTTTCAGGTCGGCGAGGGGTTTGAGCAGCTGGTAGAAATAGTTCTTTCCCTGCCGGGCGTAGTAGTCGCTGAAATACTCACCGTCGAAGGCGTTGGTCTCAAAATTACGGAGCAATAGCCGCAGCGAATCGGGACCACGTTTGCTCGGAATCTTGATGACTTTGTCGGCAATGATACCCTCTCCCTTGCCGTTGAAGCCGCCACCGAGCAGCACCTGCATGGCGGGAAGAACATACGCGCCATTCTTGAGCGACGCGCCGTGATAGCCGATGTTAGCCACCGAATGCTGCCCACAGCCATTCATACAGCCCGAAATCTTGATTTTAATATCGTCGTTAAACACCAGATCGGGAAACTCGTCGGCCATCATCCGCTCCAGCGCACGCGTAATGCCGTAGCTGCTGGCAATGCCGAGGTTGCAGGTATCGGTGCCGGGGCAGGTGGTGATGTCGGCGGTGGTGTCGAAGCCGGGTTCGGCCAAACCCAGGGCGTCCAGTGCGGTAAACAGGGCGGGCAGATTTTCGGGCGCCACAAACCGCAGCAGATAACCCTGATTGACCGTTACCCGAATGTCATCGGCAGCGTATTGTTTCACGATACTGGCCAATGCCCGCGCCGTGTCAGAACTCATATCGCCCAGCAACACCCGCAGCTGCACCGCGTACCAACCCGTCTGCTTCTGCTCAAAGACGTTGGTCTTTAGCCAGGCGTTCTGTTTGGGGTTTTCGGTTTTTTCTGTCATTCCGAAGAACGAAGGATCTATATCCAGTTTACCCACTGAAGACACAGAGTCATTGACAGTCCATAGAGATTCCTCATTCTTCGGAATGACAAAAACCTTATTCTTCAACGCCGTTGTTTCTTCGGTTACCAGCCGGAGCAGTTCGTCCAGGCCAATGTCGTTGAGGAGGTATTTCATGCGGGCTTTGTGGCGCTTTACACGCTCGCCATAGCGGTCAAAAACCCGGATAACGCCCTCGATAAACGGAATGGTCTTGTCTTCCTCCAGAAACTCGAACGCCGTTTGGGCCGGGAACGGCTGCGCACCCAGTCCTCCGCCGAGCATCACTTTAAAGCCGCGTTTGCCGTCTTGCAGGCGTGGCACCAGTCCCACATCGTGCATGAACCCGTAGGCCGAGTCGCGTTCGCTGGATGATACCGAAATCTTGAACTTACGGCCCATATCCTGACAAATCGGGTTGCGCAGGAAATAGTCGAAAATGGCGTAGGCGTAGGGCGAAATGTCGAACGGTTCCAGCGGATCAATACCGGCGCGGGCCGATCCCGTTACGTTCCTGACGGTATTGCCGCAGGCTTCCTTCAGGGTGATGCCAGCCGTTTCGAGTTCGGCCCAGAGCTGGGGGGAGTCGGCCAGTTTTACGTAGTGCAGCTGAATATCCTGCCGCGTAGTGGCGTGCAGATTACCCGTTGCATATTTGTCGGAGAGGTCGGCAATACGGATGAGCTGATCGGCGGTGATGCGTCCGTAGGGCAGTTTGATCCGAATCATTTGCACCCCCGCCTGACGTTGCCCGTACACGCCCCGCGTGAGCCGGAATTTCCGAAATGCTTCTCCATCAAAATCACCTGACTGAAACGCCTGAATTTTCTGATCGAGGTCGATGATGTCGCGCTGGGCCGCGCTACTGATAGTGTCGGAAAGGAAAATAGACATACTACGTAAAATCTATGGAATTTAAAGGCTATGTGGTAATGCGAAACGCCGGGTGTCAGGCCGGCGTTTCGTATTGCAATAATAAGGGTAAATAACCGTGTATTAGACACCGTCAGGGTCAACTTATGGTTATGGTGTATAAGGTATGGTTATGGAAAATCGGGATGATTTGTGCAGAACAGGAAATTTTACCCCTTGTCGGAGATTTAGGTGAGGTTTGTCAGTAAACTGCCTTTAAGCGGTAAAGGGGGGCTAACTGCTTCGTTAATTGCACTAAGTTTCCGCTACCTGTTAAACTCTTTTCACTGTTCACCCCACATGGAGCATCTATCAAAAATGAACACTATACGACTTCTGTTGCTCATTGCCACGCTGCCTTTACTTACACAGGCGCAGCCCAAACCCACGCCCCGCCAGCTGGCCTGGCAGAAACTGGAGACAACGGCCTTTCTGCACTTTACAGTGAACACCTTTACCGATAAGGAATGGGGTGATGGCACCGAAAGCCCGGCCCTATTTAACCCCGTCAAACTCGACGCCCGTCAGTGGGTACGTACCCTGCGCGACGCCGGTTTTAAAATGGCCATCATTACGGCCAAACACCACGACGGGTTTTGCCTGTGGCCAACCAAAACAACCGAACACTCCGTGAAAAACAGCCCCTGGAAAGCTGGTAAGGGCGACGTAGTGCGCGAGGTGGCCGACGCCTGCCGGGAATATGGCCTGAAGTTTGGCGTATATCTTTCGCCCTGGGACCGCCACGAACCACGCTACGGTACGGCCAGTTATAACGATTTTTACAAGGCGCAACTGCGCGAACTGCTTACAAACTACGGCGACGTAGCGGAAGTCTGGTTTGACGGAGCGAAAGGCGAAAACGCTAAGAATATGACGTATGACTTCGACGGGTACTGGGCGTTGGTACGCGAACTGCAACCCAACGCGGTCATGTTCTCCGACGCAGGACCGGACGTACGCTGGGTGGGCAACGAAGCGGGCAACGCGGGCGAAACCTGCTGGTCCACGATCAGCACTGAAGGCATGGCCCCCGGCGTGGCCGACGCCAAATACCTGAACCGGGGCGACCCTACCGGCCCGCAGTGGATACCCGCCGAAACCGACGTCAGTATCCGGCCCGGCTGGTTTTACCACGCCACCGAGGATAGTAAAGTCAGGTCAGGCAAGAATCTGGTTGACCTCTATTACCAGTCTGTCGGGCGAAACAGCCTGCTGCTGCTCAACGTACCGCCCAACCGCGATGGTCTGCTGTCGGAGCCGGACGTAGCCAGCCTGCGCGATTTCCGGCGCATCCTGAACGAAACGTTCCAGACTAATCTGGTGGCGAAAAATCCGAAACTGACCGACGGGGAACTGGATACGCATACGGTTCTTTTAGCCAATAAACCCATCGTCATCGACCTCATCGGTACGCCCACCTTTGATCGGGTTTTGATACAGGAGAACATTGCCAGCGGGCAGCGCGTGGCCAGCGGCTACGTCGATTACTGGACGGGTACCATCTGGCAGCGGCTGCAAAACTTCACGACTGTGGGGTACAAGCGGTTGCTGCGGTTCCCGGCCATAACAGCCCCGCGCATCAGAATCACATTTAGTAACATCAGCGGTCCCGTTCAACTGGCCGAAGTGGGTGCGTATAAAGCTTCGGCAGGGGAGGAGTAGCCCATACTTACGAACGCAGCGGGGCGCGGTACCGCTGCGTGTTTAGCGGGTATATTACCACCGACAGCTATAGCCGGGTGGCTGCGCCATGAGCAGTGGGGTATCTGATTACGGGAAAACAGATGATGGGAAACGTACCGACAACACAAAAAAACAGCATTCGCCTGAATAGATCAGCCCGTAGCAGACAGGTAGAGCCATAACTCCATACATGATGGTTTATTGGAGGTGGTCTGACTCCATGCTGGTAAACTGATTCAGCGGCAAAATATATCCGCGTAGCTCTGCAACCTTTCACAACCTCAGCGACTCTCTATTGTAGAAATAGACCGTTTAAAAAATTTCTACTATAAATTTAGTTAAAAGTCGTTAAAACTGTAACCGTTTTCGGTTTAACGGTTAGCTTTGCCCTCAACAAGTCAAACTTCCTGTTTTAATCACGCTATGAAAAACATTTTCGTGTTGGCCGTACTATGTCTGCTGAACACAACGCTTTTGGCCCAGACCCCCGCCCGGTTTACCCTCCAGGGCCAGGCCGTCGATACGCTGTCGGCTCCGCTGCCCTCGTCCACGGTGATGCTGCTCAGCCCCAAAGACTCGTCGCTGGTCAACTATGGCCGTGCCGATGAAAAAGGGGCGTTTACGTTCAAAAACCTCAAGTCTGGCGAGTACATTCTCAAGATTTCGTACGTCGGGTACCTGCCATTCAATCAGCTCGTGAAACCTACCGGCGAGGCTATCATTAACCTGGGCGAACTCCAAATGAAGCCTATCACTAAAGAATTATTCGAGGTAGTAGTGAGAACGGCCAAGGCTCCGCTCACCATCCGGGGCGATACCATCGAGTACAACGCCAGTTCGTTCAAAGTGCCACCCGGCTCGACCGTCGAGGATTTGCTTCGTAAACTGCCTGGCGTGCAGGTTGATCAGGACGGCAGCATCCGGGCGCAGGGGCAGGAGGTTCGCAAAGTAACCGTCGATGGCAAGAATTTCTTCGGCAGCGACCCAAAACTGGCCACCAAAAACTTACAGGCCGAAGCCATTCAGAAAGTACAGGTTTATAATGACAAAACTGAGCAGGCCAAGCTGACCGGCGTGGATGATGGCAAGAAGGAAAAAACCGTGAACCTCGAACTAAAGGAAGAGTTCAAGAAAGGAGGATTCGGTAAAGCAACGGTAGCCGCCGGACCCGCTTCCAACGAGTTACCCCCGCGGGCCGAAGGCAAAGCCAGCTACAATAAATTCAACGCTAAAAATCAGTTCTCTCTCGTGGGGCTGGGCAACAATACGAACCAGCAAGGCCTCTCTCGCGACGACTATCAGGATTTTCGGGGTAGTAACGCCTACAACTCGAACCAGAACGCCGACTTTGGCTTCAGCGGGGGAAACTTCTTTTACTTCTCCGACAGTGGCGACGAAGGGCTGGGTATTCCGGTGAGCGGGCGGCAGGGCGTGGGCTTTTCCAACAACGCAGCCGGAGGGGCCAACTATAACTACGATACCAAAGAGAAAAAACTTAGCGGCAGCTACTACTACAACCAGACCCGGCTAGAACTCGATGCCGAACGCCGACGCAACAGCACCCTGCCCCAGAACGAATACACCACCGATGAAAATAGTAATCAGGTTAACTTCAACGGCAATCATCGACTTAGCCTGCGCTACGAAAAACAGATCGACACGCTCAATACGCTGGTGTTTATCAATAATAGCCGCTACGGGTTTGGCAATGCCCAACTCCTGCGCAACCAGCTACTGACCCGAAGTGACGGGGCCACTACCAACAACGAAAGCACCAACCGCAGCGATCAGCGTCAGTTTGCTACGTCGAACTCGCTCATTTACCGCCATAAGATGAAGAAGAAAGGCCGGAGTTTTGCGGCCAGTGCTACCTACGAAATCAACACGAACGATGCCAACCTGCTGCTTGATTCCGAGAACAGCTACACCGGCCCCATTCGGCCCCAGGATCAACAGCCCGACATTCACCAGGATCAGCGTAATAACACAGTCAGGACCGAGTATAAGGCCAGCCTGCAATACATCGAGCCAATTGCGAAGCGGTACTTTTGGGAAACGTTCTATAATTTCAGTCTGCGCTACGATGAGGTGGACCGGGACGTGTTTGACCGGGGCGACCGCACTTACGTTCGCAATGACGTCCTGAGCCTGTACTACAAGAACAACTACGTCTATAACCGGCTGGGCAGCAGCCTTCGGTACTCGCATAAAGGACTGAACGTCTCGGCGGGGCTGGCCGGGCAGCGATTTACGCTGAATGGGGAATTTGCTCCCGATCAGATGGCTCCGACCTTCCGGTCTATCAACCGGGTGTTTACCACGGCCATCCCAAACGTGAACCTGAACTACGACCTGAAAAAGAACCGGTATCTATATGGCGGGTATAGCGTAGATGTCAGAATTCCAACCTCGCGCGATCTGCAGCCGGTCATTAACAACAGTAACCCGCTGTTCATCAACCGGGGAAACGAAAACCTGCTGCCCCAATTGGGTCACTCGGTAAATGTCGGTTTCAACTACTTCAATCCGGGTAGTTTCATCAACGTCTATATCGGTACCAACGCCACCCGCTACGTGAACCAGATTGTGTATAGCCAGAATACGGACCCGCAATCGCTGGTAACGGTAATTCAGCCGGAGAACCGGTCGGGCGGGCAAAATCTGGGAGCGTACACGGGCTTTGGTTTCCCCCTGAAAAAAACCAAAGCCACGCTTGACCTGAACTTCAGTACGAACCTGGGCCGTAGTCCGGTACTCATTAACGGCGACCTGAACCAGACCAGCACCCAGGGGTACAACGGCGGGGCGCGGCTGAGCCTGACGCCGGTAGAGTGGCTTACCTTCTACGGCAACGCGAACTTTGGCGTCAACAACACGCAGTTTTCTATCAGCCCCAACCGGAATCAGACGTTTATCAATAATAATTTCAGTGGGGAACTGACCCTGAAACTTCCCGCCGGACTGTATGTAAACACCAACCTGAACTACCGCGTGAGCCGTAATGCCAGCCTGAACTTCGACCAGCGGATTCCGCTCTGGAACGCGTCGGTCTATCATATTCTTGGTAAAGCCAAACGGGCCGAAATCCGGCTGACGGGTATCGACATGCTGAACCGAAACGTAGCCGTTACGCTCAATCAGGGCGTTAACTACACGCAGTCGGAGAGTATTTCGACGCTGGCGCGGTACGTCACACTCGGCTTTACGTACAACATGCGGGGCGTTCAGGCCAAGATGCGGAAAGATGGATTCTTTTGAGTCAGTAGCTCACAAACACCCCTTAACTTATTTTCCAATGAAAAATTTGCTGCTCGCTCTGGGTCTGTTGCTTAGTTTAGCCGCTACGGCGCAGGACGCTAAAACTGAAGGCGTTGTTACCTACGTCCGCAAGGAACGATGGCTGAAAATTACCAACCGCCTGACGTTCCTGAGTCAGGAACAGAAAGACCGGATGGCGCAGACCTGGAAAAACTGGGCCGAAAACGACAAGGGCATCAAGATGAAGATGTCATTCAGCCCCACCGAAAGCCTGTATACCTACAACAGTGACGAACCCGAGGAAGGCGGCTACTCATGGCGCAAATCAGACCTGTTTCTATACCGTAATTTCGCTAAAGAGCGTAAAATCGACGTGATCGAGATGCTGGGCAAGACCTATATCGTTGACGATTCGCTGCACGTACCGGTCTGGAAAATTGGCAATCAGATCAAGGAGGTGGCGGGGTATATCTGTATGAATGCCGAAACACAGGACACCATCCGTAACTATAAAGTAACAGCCTGGTTTGCGCAGGATATTCCGGTACCGGCGGGACCGGAGCGGCTCAATGGATTACCCGGCCTGATTCTGGAATTGGATATAAACGACGGCGATGTGCTGATTGAAGCCGTAAGCGTCCAGTTTCGGCCCCTCACACCCGCCGATCTGAAAATGCCAAAACAGAAAGGAAAGAAAATTGACGATGCCGCTTACAACAAGCTCATCCGCGACTACATCGCCGAGCAGATGACCGCCCACCAGAACCCATACTGGGAGATTAGGTATTAGTTCGTAGTTATTGGTGGTCATTTTTTGTCATTCCGCACCGGCGTACCGGTCGGAATGACAGTCTATTTAAACGTCAGGGCCATCCGTATGCCGGGTATAGGGCCACCGGGCATGGGCAGTGCCGATGGCTCGATAGTCATGGAAATATCATCCGTGAGGTCGAACGTCTTGAGGTGGGCCGCCACGTTTGCCTCCACCGCGCTCACGGCGTAGAGTACCACCGACAGCAGAATGTTCAGGTCGCGGTATCGGCGGTACCCATCATAAGCCTGTTTGGCACCCGCCGACGAAACGAAAAAGCTGTTGCCAATCAACACCCGATCAGGCTTGACGTACAGCTCCGGTATAAAGATGGGATCGCCCAGGGTAGGCGGCACACCGGGGACCTCAACATTTATGGCCGGGGCAACATAATCGCCGTATAAAAGCCGCCGGTAGCCGATTTCGGCTTCGCTGGAGAGTTTCCGGTAACGCAGGAAGAAATATGTCAGGGCCGCGTAGCCGCCGTAGATAAACGGCATCTTGTAGTACTGCCGGTTGTAGGCCTGCCCCAGCCCCGGAAACATCAGCGAACGGTACGTGGCCTCACGCGGAATAATCTTGTGAATTTCCCGCTCCTGTTTCTCCGTCACGTGCAACGTATCGGTCAGCGTCCGCAGGGTCGCGTCGGCGCGGGGCGTGCCTATTTGCAGGGCCTCGGGCCGAACGGTCGATAGCACAGTATCGGCCAGCGAACGCAGTTGAACGGTCGAGTCAATGGCAGGGGGCGTAGGGGCGGGAATGATGGCCGGTTGCTGCGCCCAGGACGGACCCGCAACCGCGCCAAGCAACATACCAGTCAGCAGGAGGGTAGCACGTTTGGGCATATTCACTAAACGCCGAAGCAAGGCCAGATGGCTTGAAAAAGCCGCCATTTAGGAAAATTTAAGAGGAACGGGAATCGGACAGGAGCCTGCGGGCAGAGCGTACCCGACCCGGCTACGATTCAGAATTGAGTACGTCCAGAATTCGGGACAGTTCTTCCTGGGAGGTGAACGGAATCTTGATCTCACCTTTATGGGCATCATCGGCTTTAATCGAGACCTTCGTGCCAAACATAGACGACAGTTTGAACTGTAGACTGCGCATTTCCTGCTTCGGTAGTGTAACGCGCCTGTCAGAGCCGGTTTCGGGCAGACCGTCGGCCAGATTACGCACGGCTTCCTCCACCTTCCGTACCGACCATTCCTCGTCGACGGTGCGGTTGAACAGCCGAATCTGCGCGTCAGGATTGTCGATATTGATGATGGCACGGGCGTGACCCATCGAAATCCTGTTGTCGCGTAATGACGCCTGAATAACGGGCGGCAGTCTCAGCAGCCGGATGTAGTTATTGACCGTTGTACGGTTTTTACCGACGCGCTCGCCCAGTTCTTCCTGCTTCAGACTACATTCCGTAATGAGCCGCTGGTAGCTGAGGGCAATCTCGATGGCGTTGAGGTTTTCGCGCTGAATGTTCTCGATCAGGGCCATTTCCAGCATCTGCTGATCGTTGGCCGTGCGCACGTAAGCCGGAATGGTATGCATGCCAATCAGCTTGGACGCCTGTAACCGCCGTTCGCCCGCAATGAGTTGGTACCGGTCTTTGCCGAGCTGGCGCACCGTAATGGGCTGAATAATACCCTGCACCCGGATCGACTCGGCCAGTTCCTGTAAAGCCTCTTCGTCGAAGCGCGTCCGGGGCTGAAAGGGGTTGGTTTCGATGAGCGACAACCCAATTTCGGTCATCGTGCTGATCGACTCAAACGGCGAGGTCTTGGTTTGCCGATTTACCGATTCGCTGTCATGCAGGAGCGCACCCAGCCCCCGGCCCAGCCCGATCATCTTCTTGTTATTGGGTGCTTTGGTATTGACGTTTTCCATTAAGCTTCCTGCGGCATCATGCCATTTTTGACCAGAATTTCGCGGGCTAAGTTCAGGTAACTCACGGCTCCTTTGCTGTCGGCATCCTGCGCCAGGGCGGGTACGCCAAAACTGGGCGATTCGCTGAGCCGGATGTTGCGCGGAATAATGGTGCTGAAAACCATCTGCTGAAAATGGGTTGTTACCTCACCCACCACCTGATTGGACAGCCGGACCCGCAAATCGTACATCGTGAGCAGAATGCCTTCGATAGCCAGCTTGGTGTTGAGCCTTGACTGAATGATCTTGATGGTGTTGAGGAGTTTTCCCAGCCCTTCGAGCGCGAAGTACTCGCACTGAACCGGAATAATGACCGAGTCGGCAGCAGTCAGGCTGTTGATCGTGATCAGGCCCAGCGAAGGCGAACAGTCAATGATGATAAAATCGTACAGGTCCCGGATACTGTCCAGAGCGTGTTTCATTTTATCTTCCCTGTTCTGGAGATTGATCATCTCGATTTCGGCCCCAACGAGGTCGATATGCGAGGGGAGCAGGTCCAGGTTGGGGAACTCCGTGTGAATGATGGCATCCTGCGGACGAACGTCCTCAACCATACATTCGTAAATACTGTTCTCAATCTCCTTCGGATTGTAGCCCAGTCCCGAGGTCGAATTGGCCTGCGGGTCAGCGTCCACAATAAGCGTCTGAAATTCGAGGGCGGCCAGACTGGCGGCCAGGTTGATTGTTGTTGTAGTTTTACCGACGCCCCCTTTTTGGTTGGCGATAGCAATGACTTTGCCCATGGGTCTCTGTGCGTTGCAGACCCAAATATGCCAGTTAGTTTTCACGAATCCAAAATGTTTCACGGGCTGTTCCACAAATATAAAGTCAGGGGGCGTCTAACCAGCGGGTTACGCACCCCTGATTGTCTGGCCGACCGGTAAGCAGGGCGCGTTATTGTTAGTCGCCTTACTTGTCTATTGGCTGGAACGGGGCCGGTCGTCGGCCGCGTTCATTTGGCCAAATCCAATCAGTGGCGAGCGGCTACTTACGGGCATTCAGCACCTGAGCAAAGTCGATGCGTAGCGAAAGCTGACTCGTTCCGGCGGTGGGTGCGGCAGAAAACCGTCCGTAAGTAAGCTGAAACCCCCGTGCCTGCACCGACGCCCCGAAGCTGATGCCCGCTCCGCCCGCCCCCGTAGCGAGTTTGCCTTCCTGCCGCTGCCGGTGATTATAGCCCGCCAGCAAGTTCACATTTCGGCTGATGAGCAATTCGACACCGACGCTCAGGTGCCGGGCTATGTTCTCGCCCACGCTGATGGTCTGCGGAATGGGGTTGCCGTTTAGATCGTAGCGGATGTTCAGGCCCGGGTCGTTGTAGGCAATGTCGAAGCGGTGCAGGTGGTGGGCCGTGAGCGTAAGCCGGATGGGGGCGTAGCGCGGCTTGATGGTCACGCCCGCCTGTAAATCGAACGGCAGGTCGGCATCGGCGGGGCCGTAATTTTTGAGCAGCACTCCCGCATTTTTGGCTACCAGCCCCACCGTCAGCCGCCCGTTCGGGTGTCGGAACACCCCGCCAAAATCGGCCATCAGCCCAAACGCCGAATACGTTTCGATGGCTGATCCTACGGCTTTTACGGTGGCGCCGAGCGAAAAATTGCCTTCCGTGCGGGCATGGGTCAGGCCAATGGCGTAATCGTTGGCGGTAAACGTACCGAGGGCATTGCCCGCCGGGTCGGTCAGGGTAAACTGCCCATAGCTGAGGTACTGCATCCCCACCGCCCACCGGGAATTTTTCGATTTTCCCGGCAGGCCATATTGAAGCGTATAGTATTTGGCCGCAGCGAGGTACGGCATCAGCGTAATACTTAGTTCGTTGCGGGCCATCGAATCGGCGAGGGCGGGGTTGTTGAGGAAATACGGCGCGTCGGGCCGGGTGGCGGTGGCAACCTGCCCGCCAAGAGCCGCTACGCGGGCATGAGTCGGCAAATCGAGGAACGCAAACACCCGCTGCCCGCCCGTCGGCTGTGCCGTGGCCGACGAAACGACAAATAGAAAAGAGAGAGACAGGGAGAGCCAGAAACGCACGAAAGTTAAGCCGGTACAGTGTGGCGCAAAGGTCAGCAAAAAGACGAAGACCTGTTTAACACAGAACCCCACCCATTACAACGCATACCCAACTTTGAATCCCGCCGTCATGCTGAATAGCGAATAAGGGATGTCGCGGAACGAGTCGAAGAGTGAATAGCTGCCACCGTAATAAGACGACTCATTACTGGGTGGAGTGAAGCGGTCGATTTGGCGGTTGCGGAAGCCCAGCCCCATGTACAGGTCGAGTAGCCACCGGTTATCCTGAGAAATAGCCAACTGCCCCCCGAATTTTACGTGACTCCCCCAGATATACTTCTGCAACGGTGCCCTGAACAACTGGTAATACTGACACTGTCCCGACGCACAGCCCACGCCGACTGTTCCGTTTTCGCGCACGTTCACCTGCTTGTAAAAGCCCTCTACGGCTACATAACCCCCAACTGGTGCGTTGGCTCGCCTGAAATAATGTCGCCACTCAGCGCGGCTCCGCCATACTTCCTTCTGCGTGTACCGATAATTCTGCGATTGCTGCCAGAGATTCATGCCCTGAAAACCGTACCCCGCTTCGATCTGTACAGAATTACGCTGCCCCAGTAGCCGCTCAACCCCAAATTGAATGGTATTGTCGGGATCGAACAAGCCGAGCGGAGCAAACTTGACCACCCAGTTTCGCGCTGGTTCATCGTCGGCATAGGGTAGCGGGAGCAGCGCGGGCTGTTGCGCCCGCGTTCTGGTCAGGCCCGCCAGTGAACACACCAGCAGAAAGAAAGGAAACAGATGGTTCATGGCTGAACGGGAATTTTGCTGAGTAATTTTAGCTGTTTCATATCGGCGTAGCTGTACTGATAAATGCCATCCGGGCCGGTCACGAGCAGCTGTTTTTTGTAAGGAATCACATCGAATGCCCGTGTGCTGTCGAAATACTGGAGCTGCCGGACGTTGGCAGGGTCGCTGATGTCCATAACCCGCAAACCGGCCTCGCCTTCGCCCACAAACAGGACTGTTCCGTCAACGCCCAGCCCATGCGGATTGGTCATGGGATAGCTTTTGATGAGTTTTGGGCTGCTCAGGTTGCTGATGTCCACCACGTCGAGACTATTGATCGAGGCATTGCGGCAGGGTGTTCCGCTTCGGAGGGTAACGTAGGCGTAATTCCCCTGCGCTACCACCGGGTCGCAGCTCTGGATGTGGCTGTAAAACCCAATGCGCTGTGGGCTGTTCGGCGTTGTGGTATTGTAAATGAGCATACCTGTTTGGGTGCCGATAAACAGGTTGCCCCGGTACGGAAAAATAGTTTCTATACCCGTACCGAGCGCGGTTTTTCCGCCCGGTTTGGGGTCGCTGCTGACCGAGATATTATATGACTGCATCGTGGTGTTGCTTATGGTGTACAGCGTATTGCCGCTGATGGTGAAGCGGGCCGTTGAGCCACCCACCCCCGAACCCGGCGATGGCGAGTCGCTGCTGCCTGCCTGACAGGATACCAGCAACAGCAGAAGGAGAAATTGAGAAAGGTTTTTCATGGGCCTTACCGGTAACATTCTGGATTGTCAATTTTAGCTCTTTCCCAGCGAATTACCACGCCCCGGTCGCGGTTGGCGCACTCGAAGCGGACGTTGGTGGCCAGCGGGAAGGCCGGGTAGTCGAACGTGTTTTCTACCCGCCGAACCACCCGGATGTTGCGCGGATTGGCAATGTTCAGGGCCACCAAATCCACTACGTTGTCGGCGTAGAGGGTACTGTCCTGCACGGCCAGTTCGTGGTTTCCCGGAATAGAGACAAACGCCAGATTTACGGGCCTGGCCGGGTCGCGGTTGTCGATTACGTGGATGCCCGTACCTATGTCATTTATGAATAGGTAATCATCTTTTACGTAAATTTTTCCGGCAACTCTGAGAGGCTGCGGCCCCCGTACCTGTACGTTTCTGATCTCGGCGTAAGCGGCATAAACGGGCCGATAGGTATCGCTGGTAGTGGGTGGTTCGGGGGTGTGACGTCCATAACAGCCGTCGAGGGCTAAAAAGCCGGCCAGCAGGCTTATCGAAAGAAAGAGTCTGTTCATAGCGAAAACAGGTTTGTTGCTATGATGATACAAAAACAATGGCAAGGGTTGGAATCAAGGCGAATAATTAACTTTGCCCATTCTGATTCAACAACACCCGTATGCAAACCGAAACCCAGCCAGCCATTACCACTTCATCTGCTAACAAACCCACCAAAGCCGAAGTCCTTGCCCAGAAAAACGCCGAAGCTGAACTGGGCGGGGGCCAGAAACGCATCGACGCCCAGCACGCCAAAGGCAAACTCACCGCCCGCGAACGGGTGTCGCTACTGATGGATGAAGGGTCGTTCGAGGAGATTGGTAAGTTTGTCATGCACCGCACCCGCGATTTTGGGCTGGACAAAGAACATTACCTCGGCGATGGCGTTGTGACGGGCTACGGCACCGTAAACGGGCGGTTGGTGTACGTGTACGCGCAGGATTTTACGGTTTTTGGTGGTGCCCTGTCGGAAACGCACGCCGAAAAAATCTGCAAACTTATGGATCTGGCCATGCAGAACGGCGCGCCCATCATTGGCCTGAACGACTCCGGCGGGGCGCGTATTCAGGAGGGTGTGCTGTCATTGGCGGGCTACGCCGATATTTTCTATCGCAACACACGGGCGTCGGGCGTGGTGCCGCAGCTATCGGCCATCATGGGGCCGTGCGCGGGTGGGGCGGTGTATAGTCCGGCCATCACCGACTTCATCTTCATGGTCGAAAACACGAGCTACATGTTCGTGACCGGTCCTAACGTGGTCAAAACCGTGACGCATGAGGAAGTAACGGCAGAAGAACTCGGCGGGGCCAGCACCCACAGTACCAAATCGGGCGTTACGCATTTTTCCTGCGCCAACGAGGTGGCCTGTATCCAGCAACTCAAGCAACTGCTGAGTTATATTCCCCAAAACTGCGAGGACGAGCCGTTTCGACTGCCTTACGAACCGGCCGGAACGCCGGACCGCAGCGAAAGCCGCCCCGCGCTGAACACCATTATCCCCGACAACCCGAACCAGCCCTACGACATGCGCGAGGTGATTGCCGAAGTCGTTGATACCGATACGTTTTTCGAAGTACATAAGAATTACGCCGAAAATATCGTGGTTGGTTTTGCCCGGATTGGCGGGCGCAGCATCGGCGTGGTGGGTAATCAGCCTGCGGTATTGGCGGGCGTTCTGGACAGTAATGCCAGCACCAAAGCGGCCCGGTTTGTGCGTTTCTGCGATTGTTTCAACATCCCGCTACTCGTGTTGGAAGACGTACCCGGTTTCTTGCCCGGCACCGACCAGGAGTGGAACGGTATTATCAGCAACGGGGCCAAACTTCTTTATGCGTTCTGCGAAGCAACCGTGCCGCGTATCACGGTCATTACCCGCAAAGCGTATGGCGGGGCGTATGACGTGATGAACTCCAAGCACATTGGGGCCGATCTGAATTTTGCCTGGCCCACCGCCGAAATCGCCGTGATGGGAGCCAGCGGTGCCGCCGAAATTATTTTCAAGCGCGACATTGCCCAGGCCGACGACCCGCAGGCCATGTTGCAGGAGAAAGTAGCCGACTACACCAAGAAGTTTGCTAATCCGTACCGGGCCGCCTTCCGGGGCTACGTCGACGAGGTCATCATGCCCGACCAGACCCGCCACAAACTCATCCGCGCTTTTGGCATGCTCGAAAATAAAGTTGCCACGTTGCCGAAGAAAAAACATGGAAATATTCCGCTATAAGCTATCCCTAACTATGCCGAAACCAAAATTATCCAACCGTCCCGGTAGCCTGACCCGAACCGTACTGATTGGGCTGGGTATTCTCTTCGGAATTGCCCTCATCCTCGGTACGCTCACGGTGCTGTTTCCGTAATCCGGACCTCCCGGTCCGGTAGCGGAAGGCTAAAAAGAATTGTTACGATGTTAGCCTTGCGGCTACCGGACCCGGAGGTCCTGGCTACGGGGGTTGGAAGTTGCCCTTTCGCAATGGCCCTTCTCCTCGGTGCGCTTATGATGCTGTTTCCGTAGCCCGGACGTCCACGTCCGGTAGCCGAAGGCTTTAAATAAAGAGTCACTACAGTATTAGCCTTACGGCTACCGGACGTGGACGTCCGGGCTACGGGGTTAAAAATCGCTTTCGCCCGGTGCGTCGTCCCGGCGGTCGTCGCGGCCTTTGCCTTTGCTGACCTGACGGCTCAGGCGGTAGCTGAACCCGATGAAGCCAATCCGGCTTTCGCGCTTGCCCAGCCTGTTCGATTCGAAGTTGGGGCCAAAGGTGTTCTCTCTGTGTTCATCTCCCTTCCTCTGTGTTAAACCAATCCGCTTACAACACCGGAAACAAACCCATTCGCTCCACTTATATTTACCGAAAAAATAAATTATTCATGGCTACCAGAATCCCCGTTTTTCACCCCCACGTAAAAGAAGGTCTCAAAATTCCGGCTTATTCGCCCGGTCTCATCTGCGACGGCTGGCTGTATATTTCCGGGCAGACTCCCATAGATTACCCTACCGGCGAGGTGATGCTGGGGACCATCGAAGAAGAAACCCGGCGCGTGATGAGCAACATTCAGGAAATTCTGGACGGCGCGGGCTGCACCTGGGACGATGTCGTGAAAACAACCGCACACCTCGCTAACATCAACGATTTCGATGCCTACAACGCCGTATATGCCAGTTATTTTGCCGGTGTTTTGCCTGCCCGTACTACGGTGCAGTCGGGGCTGGCTAAAGGCATCAAGGTAGAAATAGACATGATTGCCCGCGTACCGCAATGAACTGGTATCACCTGACCCGTACCGACGACATTGCGTCTCCCGCGTTGCTGGTGTCGCCCGAACACGTCATTGGCAACATTCGCGCTGCCATCAAAATAGCCGGTACGGCGCAGCGTCTCCGGCCCCACGTCAAAACGCATAAGATGCGGGCCGTTACGGACCTGCTGCTGACCGAGGGCATCCGTCAGTTTAAGTGCGCTACGCTGTCCGAAGCCCGGATGCTGGCCGAAGCCGCGCCAACCAACCCATTGCCGGATGAATCGCCCGTTGATGTGCTGCTGGCTTACCCGCTCGTTGGTCCGGCGGTAACGCAGCTGGCGCGGTTGCGGACCGAGTTTCCGGCGGTGCATTTCTCGTGCCTGATCGATGCCGACGCGCCCGCCCACCGGCTGTCCGACGCCTTTGCCGACGCCCCCCTCGATGTGTATATCGACCTCAACGTAGGCATGAACCGTACCGGCATCAACCCCGCCAATGCGCTGATGCTGTACGCCAACTGCCAGTTGCTGCCGGGTATCCGGATCGTAGGGGTACACGCCTACGATGGCCACGTGCGGGATACGGACCTGACCATTCGGGGGCAGCGGGCCGGCGAAACGTTCGCGCTGGCCAACGGAGTCCGAACGGTCATTGCCGACGGGGGCGGTCCGATATTGCCGCTTGTGATGGGCGGTACCCCCAGTTTTTCGATGCATGCCCGCCAGCCATCCGTACTCCTCAGCCCCGGTACGTTCGTATTCTGGGACGCGGGTTACGCCGACATGGTGCCCGATCTGCCGTTTGCCATTGCCACCGTCCTGCTGACGCGGGTGATCTCGGTCATTGACGAACAGACGCTTTGTCTGGACCTCGGCCATAAATCGGTAGCTGCCGAAAACCCGTTGCCCCGCGTCATCTTTCCCGACCATCCCGACGCCCGGCCCATTGGTCAGAGCGAAGAGCATCTGGTGGTTCGGGTGGCCGATGCAAGCCAGCATCAGCCCGGCGACGTCTGGTACGGTGTCCCGATTCACATTTGTCCGACGGTCAATCTATACGATTCCGCTGTTGTCATCACGAACCACGAACCAACCGACACCTGGGCCGTCACGGCGCGGGGACACTGATTTTAATGGTGAATGAGTCAATGAGCGCATGAGTGAATAGCTTATGCCAGCCCACTCACTTCTGCCAAACATTCACTCATTCACTCATTTCCAATTAGAAAATGTTCATCATTGACGCGCATCTCGATCTGGCTATGAACGCCCTGGAATGGAACCGCGACTACCGCCAGCCGGTAGCGGCCATCCGGGCGTCGGAGCAGGGCATGACCGATAAAGTGGATCGGGAAAACAACGTGGTTTCGCTGCCTGAGTTGCGCCGGGGAGGTATTGGGCTGGTGGTGGCTACGCAGATTGGCCGCGTCAATACCAATGAACACCACCTGCCGGGCGCGGGCTGGCGGTCGCCCGCCCAGGCGTGGGCCATGACGCAGGCACAGCGGGCCTGGTATGAAACGATGGAAGCTGGTGGTGAGATGGTTCAGGTCAATAGCCGCGCCACGCTCGATGCGCACGTTACCCGCTGGCTGGACAATGCTGAACCTGCCGAGCGCAAGCCGGTTGGCTACATCCTAAGCCTGGAAGGGGCCGACTCGCTGCCCGACGTGTCGTATGTGGAGCGGGCGTACCGGTATGGGTTGCGGGCCATTGGACCGGCGCATTACAGCACGGGCCGGTACGCGCCCGGTACCGGCCTGACCGGACCGCTTACCCCCGCCGGGCGCGACCTGCTGCGCGAGATGGACCGGCTGAACATGATCCTCGACGTGACGCACCTGACCGACGAGGGCTTCGATGAAGCCCTGAATACGTACAAAGGACCAGTTTGGGCGAGTCACCACAACTGCCGGGCGCTGGTTCCTCATCAGCGGCAACTAAGCGACGGGCAGATTGTGCAACTTATTGAGCGCGGGGCCGTTATGGGCGGCTGTCTGGATGCGTGGATGCTGAAACCCGGCCTGACGCAGGGCAAGAGCAACCCCGCCGACTTCGGTATTACCCTCGATACCCTCGTGGATCATATTGACCACATCTGCCAGCTTGCCGGCAACGCCTGGCACTGCATAATTGGCTCCGACCTCGACGGCGCGTTTGGTCGTGAGCAAACCCCCACCGACCTCGATACCATCGCCGATCTGCCCGGGCTTCAGGGTTTACTGTTGAAACGTGGCTATTCAGAGGCAGACATCACCGGTATTTTTTACGCCAATGCGCTGCATTTTCTACGAAATGCGTTGCCCTGAGAGAAGTAGCGTATTTCGCGGGGTTGTTTCCCTCCCGAACAGCGTAACCATTGAAAAGTAGAAAAACAGTCTTATTTCTCACAGCACCGGTATCGAAATTCGGTACACACAGCCGGGTAAACCGATGCAAAACGGTTTAGTAGAACGGCTGAACGGTACGATCCGAACGGAGTGCCTGAACTTGGGGGTCTTTCAAACCATCAGCCAGGTTCTGGAAGGGTTGGATATAGGCGGGGCGGCCCGTGCCGTGGCAGCGATATAAGTTTGAAAGGCCCCATTCTGCCCTGACATATCAAACCCCAGGCAGTATATACCAGAAAGGAGAGTGATTCCAGCATCAACTGGTTACGCGGTTCGGGGGGAGGACACTGCGGCAAAACGAAGTTTTGACAGACAGAATTGCGTCCGCTGGCTCGTTGGGGGAAGTCGTTTTTTTATTTTCTTTTACAAGGATAAAAATTATCGCCAGGGGCTTTTGAATATAAATTCTCTCCGTATTTTTTGTATTCCTCGATGAAATTTTGTCCCTCCTCCCTCAACCAATTAAAAAATTCCAGAGCTTCTTGTGGAGAATCATTGCGAACTACCGCCAGGCAAGGATTTAATAAAATATCATTTGGGTTTTCATCACCTCCCTCACAAAAAATTCTAAGATTAGATTTTATTTCGGGGGTTGCCCAAGTCCAAATTCCTCTGTCACTTAGTGTATAATAGTCGTTTTTATTACTAATTTCCAAAGCCGTTTGAGGATAGATATGCTCATCTTTAATTTGAACGTACCATTCTTTATCATCATCGACATCTGGGTAACGGCCAATTGCATATTTAAAAATTTCTCTCTCTAAAATGTTTGTTGCAGACTTATCATTTCTTGTAAAAAATTTTGTCCCATTTTGTCCCTTACTTATAGTCTTAAAAATGGCATAAACTTCATTATTGGAAATATGTGGATGATCATCTCCAACAATAGGAAGACCAGCAGAATTGGTCTTAGGACCTGCTAAGATAAAATGATCTCTGAAAATATAAATTGGCTCGATCCAATTATCTTTGTTTTTATTGTAAGCATTGCATACCCTATCAATGCCATAAGGCCATCCAATATCTAAGGTGGCATTGATCATGCCATTAATTGTTTCTTCCGTATCAGATTTTATCCAGACGAAATTGTAATCGGTTCCATGAATCTCGTTGAATGTAGTGTACATGTACTCTACAAAACCAACGATACCCGCTCCGCCATTTCCAGTTTTTATTTCTTTCATAATTTAAATTTTTAGTTGGTAATAATGCATCACGCAACGACGACCGAAATTGAAGCTGGCGGGGCTTAGATTTCCGTCTGCTGGGACTGTTGACGAGTGTTGCTTTAAAGTTGAAATTAGTTTAAAAAGTTGAGAATTGCTTGTCAAGCCCCAAACTAAAGATTGAATTTGCACAACTGCTCATTGTGCATTCTTCCACCCCCGCTTGCTGCAATTTTCTTGTTGGTAGCAGTTTATATCTTCGGGTAAACAATGCTGCTCTCATTAAATCGCTTATTATACTGGATGGGTAAAATTGTTTCTGTTAAAATTGAACTCTCATTTGCTCCTATTAAATCCAATTACTTTGTACTTTTTGCAGTGGTGCATACCAGTTAATGTATTGCACAAGTCTTGGAAAGTTTGCGTTATTAGGGCTGCTGCTATGTGGTAATTTATGATCCCAAATTATAAAATCACCAGCGCTAGCCTCAATCGAAATCTTTTCGAAACAAGAGAAATCAATTTCGCGCGGTTTGCTGTGTTTTGGCAAAGTTAATAACCAAGTTTCTATTATTTTATGAAAAGAAGGAATTAATGTTAATGCGCCTTGATTTGCAGCCGTGTCTGTTAAATATAAGATTCCCTGGGTGCCAAAAGGAATGGGCTGGGCTAAACTTACATCCCAATGTAGGCCCATACCACGATAGGTAAAACTATTAGTTTGGGGCGGATTAAAGCCACATTTATCGGTTGTCACAATTAACTCTTTTTGGCCCCACAGTTGTTCATACGCTTTTCTAATTTTTGGAGCATAACGGTTTTTATCGATTGCTGGATTTCTATATAGTGGAACCATAATACCTTGTACAGCATTGGAATTTTTATACCAAAAATCGCTGTTATTTTCATCTATTCCAAGATAATCCCAAATAGCTTGGCAAGCAGCTACACAATCCTCACGTGAGACGGCATTTCTAATTACAATGTATCCGTTCTCATTCCAAAAATTGATATCTTCAACAGAAAGCACTTCCTTCTCAATATTCTCTTTAGCTTGGGTTTTAGCGGCAAGTAATTGATTGCATTGTTCTATTTTTTCGGTGGCAATTGTACCTCCTCCTTGTTCTACAATCCAGTGCTCAAATGCTTCAAAACTTGGTTTTTCTCCAAACAAAAATTGGTAAGTAGGTAATAGGCCCAAACCTAAAATATTGACAATGGCACTATCTAGCTCTTGTTCATTCACAAGTTGCTCATTCATTTGATTGCCTAACATCGCTTTACCCCATAATCTTTTTAGGTGATAAATACCCGTGCTGCCGAGTTCCGTACTTTCAGCCAAGCTAATATTCGGCGATTCTTCCATGTTAATTTTGTTAGTACAATTTATTCTGGCACTAAATAAAAAAAATTAGGTCATATTTTTAGGTTCAAAGATATATAATTGCAAAATTAGAGATGATGTTTTATTAAAGGTTTGTCAAAATTGCTACCAACGTTGAAGTGTTGCTGTCAGTAGCGGCATTTGAAAAACAAAAGTTCAAATAACAACTAAAAGTTAAATAGTATGAAAAAAGCTGAAATTAAGAACGTCAAGCCGCTATTGCAGCAACACAATGTTAGCAGCAGTTTTGTGTTTGACCCTGCATTATTGGATAAAATCAAAGGCGATGCTCCGATTTATAGCATTGGAGTAGATACCTATGATGAAAAGTCGCTTGCTTATTGTTTTTGTAAACACTTAGATGGCAAAGTAGAAATTCTGTTGGCAAAGACAATGAGAAGTAAAAAAGATTTTAAAGAAGAAGTTAGCAACCTGTCAAAATACTTCAATGCTAAAATTTGCGGAGAGGTTGATTAAAATTGCTGCTAACTCTTTAATAGACGAAAGTTTTGCAGTACTTTTTGTATTTACTTAAACTATTCAAATAAATAATAGAACTATTCTTGCCGTACTTTCTACATTGTTGCTTACTACGCTCTCAAAAGTAGTAGGCCACTTTTAGATTTCCAAATCATTTATTGTCAAGGTTTAGCGAATCAAAAGGACTCTTTATCGCTTCGATTGTTCGCTTGCTTACGTGTGTGTAGCGTAGCGTAGTCTTGATGTCATTATGGCCCAACAGCTCCTGTATGAGTTTGATGTCTGTACCGGCTTCATGCAGGTGCGTAGCGAAGCTATGTCGCAAACTATGGAAGGTTACGGCTTGCTGGATTTTAGCGGCCTCTTTGGCCCGATGGAAAATACTTTGCAAACTGCGCGTACTGTAAGGTTCACCTGCGTACTGTCCGTCGAAATGGGGTGGTCGGGTTATGGCGGACAGTCGTTCTCTTAGTTTTGAGAAATGTGTTTAAACTCAAATTGAACAGGACTGTGATAGCCGATTCCGGAGTGCTTGCGAATCGGATTGTAATAGTTGTCGATGTAATCGCCGATCTCAGCTCGTGCATCCTCCAGACTCAAAAATACACCCGATTCCAGCATTTCCGCCTTCAAGCGAGACCAGAATGATTCAGCCGTGGCATTGTCGTAGCACTCGCCAGCCCGACTCATACTCTGCAAATACTTACCAGCCAGTATCTTACGAAACTCTTTAGAGGCATACTGACCGCCCCGATCCGAATGCAGGATTAGCCCATCGGCGGGTTGACGACCTAACAGTGCCCGTCGCAAAGCGGTAATTACCAACTCATCACGCATATGATCGGCCAGACACCAGCCTACTACCCGCCGTGACCATAGGTCCACCCATACGGTCAGATACAGCCATTTGCCGTTCGCCAGGGGAATATACGTGATGTCAGAGACCCATACCTGGTTGGGACCTGTGGGGCGGGGCCGATCTAACAACAAGTTCGCTGAATACCCTAATGTATGACGACTATCAGTCGTGCGAGGAACAAAACTACGTGGCTGGATGGGCCTTAGCTGGTTGTCAGCCAAGACTTTACGAACAAAGTCCCG
>Ga0123337_10000253_pt1 | contig 100319 bp, 111 predicted proteins | sample frozenSSSSmetaG_FD_89792 | JGI IMG/M metagenome (GOLD analysis project Ga0123337, IMG submission 89792) | Glacier valley bacterial and archeal communities from Borup Fiord, Nunavut, Canada, to study Microbial Dark Matter (Phase II) -... | ecosystem: Environmental > Aquatic > Freshwater > Ice...
AATTGGGTGGGTACTAGGTTTTGCCAAGACCCCACTGGGTGGGTAGGGTGCTGTTCCTACCCACCCAACGAGCCTACCCAGTGGGCAGGTGAGCCGGGTACTGGGTGGGTAGTGCGCAGCCTACGTGCCGTGGAAGACGCTGTGCGATAACAACGCTCGAGGACGAGTTCCAGCACCTCCCAGCACAGGCTCAGCTTTCCACGATTGTGCCTTGTCCGGCCCATCAAGTTGGATTGCCAACAGTGACATCAAAAAATACAAGACGACAGTCAGTGATCTGGGCCTGGCACGATCAAAAGATCTACTAGATCCGAGTGCAGAAGCGAAATCCAAGCTAGGTCCCCGCGCCCGAGAATTCCAAGCTGCACATTGTCTCCTCGGTATTCACGCACTTTCCCTTGGAGGCACTCGCTGTTGAGGCGTGCAACAATCTTACCTCCTGTCCTTGCTGCCTGCTGCGGTGTTTCTTGTCCTCTTGCAACTGTGATGTCCCTCTTGTGCCAGACCGGCACTGGCTTCTCGCGCTGGGTGGCCGGGATCTGCCCGTCCCAGTTTTGCCCCCTCCTCGCTGCCGCCGTGGATGTAGATCCTCCTCCATTATGCCCTCCTCCGGGCTTGATCTCTCTCCCCTCTAGCCTCCTTCCGATTTCCATAACCTAGTCCCGGATCTCCCTGATCGCGTGGGCCGTCGTCGCGTGGGCCGTCGTGCCCTCATCGGTGGTTCGTCCTAAACTCGCCTGGGCAGTCTCGAGGTCGTTCACCACGCTCGTCGGCGCACCTGTTGCCACTAGGTAGGCTGCGAGTCCTTTGGTCGCTTTGGACCTCGAGAAGGTGTCATTCGCTAGAATAGTTGGGAGCGAAGCGATCAGCCAAGGATCCGACGATTAAGGAAAAGCACAACGAACAATTCATTCGGATTTACGAATATGGCAAAATTCTGCATTACACTTTCTTGTCCTCCTGGTTATTCTCAGTTTCTGCACAAGCAAAATGGCCACCCTCACATTTCCACCTCGCCAATGCCTAACCTGTGTAAGCAGCGGCGCTGCGTGCGATGGGGGATTCTCAGTCTGTGGGGTTTTTCTCAATTTCGTTTGTCTCTAATTAGTAGCAATGCTGATACTATATTCTAGGCGCCGCGTGTCGCGTTAGCCAGCTGCCATGCCGCAAGCCTAATGTCAACATTGATGTCCCGTGGGAGAAGCGGCCCTTAGCACAGACACAGAGTCCTAATCCCCAACCTGCGGCCCCAGATCTTTTGTCACTCGCAAGCGGACACTCTACTTTTACGGAACAGTATATATATGAAGAGCATGGCGACGTCATTAGAGGCATAACACGGATCTACAATCTGCTATGCGACATGCAGTACCTCGACGAAGCTGAGATTCAGCGGCCTCCGCATCCTAATTTTCCCGCTGCAAAGCTCACTACCCTCGGAATTGAGGAAGAAGCCATAGCCCTCCTACGCTACTTTCCCTATATAATCGATCAACTGGAGATAACGCCTATGTCGCTCTCGTACTCCTACCTACACGGTAGCGACGAAGCCCGCGAGGTCCTCTGGGAACGTGGCAACGACCTCGCGCCATGGGCCGTACGCCTTGCAGAGGTCTGCACTATGCCAGGGCACGCATGGCCGGACCATTATTTACAATGTGCGCACGAAGACAGTTACGCAGTGGGCAAACAACGAGGGTGCATACATGAACGATCTGCCGACCATGCCTGCCGCGCAAATATTCGCGGAGTGGGAGGCTAACCTACGCGCACTGACCGAGCTGCCGCTGCGCTTGCGCAACGAACGCTCCGTCGTCTCTGAGCCGCCCGCCCCGCCATACGGCTACATTGACTACATCGCAAACGGGTATGCGGATCCACTGCGGCATGTCACCGCAGACACGGACCAATATTCCATTGATGGCTTTAACCGCCGTGTAGCGCGTAAGACAATGTTCACTGACTACGGCTGGCCTGGTGATTTCAGGGCCGATGAGTTTAAGCAGGCGCGCCAGGCGTGGATGACTCAGGATCGCTGCTTAGACAAGGACAGAGATTGCTCAATGGACAGGTCACTCGACGGTAAGAGAGCCGCATTTTAACGAATACTCGGAGTTTCTACGAGAAACAAGCCGCAGGCGCTGCTGCAATTATTGGACCAGGGGAAACCTCGTCTTCTCGCCTACAAAATCCACATATGCGCATTGTCAACAGACATACTGTGCACGGCACATCTTCCTCTTATTTGTCGTGTCATTTCTACAGTCTAGTAATAATGAGATAAAACACACTATGAAATTTCCTGTCAGGAAGAGTTTATTAATGCGCATGTCTACTAATGTGCTCCTCCTCATGCACATTTGCAGATGCCGCAGCCGTACCATGTGGCAGCTTCTGGATAAACCTCGGCGAAGACGGCAGAGTTGTTGTGATAGCCAGGAAGAAGAATTGCTCATAAAAAGCGGCGGTGATAAAAACGTAGAAGCATTGAAGAAGCCTACGACGGGACCGCTTTGCAAACAACAACATATTCGCAAGGCAAGCCCTCTGATCGTTGTCAAAACCAAGCCGGAGCTGGACGTAAAGTGTTGCGTGCCAAAGTAATGTCTTTGATTTCTACTGTTTAAGAATGCAGCAACAGCGTGCTTGTGCTCGATTCCATATATATCGCCAGGTACAATGACAAGAATTTCAGATTCATAGTTTCGGTAGTTTAGAATCCGCAGGTTATTTCTGGTAATATTGCACAATAGTTCATATTCTGGTGGTACGTTGGAGCCTTATGTCGATTGGTTTTGCCATTCTCATAGTGAGAGTGCTTTTGGATATCACCGTCTGAATTCGAATCTTCCGTCTCTGTCGACACCAAAGTCCTGATGTCTATGGATGAGCCTGTGCTCTTGAGTGGATATGGGTGTTCTTTAACCATGAAAGAATGAGGTTTCATAATCTCTAATCACTTTCAATCCTTCGTCTTAAAAATAGAAAAAAATATTAGTTTGTGTTATATATATATCCTGATGCATAAATAGTTAAATAATAATGTGAAGAAGGGGCCGACTTAGGAGTACTTATACAACACAGGAAGCATCCAATCGTCAGAAGTATCCAAGAGAAAAATATCCATGACTTCGGTTTACCCAATCCAAGGCCCCAGTGACTTATGGGGCCCATTCGGCTGATAGCCTCTCGCCTGCGAGTTTCTCACCCGCACCCCCGTTTCCATCAGCACTCTCATGGCCCAGCTAGCTGTAAGGCGCTCCGAATAGGTCTTCCACAACATTGGCATAAACTGGACGTCCTGCGTGCAATACAGCGCAATCGCCTCGGAAAGCGGCCGCTGGTTGAACACCTCATAGCTCCCGCCTTTCTCGGGAGCAAAGAGGTTCTTGCCCATCGTCTTCGCTGCAGTCCACGCCCTTCTCTCCGCGAGAGTGAGGCGTAGGTCATATTCGATACATTTTGCCAGACCCGAGAGTCGCAGTTTTGAGCGTCTCCTGGTTGCCAGCTCCATGAGCTGCAGATCCTGGACGCCAGCGAGACTGATTGCGAAGTGTGCGAAGAGCGCGTCGGAGTCATTGCGGACGTCAAAAAAGACTTTGGGTATGGCTTCTGCCTCTAAGATATGCTTGAGGGTTTGCCCCGTGGCTCCTGGGGTGTTGAAAGCCGCATCCTTAAGCGTGTGTACGTCGAGAAGATAAGTGCGGTTTTGGGGAACGACGAGAAGCTGAACGATGGAGACAGAGCCGTGCCGGCAGAGATTGACACCCTCGATATCTAGGTACAGTGATGGTGGACTCTTTGGCAGGTCCAACAAGGAATCAATAAGGCTTGCTACGGCCTGGACGGTGTCGATCAGATACCCAGAGCCGCATTTTTGATATACGATAGATGTGGACTGTAATTCTGCAGTCAGGACCGTGATGTCGTCTTTTACATTGCTGTCTGTTTCGGTTGCAGCTGATTGCGCTGAGTCTAAGCCTGTAAAATTAGTCTATTAGGTATGCACATGATAGGAACAGCGAAATACGTACTCAAGGAGGCCGAAACGAGAGTTTGAGTCTTAGTAACCACGGCTACCGAGTCATCTACTACCTTTGGCAATTTAGCACTCATTGTTAAGAATTGAGAACCAAAAATGGCAAGCTAAAGACAGACAATGGAAATATTCCATCGGCGTCCGAGTATATATATGAAAAATGCGCTCACGCCAGTCGTTACCAAGGCATGCTGCAAGGCGCTTCATGCATTTAGACTTTGGCTAGGGAGGTAGCTGAGGACCTTGAAAGGTAGCTACACCAGACAGCCTCATTTGCCTGAATCCTGGACGATAAAAACGCAGAATGCGAAATATATATACCTTGACCTCTGGCGGGATATGTTTCCACTCCTATTTTCATCCATGCAGATAACTTATGTGATTCATGGAGAGAAAAAAAAGCATAGACATAAGCATCTTTTTCATGTTGATTGAGGTGAAAGCATAGCAATGAAAATGACCCACTTGGGACGACTTGCTTACACACCATTAAGCCTCCAATGGTTATGTAGAGTGGTCAGTTATTGCAACATAGTTGGCGCTATGCAGATCTTCAAATATAGTCTTTTGATGGGGCCAATGATCTGCTGTTATGGCAGGGGGCTGTGCAGCGCTTGCCACGTCACGCATGCACTTGGAAATTGAAGTTTTAAGGTTTGATGGTGAGTTTTGATGATTTCAAACTTCGGCTTTTAAAACCTTAATATAATTTTTAGAGTTTGATCTGCATGCATTCTTGACCAAAAAAATCGTACTATCGACAACTTTTGAATGTCCCTTAAGGAGCGGGAATGTCCCTTAAGGAGCGGTTGAAACTTTTCTCTCAACCCTGTTCAAAAGAAGATGGACCTCCCTTTCATTCAATTTCTGAATAGAGGATTATTTATGCACCCCGTTAGAGCATTTATAATCTATGCAACAACCATAAAAGATAACATGTCTGTTGAACAGGCATCTTGTCTCTCTAAGGATGCCCGCCGTCGAATGTTTCTGATTTCATGGCCTACAGAAAGCCTACAGGTTGCATTAGGCCTGTTATGATAAAGTTTCCATAAGATTGATGGATAATGGGAGCCAATTTTCGTCGACTGTGCTGTGCATCTTGCAGAACAGACTTCTTGAGACAGGACCGCGATGTGGAGGATTTCAGCAGCGCTGCGAACGAAGGCCCTAATCAGGACACAAGATCCCTCCAGCAAGAATTATACTATTACTTAGCAAGGGAGTTTTCCATCAAAGTTCGTTAAAGGTCTCAAAATGCCATTTATGTAGATTGTTTACTGTCTACTTCCTACATTTTACCTTTCATTTTACCCCACACTCGCTGTTTCTAACTACCCCACCCTCCAGATCCGCGATAAGTTCCCTGATAAGATCCCCGACGGCTTCAAGCAGGCTCACCAGACATGGCAGGAGGATTATGGTGCTTTAGAGGAGGGGAAGATGCGGGGTGAACTTCTGAAGAGAAATAGAGGGCTTGGGATGAATATTCGAATTTCCTGCGGGTTTCCGCTGGCGATGCTGCAATGGTTAGCAGACCGAATATCTGAGGTCTAGTCTATTCCTCTCATATTGAGGAGTGCAATTGATGACGCAGGTTAGAAAGAATTGAAACCTTGCCACTTATGGAAAAGGCGAACTCTGTTGTTCTCATGAAAGCATCACTAGCTGCATGCTGAATAGGCAACTCCCTTTTATAACAAACCTTTCTAAAATCGACTACTATCCATTTCATTACAAAAGTACCACTAGTAAACATGTAATATATCCCCTATAAGGCGCCTTGGTATGACACTATGTTGAAGATTTGAGAGTTGACCAAAATGGAAGACTATCACCCCGCAATCTCACTAGCTTCCCCGCATCTTCCCCGGACTCTGCCCCACCATCAGCCTCCTCTAGATCGGCAATAAGCCCTGTGTACCCGGTAACCGAGATTATCACCCCGCATTCTCAATCTCCATGTTCCAGACCTATGGGGGGAATCTCCATATATCATCCCAAGTCCCCGAAAAAGGTTTTGGTATACATTCCCCCCTCCCCTCACTGCCAGCCTTCCCAGCACACGCCACCATGTCCGTCCCCGGCCTCGTCTACGCCTCCTCCTCGCTCACCTCTCCCCTCTCCCCCTCCACCTCCTCCTTCAACAAATGGTACAACGAGGTCCACATCCCCGACGTGCTCTCGCTGCACGGCACCAGCTCCGCCTTCCGCTATGCCAACGCAGATCCGACCGCCACGCCGCAATTCCTAGCCCTCTACCCGCTCGCCGACCTCGCGACGCCGTCGAGCGAGGAATTAAAAGCCGTGCCGATAACGCATGAGATTTTCCCCGCACCGAGCCATAATGCCAGTGATGTGGTGGAGTTTCGGAGTAGGCTTTATGAGCATATCCAGAGCTATGAGCCCGAGGATCAGCCAGGTATCTACCATCTCAACCCACGAAGTGGCCTAGTTGAGCTGTGATGGACAGCGTTGACAAAATCCATAGGACCGGGCGACCTGCTCTTCGCCGCAGCTATCACCCCCGCCACCGGCGCCGACGACGATCTAGATCGATGGTACCGCGAGGAGCATCTTGCGCTTCTCGCCGCATGTCTAGGCTATCGCAGGACGAGGAGGTATAAGCTGTTGCCGTTGCCGGGCGGGGAGGAGGCGCCGGAATATGTGGCATTTCATGAGTTTGATGGCGAGGCGTTGCCGATGGAACAGTTGGGAAAGACGGCGGAGACCGAGTGGGCGAGGAGGTGTTTGGGAGGGGCGCAAACGGTGGAGACGACGGTGTGGAAGTTGCTGGGAGGGTTTGGGGATCAGGAAACGGTTATCTAAGGGGTTTTGAAGAGGTGGGAATGAGAGAGGTCATGTGTATTTGCGCAGTTGGCAGGGTTTTGGAGGAGTATAAAAAAATCCCTGTGATGGTAAATCACATATATGATGGCATTTTCTGGTTAACTCCCACAGATTGCTACAGCAATCTCAAAATCGGAGAAGTCTATTTCTCGCTCGGTGAGTCTGACCCCATATATCTACCACCATCTCCAACCACATGACTGCGCCCTTCGATCCAAATTCTATAAATCTCACTCTCTCAAATCGGCAACGCTGGCATATCCACCTTTGATTTAGAAAACTTAGACTTGGCAACAAAAATAATAGATGTTGATGTTGCTTTAAGGGTTATGGCATGAGAAATGGTCGCTTCTCCCGTGGTGGTTTATTTCTCTAGTTGATAGTGTTGAAACTGAATCCAATTGGTGATTGAATTGAATTGATGAAACTATCTAATCTATGAATCTCTATTTGTATTCAAATAAAGCGTTTGTAAAAGAGTGTGTTTGCATGGGGGAATTGATTCCTCATGCACCTGTTCCGTCTCCCTCCTGTGAGCCATTTTCTCACGGGAACTATCACCAAACGGAGGATTCAGGCGCTGAATCCTCAGGGTCAACTGGGCGCCCCGGTGGCACCCACCCTTTATTTCAACAGATAGATGCTCTGTTTGCTCAAACTTGCTGATACCGTACACGGGAGGTTTGATGGATGACGAATGAATATTATGAGATTTTCCTTGTTATGCTACGTATAAATTATCTGATAAGAGACGTAAATTCCATTTTTCCGGCTCGAGTTCCTCTTCTCAACCTCTCCAACCGGCCCAGATTGCCCGCGCTCTCTTTCCCTCCGGCATTTTCCACAAAACTAGCCAACACTAACCTGAAATTTACTTCGCATGCCGAAAGAGCTCCTCCTGCGACTCAGCGGGCGCATCAATCCTCTCATTGAACTCATTTTTCGGATCAACCAGAAACGCAGAGCCTGAATCAACACATTAGTAAGGAGTCTTTAAAAATCAGGACCGGACAATCATATCATTTACCAACGAGAGCCATGAAAGTGAAGGAGGCGGCCGCAATCCACACGTAGCGGAAGGCCTCCATGGAGGCCACTTTGTAGGCGTCTTGGGATGCAAGAAGGATATCAGGTGTCACGCCTGGCACAGCCGCAAGTGCGGTCGTATTATGGGCGCTGAGTGCTGTGATAAGAATGCTGAGTGAGGAAGATGGGAGACCGAGCGGGAGGACGGCGTTGGCAAGGGTCGGATCAAGATTACGTGATAGTGTGGTTGAGAAGATGGCATTGACTATTGCGGTAAATCAATAAAGTTATGATCAGAAATACTCCCTCCCCTGTGGGGCCAAAAAAGGATGGCGGACTTACAAACAGCTAAACCAATGGAGCCACCGAGTGATCTCACTCCAATCATCAGTCCACTAGCCAATGAGATAAGCTCCGGAGGAGTGCAGAGCTGCGCTGCCGTCACGAGCGAACATAAACAGGCACCAAGACCCAATCCAAGGAATACTGGGTATCCCCACACCTGCTGCGACATCCCAGGCGTCGAAGTTATCATCAAAGTGAAGAAGATGAGAAAGCTGGTGAAAGCAACCACATTCGGGAGTCTGACAGCTTTGAGCCTCGAGCAAAACGCGCCAGCACCAATCGCACAGACACCGAACAGGATAAATGTGATGCTGTAGCGAATCATGATGATCAACGTGTCGGTCTCGTACATCGTGGCGACTTGGAAGGCGAAGTAGTTGTTGGTCGCGAAGAAGACAATACCTTCGACAAACACACAGGCAAGAGCGATGGCGAAGTTGCGGCCACGCCGAAAGAGATCGTGGTGGAACATGCCTTGCTTGGTGAATTTCGTCTCGTACAGGATCAGGGCGGCGGTGAAGAAGATGCCTACCAAAAATGTGCCGAGGACATGTGGATCTTTCCAGGAATAGGGATTCTCGGCCCAGGAGAGACCTACGCAGATGAGCACCAATCCTGCTGACAGAAGGAAGTAGCCAGTCCAATCGAGGAGATGTAGCTTCTGGGACAGAGTAAGGCTGATCTGCAGTTCTCGAAGAGGCGGGTTGTACAAGAAGACACAGATAATCGCTCCGATGGCGTAAAAGCCTGCGCCAATATACCAGAATTCTCGAAATCCAACATGGTTGCCATTCCTCGTCAAAGCACCGCCAACAAGTAGAGCCGTGAAACCCCCAGCTGCAGCTGCAACATTGACAAAGCCCTGAGCATATGGTCGCCATTTCCGAGGCAACACCTCTGAAGGCACAGCATGGTTGAGCGGCTGAGCGCCATACGAGATGCCTGCGATAACTTGCCCGGCTATTGCCACATTCATCAATGTTGCCCGGGAGATGATGATCGAGCCCACAAAGCCACATATTGAGGAGCCCACGAGAAACCACTTTCTGCCCCAGTAGTCGCCTGCCTGGGACACGGGGGGACTAAGAACCATGGTCAAGATTGTGATGGCAGATGCGAGCCAGACCCCATCTCCCGGATTTCCAACGACTGCACTGACATCTGTTTTGAGCTACTTGTTTTCAGTAGTTTGCCTTGCTATTGTACTCGACGGAAAAAGTTGCTTACCGCGCCTGCGCCGACGACATTGTACACCTGTGCAAAATAGTTGCAGCAGATTGCCTGAGCTGATCAGCGGTTGTATATCAAGACAGTGATTCATCGTCGTACCAAAACAACGAGGATCGTTTTGATATGTATATGTGCCTCAGCCTCCGCTTCACCCTCAAGAGGCACCGAAAGTCCAACGTCACGCTTCTCCAAGCTGGTACCGCTCCCCGTCGGATCTTCTGACTGCGGCGTGATGCTCATGACTGTATGATGAAATCTTTAGCAATAATTTCTTTGTTGTCGATGCTGAAGATCTCTCAGGGATGAATGTCAGAGTCGAAGCAGAAAAGTAGAGTCATTTGGTCCCTAGGTGACAAGGCGGACATCCGCGCATCTTTAAGGCCACCTCCCAATAGATGAGAGCGCAGTCACGAGATACCGGGAGCGTTCCTGTATCACACCCGGTCGTAGATCCATAAACTTGAGAATGTTCAACTCCTTTTTGACATCCGCCTGTAGAGCAGCGTTACACCGATGTCCGGCGAAGCGTTCACCGACGTACGGCATGCTTGATGTCTCACGCATGGAGAGGTTGATTCCACCACCAACTGGGCCGTTTTGGACTTTTTGGAAGATAGAGATTGCAATGGATAGAAAGCAAAGGAAAGGAGAATGTCTCTTGTTTCCCTTGTTGGATCTATCAAGGCAGTGTAGTATAAATGAACGAAGACAATACGAAGCGATAGCACTTCGAAAACGGGCTGGAATTGGCTCCGAAGATACGGTATTGCCGAGAAATCCGTGGGGAACAAGAATGTGTGTGCAACCTTCGTGGCAGCTATCTTGTGTGCGGCTTGCGGCTTGTTGATTGGTGTCGGTATTCAACGGTATATATGTGACACCTATGATTATCCGAGTGCAAGCCCTGTTAGATTGCACCTGGCTCACCAGAGAGGGAAAATAATACCCAAAAACATTTTGAAATCTTCAAGCGACGTGTCACAAAGTGTCCACCGAACCGTTGGGGGAAAAGATGGAGAGAAAGAATATTGTCGAAGTTCCCGCTATTAGTATCTCAAATCACCGGCGTCAGTCTGTAATCACCGGAGATATGTTGGATTTATCGTAAGTGAGCTGAGACCCGAATCAAATGGACTTCCCACAGGCAGACAGGCCGCAGCTCAACCTCTTTGTGCGTACTTGCCCGTTGGCTGTGTGGGGATCAACCTGGCAAAAAGATGTAGCTGCACCGCCATAGCAATCACCATAATTGGACGGCCGAAACAAACATGTCTACCATATCCGTGATGGAAATAGAGATTGTCTGGTCGATCAAGCTTGCTCTGCAGCGGGTCAGGGAACACGGTAGGATCGATGGCTGCGGTGACGAAGTCGGCGAAGATTGGGTCGTCTTGCTTAACGGAGATCTTTCTGTTGCCGTCGATGGTGGTGGTGCTTTGTGCGGTGACGGTGCGAAGATGCCAAATGCGAGAGTCCCGAGGCGGAAGACTTCGAGGGCGTACTTCCGGAGTTTCCCCAATGCTTCGGGAGTGTGTTGTTGTGCGAGTTTCTGGACCTCTACCCAGTGGGCCGTGTTTTTTTCCCGACAGGTAGAAGTCTAGCATTTGTGCAAATTGCGTCTCTTGCGAGCAAGTAAGTGGCGGAATAATTCCCAGACACATCTTTGTGCGAGTATAGTACAAGTATAGTACAAGACTTCGTCCAAGCTCTCCCCATCATCGAACATTCTATGTATTCAATGCATTCAATAGTCACGTAAAGTGTCTCCTTCGTACTTCCCATAGTCTCCTTTAAGTAGTGCAAGTGTTCCATCTTAACCGCCTCACATGATGCTGAAATGATCTTCTCTAAAATCGATGTCGAAGCTTTAAGGATCGGGCAGAATCGAGATTGAGAAATGTGTAAACGAAGACAGCAGCCATCATACATCCCACCTAACCCTGCGCCTGTGATGAGGCCTCCTTGCTCCTTTTAGTGGGATTCTGAAGATATGTGCGACGACGGTAGCATGAGAAGGGTCATTGAGCTGATACGTGTTATGAATATTCTTTGTATTCTGGCGAACTAGATCTTGTTGGAAGGAATTGGGATTCCGTGTTGGTGATGGCGGTCTCCGTGAAATGTGAGAATTTCGTCCGCGGACCAATGCAACCGCATCTGAGAGAATAGCTTTCGCAATCGTGCGGTCACTGCAAAGTCCAGAACTAGGCACCGTTCGAGGTGTTATGCGTGCTTCCTGCAATAGAGGTTGAATGATGAGATGAGGATGGACAGAGTAGAAGGTCTAAAGGCGAGATAGAAACGAGATGGGATTTTATATTATAGACTTATTAGACCCACTCGCAGTTTTAATAAATCTAGTCATGGGGGGAGAACAGTACTTAAAAGAGTCAGCTACTCAGCCACACGCTTTGAGGATGCAGTCCTCGTCGTGGCTCTCATCATCCTCGTGGTCATGAGAGCTCTAGCACTAGGCTGGTGGTGTCTGAGTGCTAGACCTTGCTTAGAGGCATATACCTACAGGCTACAGTCTCTGAGGCAGGATGGCCGGCACGTCAGTGTCTGGCTCACTCTCATTGCTCGCGCAGCTTAAGGTTAACTAAGTAGCTAGGTGGTTTGTTGACAGCTCTTCGCACCATGCTAGCGACTGCATTTAAACCCCCATTTTATATACCTTCCACGCGCCAGAGATAATGGGGCGAGCGAGTAGTGATGCTTGAACTCCCACCCTGACCGAATCGCTTGTTTCGGTATAGCGCCTCCGCAGCCAAATCAGGCCAATCACACAGCCGGCTAGCTCCCACACAGCCTAGCGTCCCTTTCCTCCCTCCTTCTGCTGACCCACGTGACATCTCTCGCCTGCAACCGAAGACAGCTCGTATTTGCCGATGCGTCAGCACAGCAAAGTAAGCAGACGTGCGGGAAACAAAAAATATTCTTCTTCTACTCGTACATATGTATCTCTGTCTGCTACTGTACATGTATGCAACGGATGGGCAAGTCGCACGGAAATGCTAAGATGTGGACAAAATGACAAGCGCGGAAATGGGAGGGCAGAAAGCGGGAGATGCTGCAAACAAATGCCGACGGGAGAGAGAGTGGCTGTGGAGGCGCCCGGGGTCGGGGTATCGATGGGCTGCTGGTGGATCGGAAGGCGCCGCCAGAGGATTGAGGAGTGGGATCGCGAATGGCCATGTCGTTGTGTCCGCAAGGAATGGCTGCCATGAGTCCGACTGACCGAGGCCGACGCAACATGGCGAGGGGTTCGACGCAGACAGCATGGCTGAAAGGGCATCGATGTCGCCCGAGATAGGAAGATGAAGATATCCCCTAGATCTGATCCACCCCCACCAAATCAGGCCACCCGATCCACGTCCTCTCTCCTCGGCACCAACTCATATCCAAAAGCGTCCTTCTCCCTCCTCCCCCTCACCATCCACGAACTCCACGCCCACCACAGGATCGCAAACACCACGCCCGCAACCGCAAACCCGCTCACGGTGAGCAACATCCAATGCTTGCCCATCCAGAAAATAGTCTGCGCATCCTTGCCATGCCAACTGTTCCCCGTCGCGATATTGAACAGGCTCCACTCGTTATTGTGATACTCGAGCGGCATCAGGATCCGCACATGCTCCTCCATCGGCCGCGTCTCGCGCTTGTACTGCTTCCACAGGATGCTGAGGAACAGCGGGCCCGTGCTGGACATGACGGTGATGTAGGGCATGCCGTAGTTGCGGGCGTACTTCTCGAGGCTGGTGATGACGCGCTCGAAGAAGGGGTGGTGCGGGACGGCGCCCATGGCGTCGTTGCTGATGCCCGTGGGCATCGTGCGGCGCAGCCACGCAGGGTACTGCAGCATGACGTCGAGGCGCCGCGCGCACCCGTCGTCGAGGTCGAGGTAGATGCCGCCGTAGTGTGAGAGGACGAAGTAGCGGATGGCGTCGGCGCGCTGGATGGGGAAGGGGTAGGCGTCGAAGGCGGGCAGGAACCAGGGGTATTCGGTGGCGATGAACTCGCGGGAGAGTGTGTCGGTCCAGAGCTGTGGGGAGTTCTAGGTCAGCGGTGCTCCTCTCTCTCGTCGGAATGGCCCTCGATAAGGCGGGGGATGGAGAGGGAGGGAGTGCCGGGAGCGACGGACCTTGTATTCATAGTCGGGATGGAGGTCGAGGCAGGATTTCTGCGACTCCTGCCATTGCAGAGGGATGGATTCGTTGATGTATGTCTGGTGGATTATGCGCGGGATGACCTGCCTGCTGCTCGGGTCCACATGCTCGCTGTCGGGCGTCATGATGTCGGCGGCGGCGATAGCGTCGGAGGCGCCATCGTCGAAGAGCAGGGCGATAAGGGTGCTGAAGGCATTGACGAGGAAGCAGATGACGACGAAGTTGATGAAGATGAAGATTTTCGTGCCTCGCCGCATCGTAACATTGAGGTTTGGTTTTCCTAGGAGGAAGTGCGGGGATGCGCCCGAAGGGATGGGTGGGCTGAGGTATATTGAGAGGTGGAGGGAGGGAGGAGAGGTCGACGAGGTCAGTTGGTGCAGTTGGTGCAGTAGGTACAGTAGGTACAGGAGATACAGTAGGTGCAGTAGGTGCAGTAGGTACAGTAGGTGCAGTACCCCTTCATGATAGACGCTACGGCAGGGCGAAACCTAGGTACAGTAGGTACGGAGTCGAGTAGGTGAAGATTTGCGGCGTGTCTGTTGTCCTGTCTGTTTGGTAGCTGGAGACGAATCGGCTGTCGGAACCACTTATGTATTTATGTACTTAGTGATTAGCGCGAGGTGTACGCGGCCTTGGTGGGGTGTTTGTGTTCGTGGTGGGGGGGTGGCTGGGATGCACAGCCTCTTCCATTATTCATTATTCCATTATTCCATTATTCCATTCCGTAGTAGTACTGATGTGGAATGCACTAAGTAGACTAATAGAGTAAATAGACTAACAGAGTAAATAGACTAATAGAGTAAGTAGACTAATAGAGTAAGTGTGTGTGAGGATCATGTGCACCATTATTACAGTAGTAGTATTTCCGATCGATTGCAGCTACATTATTTACATTATTATTTACATTATTAGATGACTTTATATGACTTTATTCTTTATTAGAACACATCAAAATCGTGAGGTAATACTGTAGGGTACAGTACCTGCCCATGGTACTCTCTAGCGTAGCACCCGCCTAACACACCCGTGATACGCGTAACGCTCCGTGCACAGCTAGAGGTATTGTAGGTATACGGATACGGATGGATGATCTCCGTACTCCTTAGCGTAATCTATGACCTATACATATCTTACCTAGATACATATCCACTCGCGTTAAACGCGTCAATTTGGCCATGCCACGGCTTTAGGGCTTCTGCTCATGCTTGTTGCCACCCTACGGTGGTCGAAAGAACCAGAAATAGTGTAGGTACAATCGTGTGCTTAAACCAATGTTTATAAAATCATCTACAAAGCTCAGTTACAATAAAAGAATATCAAGTTAGATTGAAACAGAAACATGTCAGATTCGATGTAGCTCTTCTACGCTCTTACTTGTGTGTCGCGAGATTCTGATGATGTCACGTGATAGTCGCGTTGTACCCTAGACCCAAATATGGTTGGTTGGTCGTTCGCACGTCACGTCGCACTTCGTGCTCTTCACTCCAACCTCCACTCTCAATGTCCAGAAGACGGTTCCCAGACGCTCAAGCATTTCCCATCACGACTCCGCAGCTTTCCTGAGGTGATGACCATCTGCAATGCTAGGATATTTCTGCTGAACAAAGTCGTCCAGAGTATTGTCACCAGAGAGGGCAATGGCCGAGTCATCGATGTCAGCCTAAAATATGTTCAGATTCCTTCAGCCAACTGCGAGGCTTAGACAATCTGTGCATTATGCTGCTTGTTGATGTAGAAATGCAGTATATATTACTGTAGCAGTGGGATTTATTCTTCTATTGTGCATATTTTATTAAACTATCTACGTGGGATTCTATTTATGTGCGTGCACTGTTGGCCGGCTTTTGAGTGGATATTTAGGTGAATATTCCCAAACCCTCTAACAGTTGACAGGATATGTAAACTTCTTTGGTGGAATCCCGCGCTCAACATATCCTTTCAAAGAGAATGATTCCATAATCATGTTCTATCATTTCAACTCATCCGCAACAAATATCTTTGGGACATTTGTGTTATTGAAGGGGAGTCAGAGACAGCTTCGAAGATTTGGTTAATTCAGGAACAACTGTCGCTGCAGTTCGATGATCAGGCCAAGCAGAGGCATGATATCTGATACACATTGCGAGATTCTCTCGTTATCTCTTGGCCCAATCGCCATCAGAAACCCGTACTTGTCCAAGGTTTCCCCTAACAAAGCACCTTCAGCGTATGCTCTTTTCAGATTCGATTGCTCCGACATCAACTCGTTGAAGATGCAAAAGAGATGATCTTTCGCTAGCTCTTCTCTCCGTTCTTCGCGAGCACTGACCGAGGGCTTAGCCAGGTCATGTCGGACGACGAAATGGCAGATTTCTGGCAAAGACGAGAGCTCGACCCCGAGTCTGCGCAAATTCTGAAGAACGCAGAACGCACCCTTGCGGAGTGTAATACTGGATCAGGACGTTGAGATCGATCTGCGGGAGTCCATGCCGAGAGTTCATGTCTGTTCCGGGAATGCAAGCTTCCAAGTCTGGACATGTCGTCTGGATCCTGTCTATCTCCGTCCATTGATCGCACAGGAGCGCCCACTTGCGGAGTTCTTCGTATGCAATGGCCACCTGCTCCTTGAGGATGCTGTCCCATCCGAACGATTTCTGCTCTTGCCGATCTGCTCCAAGAATCAAGTCCAAATGCACCTTTCCGATGTTATTCAGCACTCTGCCTACGCATTGCTGGCTGTCCTCTTCCATCGTATACCTAACGTAACCCGGATCCTCCCGAAGATCTCGCACATGGTCGTCTGTGGCAACTCTTCACGATCATCTTCAAACGCGAGAAATCCCAGTGACCAGGAACACTATAGATGGCGTCAGACATCAGTACAGATGGCGACTTGTCGAAGTTGTTGTTATTCAACATTAGTGATGGTTCTGGCATAATGGGCAGAGTCTCCTCGACTAACTTTTCCAAGGGGATGTCCTGTAGAAGCCCATGGCAGCAGCGAACAAGTAATCTCAAGACCCGTTCTTCCAACTTGAGAATCAGCATGTCAGTTCCTGTGTTCGCAAAATGATGCCCGGCTTTAATTCTCGCCTCGGAGCCACCGCTAAGGTGGAAATACGGCGCCCCATTAAACACGATCTGATAATCAGGGACATCTAGTACATCTTCTAGGCAGTTGATCACAGCCTCGTTGTCGACATGGATGAAGACTTTAGGCAAATGGCCACCACAGGACTTCAAGAACATCAGCAGATTCTTGTCTGCGCTCACTTGATTTTGGTTAATCCCAGGCCACATGCACGCCTCCCTGTATTCGTCTGACATGAATCCCAGATCATCACTTAAGTCTTTCGGCGCGCTCTCTTATCTTAAACAGAAGCTCGAGACCCGGTCTCTGCTTCTCTAGCATTCCAGGCCAGCCTTGGGGTAGGATTTCTTCCGCTGGGCTGTGGTCCTCTTCAGCCATCGCTTCTGCAGCGTAGGTTTGTAGTGCTCGAGGGGCTAGCTGAGATGGACGTGGTGGGCGATGCTCTCGCTACTATTTAGGGCGTGTGGGCGCAGTTGGGAGATGTTGAACACAATACAATATTGCGGGCACGGAAGAGTAAAGTGTGAAAGCTTGTAGAATTAATGTAACTTCCGAATCTAACTATTATGTGTGCCCTGCCTGTCGGCTATTGGCGTAGGTGAATATCATACTCTGAATTCACCATCAACAGGAGATTGTCCTGCATAGGAGTCTTGGGATCTCTGCAGGCAAGTCGAGGATGTTGTTAGCCGGGTTCGTTGTCGGTTTTAGACCCTGAGAGGAGTCGGTGAGATGAAAGTGTTGCTCATCGTTAAGAAGAAATACCATGTTGTTGGTGTTGGTGTTGGTGTTGCCCTTCTTTTCGAGTCATTGTATTGTTCTTTTGAGTGGCTTAAAACTGCTGTGAGATGAGTTTTGAATGTTTCTGTATAAACAGACTAGCTCCGTGGTTAAGACCATATATCATCACACTGAGGAAAATTAAAGAAGAAGACATGAATTATTCTCAATATCTTTTGTTTTCTGATATATATAATTTATAGTTGTATGTTTACAGCAAGGGATCTTCGATAGCACTGAAAGCTCGACAGAGTCCTCCTTCGCTCGACTTTTATTTATCCGCCAGAAAGGAACTAAAAGTCCATCCATATCCCATGTATAATAACTACAGCCTCCATGGGTTGAAGAAATATGATACGCAATTTCCGTCCGATGCGGCAGTGCGGTTAACGATGATAATTCCTCTTGAATCTCGAGACTTCTATTGTCTAGTCTCTGAAAGTATTTCTGTTACAAAGGGACGTTATGAGATATTGAAATTGTGGGGTCTGTCGATAAAATGTGAGAATTCCTCGGTTCGTTGAGGGAGTGGGAAAAGAGGTCAAGAGCAGCGAAGCTTGGGAATGAAGACTCTTCATGATATAGAATGAAATAAAACGATAGATCTTTGAATGAGGGGGATTGTTTGGGTTTTATATCCCTACGTCATAAGCTTGTTTCAAAGTCTTAACCGTCAATGCAGTTTGCTCATTTCTGGTGATTGCTGATCACAACCTCTGCATTGTTTTGCGACTTCTCATCAGCCTCAAAAATGTAACGCTGGAATCATTATGACATGACTCTTCAAAGCAATCTTAGCTCAAAGATCAACATAAAATCCAATGCAAAATTAAACAGTGTTAAGTAAAGTCAGGCTTTTCCTCCCGCAGTGGTCGTGTGCTGGAAAATACGAAGAAGTCGAAAGAGATCGAGCAGAAAGTGACTGAACCCTAATGTTTCGCAAATTTACAAGATCAGTTTAAAAATTATTTTAATAGATTGGTCGTGTTTAGAAGGTTTCAAGAGAGTGCTGACATTTGCCATTGTGTGAAGGAGAAATAGGAGAGGGATAATGTTTTGGACGTAAAGAGTGTCTTCATTAGCACAGGTTGAAGTTCAGAATTGATTGCTGAATTCTAAAGAAAGATTCTACATTTAACGAGTAATTGTAGATATTAATTGTTAGTTAAGATCCGCGTGATTTAGTCTAATGGCGATAATAAACTGGCCATAAAGTGGCTTGAGTTCACATCTCACTGAGTTTTAGACAAATAACAAACATCACAGGGGAAGTTTTTGTGAATTTATGTTATTCCATTGTGGTTGACTATGCCACTTGCGATATCCTTTCCTATAATTCTCCTCTTTAACCGTGCTCCTCGTCAAAAATAAAACTCCAGCTCTTTCTCATGACTGTTGATGAATTTCCTGATCAACGTCATGTTGATGATGTGCAATTTAAATCAACCAACAGAGCCCAGCTACTCGGCCATAATTCAAGCACATTGCTTTGCCGTCCATCTCTTTCATCATAAGCCACCTTCCAGTATCCACCTCATTCCTTCAAAACCTTCAGACGTCTCCCTGGTCCATCCATAAGCTCCGTTGATTCTCCTACCGTGGCGTCGTGCTGCCTTACAGGATATCTTCTTCGCTGGATGCAGGTCAGAAATTGGATGCTCCGGTAGACGTTCAGACGTATTGATGTGAACTGCCAGGCTGATCCCCAAAGCTTGTTCACCATAAAGCCAATCGCATGCATAGTATGAAGAAAAACAACCCAGGGGATCTCTCCAGGCGGATCGGAGCTCATTGCATTGAAGGATATCGTGGAAAAGACCTTCAAGGCGCATTTGGAAACAGCGAATACGGGTTTGACATCCACAGTATCCTCTGCGTCTACTATCGGTGCTTTGGAGAGTCCGATAGGATCTGGTTAATTATACGGTACTTTATGACCCTTGATCTTGGTCGGACTCGTGGGTTTAACTAAAGTTCCTCGTCTTTGAATGATCGTCCGCGGCAGATTCTAGGATGCACTGATATTCAGCCTCAACCTTTTTAATCGCTTTGGGAATCTTATATGAGTATGTTGCGAAGTCAGAGGCATGCATAATATTCCACAGTTACTAGCACTATCAACACGCAGATACAGGAAACAGTAGACTTGAGCAAGAGATCAGAGCCGTAGAATTGACCAGCGAAAAAGGTACCACAAATATAGTTCGCCCGGAATAGGCACCTAAGAATCCGGTTGCCCATTTCGAAGCTTCTTTTCTTTTTCCTAGAATCCTATGATCTCTTCCCTTCCCTCTTTTTTGCTCCTAAGCTGCCTACTGCCTGCTCGGCGTTGACCATAAATAATATTCCCCTAATTAACGTGTTGGTAAATTTAAAAATTTAGAAACAGCGACCGTCCCCGCCGCGGGCCCACCGCAGAGGGTTTAGAGATTGTCACTAATGTTGTGTAAATGCCGTCGAGACGGTCCCGAGTAAGATGTGAAGTTACATATGTCGCCTCATACGCCCTAGTGAGGGCATCCGCGGCGCTGAAAGGAACGAAGCGAGGTGAAGTGGCGAAGCGTGAAGTGTTTGCGGGCATCATCTCCCGCCCCGTCTCAAGCGCCTTAGAGCTGAACTCGCTCGCGACCCTAGGACAGGACAGTGCGCTCCGAACTCTAAGTTGCTGGCGCCTAATCGACAGAACGAGACGAATGAGATGATGCCGGCATGGGTGGGGAGCAAATGCTCTTTACATAACTAGGTAGCCGGCGCCGAAGTTTTCGCGTTGGAGGGTGCAGGCGGTGCCCTGCCGTCCTTGGCCTGGCCTTGAACCGTGCAGAGAACGCCCGTGAGGCCGTCATAGAAGTCTCTCATGTTGACTCTGATGTTGACTCTCAAGACAGCCATTGGAGTTGAATTTCTTCAAGGACAGAGCATGTATAGTGCAGATCCACGGTATGATTCGAACAGGAAAGGCACGCCTGGCCAAGTGTTCGCCTCTCGTGAGGTTATCATCTCCGGCGACGCTTTCAACACCCCTCAAATCCTGAAGCTTAGTGGAATTGGTCCTGCGGCTGAACTCCAGAAATTCAACATTCCCGTAGTGGTGGATCTTCCCGGTGTCGGAATACACATGCAAGACAACTACGAGGGAGGAATTCTGGGAACCTTCAGCAGGGCTATTCAGGGGGGTTTCTTCCACCTCATGTGGAAATCATCGGTTGCCAAGCTTAGGGACATCTACTTCTTCTGCCGCGCGTTCGCCTTCGAAGGTTTTTGGCCAGGATTCCCCACATCGTATCCAAACAACTATGAATGCGCTTTTGCCCATCTGGGACCACGCAATATGGACGGCAGAGTTATGTTGAAGTCAGTGAACCCACAGGACACGCCCGACATCAATCTCGGCTTTTTTTCTAAGGGCAACGACGAGGATCTCTAGGCCATGCTGGAAGCAGTCAAGTTTTTTAGAGGCATCCTTGCCAAAGTGTCGGGCAACACGTTTAAGGAAATGCATCCTTACACTCAAACAGGTTGTACGGACGACTCACAAAAGGACTACCTCAGAACACATATTTACTCGCACCACGTTACCAGTAGCTGTGCCATCGGCGCTGATAGTGACAAGATGGCTGTGCTGGACTCTAAGTTCCGAGTGAGAGGCGTCAATAATCTCCGTGTCGTCGATGGTTCAGCTTTCCCTCAAGTGCCAGGAGCCTTCCCTGTCATGCCGACATTTATGATAAGTGAGAAAGCCGCCGAAGAAATCTTAGCTGCGGCTAAGTAAAGGAATGGATATTCGGTTCTCAAACATAACATGGTACAGGATGTGGAAGAGTAAGGAATGGGTACACTCTCATTTAAATATATGCAATTTTGAACAGCAACGAGAATGAAGGACACGTTATGTCAGAGTCATGCTTTCTGTATAAATTTCCAATAGGCTGCCTTCAGCTTTGTTTATTATTTCATACAGACTCTACAGATTTGTGACCTTCATTTCTTGGCTGCAGAGACCCCCCCCCACAACCACAATTCCCAGACCCGTCTCCTCTGCTTCTAGATGTACCGCATTTCCCCCAGATGCTGGATGAGAGCCAGTAGTTTGGGTGGAAGCATGAGTTCCCTGTGGGGATACATGACTAATGTTGTTCTGTTAACGCCAGGTGATGAGATGAAGTAATGCTAACATTATACCACGTGAAATCCTCGACACATGATGTTTATTGGTTGTCGACAGTTAACTAAGACGGACGGGTTGGAAACGGAAGCCTTCTCCGTAGTCTAGAGACTATTTCAGCATAATCGTTCTCGTTTTCTGCTGTTACGATGCCGTGCCTGACGAAGAAATCCAGCATCACCAGTGCACTAGCCGGCTTCCATCTACCTTCCCTCATACTCTCCATAGCCTCCTCCATCGTCATCAAATGAAACGCATGGACATCATCGTCGACCACCTTAAAAACCGCATCCTCCCCAACTTCGAGATCATAACAATACAACAGCCCCGGATTCATCAATCCCACCTCCCCTCCAGCCTTCTCATCGCTGACATTAAAATAACCCACCGTTCCCACCGGTTTGGCCTGTTCTCTTACAACCCGATCGTCCAGTCCCGCCTCTTCCTCCGCTTCCCGCACAATACAGTCAAATGGCATCTCCTCCGCTGCAACGCCGCCCGCGACGCAATTGTCGAGCATCCCGCCATACGTCGCCTTCTGTAGCCCTCTTTGCGGAACCCAAATTTTCAGTCCTGATGGCGAGCGCACATAGACGTTCATGTGCGCACCGCGGCCAATGATGCCGAAGAGCGAGGAGGCGGAGCGCTCGATGGCTACGTCGAAGCGCGCGCCAAGAATCGGCATTTTCTCGTCTCGCTTCTTGCCGAGACGCGGGAAGGTCTTTTTTTCTCGCGCAAGGTCGAGGAGAGAATCGATGGAATGATTGCATTGGGCTTCCCAGTCATTCGCGTTGCGAGGGATGAGATGGATTTCTCGGCGTGGGGGTTCGCTCAGTCTGAAGTCACGTGTCCAGGGCATTTTCTTTGCGATTGAGTCGAGGAGGAAACCGTGAGGGCGGTGGTCATGAGGAAGGAAGAAGAGCCATAGGGAGGAGAGTTGGTAAGAGTAGGCAATGTTGTCCCACAGATCGGCGTAGGGGAAACTGTGGGGATTAGTCAGTGAGGGAAAAGGAAGATGGAACCGGAATGCTGTCTGTACTTATCGCAATCATTGACGACGTCCAAAAGACTTCGAACTGCTTCTTTTTCATCCATCATATAGGGCCTCTGGGAGACGTAGTTTATGTAGTATAAGCCGTTTCTCTGGATGGGAGAGGAGTGAGGACCGACGTTATAGACGTTATGGCAAGCTCAGAGTAGACTGTGGAGACGAGATCTCGCATCAGATTAGATCGATCGGTTGAGATCGTCGCTGATAGCGGAAGATTTATAGAAAGCTACCCGGCAAGCTGTAACCCGGCTGGACACCTCAGGCCGGCCTGCCCTCTCCATACATAAATAACGACCTCAGATCCTCAGCCGGTTCCTTCTGGAGGATAACATAACAGCATGTGCGCCAAAACATCAAATCAAACAACGCGGTCATGTTTGTTTGTATGGTTGCTTTCTCTGAAAGAAATCATCAACTTCATTCACGAAATTTGAAGATCTATTCCACTCATTTGGGTGCAAAACTTCAATCTACTGTCGATTCTACGCTGACCATTACAGCTTACTGCTTCATTTCTATCTTACTTTTGAGCTCGGATTCCTTGAACAGGAATACTCTGCAGCGATGTATTTTCCAAAGGAGCCAGAAGATTAGAATACTTTGGCTGCAGTTGGTACATTGAATAATAATTTCCCTACCACCATTGCGTACATCCCTACCAATCTCTCTTCTTCTGCCTTATTTTGAATATGCGTCCTAACAGAGCTCATAGACAGTTTAGCTCGGATGTCGTCTAGATTACTTGCACTCAGCCAATAAGTCCAGATGCGCCACTTGTGGCCCGAAAGCTTCCTCGAGCTTTCACTGTGTACAAACCGCTTCTCTGTCGCCGTTCCGAGTACTGAATAAAAGGCTTAGCAAGCCAGTCGAGATGCAGATGATATTGGACAATCTCACAGATACAATCTGAAGAACATTCCCATACCCGAGGAACTTTGCAACACAGATTGAACACCGGCATGGCTTGAGTCGGTTCGAGCCTTTCTTGTTGGCTTGGCCGCCGACCAAATCGATACAAATGACAATGAGGTTGCTGAACTCGGGCTTAATGAGTGTCGCGATTATTTTGCCACAATTGCGGCTGTTCGCTTGGTCTCCATTCTGGGAAGACACATCAACAGGTTTTCACTTATCTGGTTTACGTGAGAGGAAAGGGAGCTTTCCGCATCAGACGAACTTCTAGTCATATGTCTTATTATCAAGTTTTATTCCTTTAAGCTTGGTTTATCGTCACATCCTACATTGTTATGGAGAGGGAAAGGAGAGACGTTGGAAGAGTCTTGAGGTTGGGACTACGTGCTGCACTTTTACTGGGGGGCAGAATATCTAGCAAGGTATTTTCTGCCTCTTTAAACTTTCTTGCACAGCCTAGTTCCGTATTCAAGAATAGTCCAATGTTCCGTCCTAGGCGTGCTCTTCGCATAAAAAACACCATTCGGGTCCCACTTCTTGCGCACCTGCAACAGCCGTGGGTAATTCGCTCCCCAGTACGACTGCTGCCAGTTCGGCTCATTGATATTGGCCTATTGCAAAAAATGCGGCGTCAGTACCGCACTTCCTTATTGAACCAATCCAGCACAGATCCATGTCATAACGTTGCGTGAAGAGAAGGGAAAGATTGCATACCTCATTCACATAAGTTGCCGAACTAGGGCTCGCATCCCTCATCAGCTTATCGACCACATCCGTCAACCTCCTCTCCGCATCTTGGCGCTGCTGCCACGTCAAGCCCTCGGGCATGCCCATAATACTGATGCTGGCGCTCACCGTGTCCCTCCACGCGGGGTACATCGCGTTATCAGCAACCGGTACGGCCTTGCCGGGCCCCACGATGTGGCCGCCGATGGCCGTGAACGAGGAGCCGGAGCTCGCCGCCAGCACGGTTTTATATGCGTTGACGATGGCGTTGCCGTTTGATGCAATGTCTTGCTTGGTGAAAATGCGCCCGCCGGACATGCCTTGGAAGCCGGTGGTGTCGTCGGCAAAGAGGGCTATGTAAAGATCGTAGAAGGTGGAGAATTCGCGGGTAGTGGAGGTGAAGGGGACGTTGTCAGCCCTGAGCTTGTCGAAGAAGGGTTTCACGACCTGGAAGGGGTAAATAAGAGGGGAGGAAGAGGGACGGCAAGGATACTGACGGCTTCGAGCTTGGCTTTGTTCATATTTGGCCCGGCAATTGGCTGAAGAGAGAGGCTGCCAGAGGGCAGTGCATACCACACATAGATGCCGTTGTCGACGAAGTAACTGGCCATGTTGTGGAAGTCGGCAAGTCCTTTCCAGAAGAGATTTTGGTCCCAGGTATTGATTGACAAGGTGATACCTGCAATTATCAGCGCCTGTCCTTCGCTCTTGACGCTCCTCTCGTCTGGTCTACAACTATGAAAACTCACCTGTCGAAGGCATCTCAGGGAACGTCTTGATCGTTACGGAAACAACGACGCCAAAGCTTGATGGTCCGCCACCCTTCAGAGCCCAGAAGAGATCCTGCCGTGACAACGTCGAAAGAAAGTGCCTGGTCAGCACCTATTCCAATTATCAGCTCCGACTCAAAATAGCCCAAAATAGTCGACCTTACCCATGCCAAAATACGAGGCCAGTGGGCCATGGCCTCCTCCTTGGATATATCCTCCAGCCAATCCCACAGTCTTTACAGACGTCAGCAAGTCGATCGCAAAATTCAAGAGATCTAGAAATGTGGACACTCACAGCGCACTCTCCGCCCACCACGACAACCTTCGGATTTTGATTGTACGCCAATTTATACAGATCTGCCGTCTGCATACCCGCCCCAATCGTGACCGCACCTCCTGTCCAATTTCCCGGTCCGGTATATGCCTTGATCCAAGTCATATCCTTAAAATTGTGCGTATTGATTGCTAGTGCGCCATAGCCAGTTGAGCGGCCCATAAAATCATGGCCGGTGTTGCGGATTATCAGACGCAGGTTGTTGGTGCGGGCAAAATTGACGCCAGCTTGGATGTGCTCTTTGGTCTTGGCGACTATGGTGTATTCGGGCACAAAACTGAGACCGCAGATGGAGTTTTGGGTTGAAGAGGAGGGGTTGCAGGTGTTGTTTGTCCAGTAAGGCCAGAGGTTGGTGGAGTCTTGGTTGATCCTATTGGGCGTCAGTAACCGCATTCTTCGTTGACTCGAACCATTACTGCTGGAAAACAAGATAAAAGGGATCGAGGAAGGCACGCACATCCAATCTCGAAGCTTCGAATTCGCTTGTGCTGCTTGACAAGTCTGGCTGTTATATGTCGACAGCCCATTGTAGCTCCGATAACAACTCGCCCCAATAGGAGTCGTCGCGCGCAGATTCCCGCCTACGGCTGTATTGAGAGTCGCCGAAGCAGAGGCACTGGGCCAGCAGGAGTCGGTCTTGTAGCATTTGCAGGCGTAAGTTTGACCGTTGACTACTGTGATTGGAGCATTGCTTTGGCGGTTGTCAAGGATCGGGCCTGCGGAGACTGCGAGGAGTTGGGAGAAAAGAGGGACAAGATGGATGAGCTTCATTGTGGAAATTCTGATAATTGATGCTCATAACATCTGGAGGGATTCGATGGGGTAGACAGGAAAGTTATAACTCTCCATTGCTAACATCTCACTTTTAGCAATACTGAGGTATGTTCCCATGATTATTTTTCTCATATTTCACTGTATTTTCCCGCAGCCGCAGACGATATTTCCATAGCTTAGTTACATCGCACTTGGAATAATCTACAGAACGCGGGGAAATATGCTCAATCCGTCTTGCAGGAACACCGAAATACGACATAGTACTCTCCCCCATTCTCAAAGATCGTCGGACCAGTGGAACGTGGTTCTGTTTTCGAAGTATTTCATTCGTCTGATATCACGTTTGGCGAATATGTGAGATAAGATAATATGGCCTGCGTTCCTTTGTAGGCTGAATCAGGAAGACTGGAATACGACGTTACGCATGAGCCGTCAGGGCTATTTACCCAATTCGTATTTGCCGAGAGCATGTGACGTACTTGACACTCCGGCATTGGGATATGCCGAAATGCCATTGTGAGGAGGGGAATGGATATTAAGAAGGAAGGAAAGAAGTCGAAGAATTTGTAAAGCCTAATATGACTGCATGTTCATTCACAGTCACATCTCCAAATAGCATCGGACAAGCTTTCGTGATGCGACGACCGCTGGCAATGACATTAATTATAGTGAAGAGATGCACAATTTCAATAGCAAACCTCGGTTTAGTCCTAAGAATGACAATGACTTTTGTAATTTTAGGAGCAGATACGTCTTTTCATTCCAGTAAGTAGCAAGCTTGGTGAGAGAATGGCCTTCATTTCAATACCAAAACCACAAGAACTAACTACAGCAACCACGGGAAAACCCTTTCGCCTCCGAAAAATCTCCGAAAAATCTCTCGACTTTCCCCCTTTGATATTCACATACCAGCTCCTCTCTCCTAGAGTCTCAAATCCACCTCCTCGCCGTGACCACCACCGTGGTCGGATTCGGGGTAGCCGTGAGCCTCAAAGACATGCACCTCGTCGGCTTCGGGGGCGCCCGACTCCTTGTAGAAGTGCGGTAGTCCTTCATCCATCTTCATCAGCATCTCTCTCTCTCTTGCCACACAGCAACAGGGCAAAGGAGAGGGACGGAGGTGCATCGATGTGCTTACCAGGCTGGGAAAATGACGTCCCGCTATCGTGAGATTCATTGTTGTGGATGGAGATGGTTACACGAGACCGAGCGTGGTTAGTTTTGACTGCAAAAGTAGGTTTGAAATTGGAGAGAAAAATAACAGGGAAAGAGAGGTTTTAAGTCAATTGTTGCGGAGGTAGTTCCTCCTTCCTTCTGAATTTGGATTTTGGAAGAGGGATTACTTGCTTAGGTCGGATAATGCTCTTGCTGTTATGTTAACCTGTGGATTCCTGTTTTAGAATCGGCATACCGGATCTCCGTAAGATGAACGAGAAAGAAAATATACGCCCAGATGGAGTTCATAATAGAAATCAGACTATAATGAGAGGTCTTCGACTGAGACTCTCTAATAGACGCGCATCGCCTCATCCTTGCCAGATAATTCCAATTCACGCCTTCTCGATGGTATATATCATGAAGGAATCTATGATATCAAATCACATACTATAGAGAAGATATGTTAAGTAGTAAGTTTGAAGATATGAAGCTCTTCTCACAAGCTCTAAAGCCCAGAGTCCAGGCCAATGCCTTTTCAGGGGCTAAATGTTGGTTTAAGGTTAAAAAGTGGAGAGACCGGCAGCGAGCTGCTCCTTCGGCATTCTGCCTGTTTCAAAATACCGATTAGGCTGTTTGTGTGTGCTGGCTCGCGAAGGTAATTTATCTGCGACTGCTGCGTGAGGCTGTTTGGGGCGGATAATTTGGACATGGCGATGGAGAGCACAAGCGCAGATGCTGGGCCGATTTTGACGTAGATTTCGAGGGTCTGAAGTCAGGGGAAGAATGCGAGGTTTTGAACGGCACTTTTCTGAGTAAGAGCACAACGGGTGATGATGGAAACTTGTCTGCGCCGAAGCAAAGCGCGATTGCGGATTGGGGATGCTTCACGTGAGGGCTCACATTCGCAGTGGAATTGAAGGAACTCTCTTGGTGCTCGACCACTGAGAGAAGCACAACTCAACGAAAGTGAGTTACGATAAATACGATATCGAAGACCTGACATCGCCAGAATTTCAGTTTCTCAATGTACTTCACTCGTCTGTCTTGTCTTTTCAGCCTCCACCTTATACTTCGCCCCGCTGAACACCCCTCTGTCCCTCGCAAACCACCAGAACACACTGAACATGAACAGCGGCACTGCACCAAACACAAGACATCCATAATTCATATCCTGCGGCACCATGGACTGGCACGGCGAGAAGAACAGGAAACGCTTGTGAAGACTGTATATGCCACCGTCAACACGTTCAGCGCTATTGCGAACTTCCCGAGCGAGAACGAACGCTCAACGAGCGGTGGCCCTGAGTAGCAGCGCATGATCAATAGGATCAGCGGGATCAGGTACCAGATGTAGAGGCCGAGACCCCTACAATGCCGTTGAAGGCCGTGATAGAAAGAGCCGATGTTCATGAGTGCCAGCAATAAGATGATGCCTGGGCTCAGCAGCACCGATCGCAAAGGGGATGTCGAATCACGGGCTGATCTGCGCAAAATACGCGGAAAACGGAATCCGTCCACGGTAAATGAACGAAACAGAGACCATGATACCAACAGCGGCGTGGATGCTGAGGATGAAGAGCGCGATGATCATTGCTGTGATGCCAGATTGGAAGCCGACGGCCGAGAGGAAGATCTGCATGAAGGGGAAGCCTGAGGGGGGTGCTGAGGACGAGATCGAGGTCAGATAGACGGAAAAGAAGAACGAGCATGAAGGCAAAGCCCATGACGCCGTTGATGAAGATAGTGTCGATTAAATACGAGGGAGCTGGATGGCTAGCTGGTCGGGGGACCGCTACATGGATGTTAGACGCTGCATCAGAAATATTGTTCATGAAAAACGACTGGAGCGGAGAGTGATAGTGCTATGAACTCATCAAATGCGTTGCGCCGTCATAATCAGACATGCAGTAGGCGTCGCCGAGCAGGCCAATAGACCACGCCAAACCACCGTTATCCGAACTGGAGTTATTCTGAAAGATCTTATATCTTCTTCCAGTCTGCATCGGTTTTGACTGGTCGAATTTGATCTTCCTAGACCTGCTTACATGAGAATCTAACATAATGCAGCTGTTGATAGTGCTGTCGACATATGAGGGTTATCTGTTGCCGTATCGAAGTCAAAGCGACATATCTGCAATTACCAAAGATCTGTAGCTCCGTTCCAAGCATGAGACAAATAGATTCTGAACCCACCATAGTATTCACGTCGATAGACCTCGTGGGAGCTTTAACTCCAGCGCGCTGGACATATTAAGCTGGCTTCCCACAACTTCAAGAGTGATTCGTGTTATAGTGGCCCAGCAATGCCGATATGTTCTGAGCGATCTCGTTCGCATGTGCACCGCCTCGATGGTGAGACCATATCCATGATTGTCGTGAGAGGGCAAGATTAGAGGACTGAATTCTTTGGAATTTATCAGCTCGAGATGAAACGGCGCTCCTCTCAATGGTCTAGGTGAGAATGATAGGTTTACAATTGCCACATGGACAGCATGGAGGATGATCAGGTATGAAGCTCATGAATATCAATCTCTAGAACGAAGAATAAACCAATCTCCTACCCTTCCCGTGGGCTCAGTGATGAGAATATATATTCATTTCCACGTCAAATGAGGCGCTGGTTGAGCCGCTGGTGTTAAGGCGGGCGCTGATGGAAGGAAGATGCGGATGTTGCTCTGGTTGGTTGATCTTATGGTGAAGTTTTGTGCTGATGGAGTTTCTAGGTGTGCTGATTCTGTTTGATATGATGGTTGTATGTTGAATCATGCAAGAGGAATAAAACTGCTGAAAGGGTGAATTGATATTCACCTACGCTCGCTTACCCCTCTATATCGTCTTAGAACTCCACACATATTTTTTCTCCTTAATCACAACGATATCAACTCTGCTACTCTGCAGCGTAACAAAAATAACAACACCACTTCGGCAACTACAACGACAGTGTCTGCCATTCCCCGACTAGCCCCTTATAATCTTCCGGCCCATACGGCCGAAATAACTCTCTCCAGCCCCCTTTCCTATGAACCTTCAACCCCAGATCGCCCAACAACAAATCCAAATACGGCACCGCATCAAACACAAAATCCGGAAATGTGCTAAATCCCTCCGGATATCTCCACTTCGCATACCGGCTATGCAGCACACTCTGATACCTCACCAGCGCCTCATCTTTTGGGATGTTCACCGCGCCCTCCTTCCCCGAGAAGTACGCCGTCACCCATAAAGCCTGCGCCTGCGCAATGATCGGCACCGAGATCGTGAGCATGTATCCCATAAAGGCAATATCGCAATCCTTGACGGTTGAGGGAGGCACCATGAAGCGATAGTGCGTGAAGGACTCCTGTCTCTCCTCCGCCACGGCACCAGTTGGGTCGCTGAGACCATTGATTTCAGTCATCGGCCTGTAGTGTTTCCTCGGCTGAGGTTGTTCTTTCAGGCGCGGGAAGCGCGTTAATATCTCATTGTCTGCCTTTTTAGTAAGTGCCGGAACGTCGGAATCCGCGCCCGGAGGATGCGGGAGGCCTAGATCAAGGTCCGCTGGCAGGAAGTCGAGGGCGGGCGTGTGGCGCCAGCCCGTCCCACACACCAGGGCGTCGATGGCAAGTTTCTCTCCGTGGTTCAATTTCACGGTGTTTGGCGCCAGACCCTCAATGTCGGCGATGTGCACGGAGACGGTGCCGTTGCGGACGAGCTCGAAGAAGTCGGTCTCGTGGTTGAGAATTGATAGGCCAGACGCACCAATAAAGAAGGCGTCGGACCAAGGCTTCAGCTTCGCCATCTCGGGATGGGAGTCGTATTTATTAAGAGTACAGACGTCATTCCCGAGGATGGCCCAGAAGGCATTTGTGAGACTGCGACCGAGCGCGGTGCCATGAAAGAAGGAGCGGATGCGGGGGTAGCCATCAGCGCCCCCCCAGATGCAGGGGGAGAAGAAGGTCAAAAAACGGGTGTGGATGAGCTTCTCAAGCCAGATTTTTAGGGGTGTGACATGCGTCGGAGCCATCCAGGTAGGGCCGTGGCCAGATTCTTTTGATATGTTAAGGCAAAATGGGAAAAAGGTTAGAGGGAGAGGGAGAGTAAAGACGAACCTCGGATAATCCACTCAACTTTGATCCCTTTACTTGCGTATTGATAGACGGCATCCCAAGAGGACTTTGTGCTCCCAAAGACCGCAACGGATTTTGCACTTTCCAGAGTACCGGAGTGCTCTTTGAAGTCTTTTATATGAAAGATGGGCGCCCCAAAAGTCTCGGAGCCGGCAAATTTGGGGAGGAAGGCATCAGATGTCATGCCTGTGGCAGCAATCAACTTCTTCGCCAAGACCTGCGAAGTTTTGAGCGGTTCATGGTCATTAAAGCAGCGGGCGATGGTGAGGAGCCATCCTTGGCCCTTGACCTTCTCAGCGCTGAGGACCTTTGTCTCTAAGCGGATTTTCGGGGTGATACCGAAATGCTCAGCGTAGTCTTTGAGATACTGATGCACGACGTAGCCGGGTATATGCTGGCCCCACGTGACACCATAGACGGCGGTGTCCATGCGGAAATCGCTGAACTCGTAGGTGCCATAGAGATTGTTCGTTTTGAGGCCAGGATAGACTCTCCTATCGGCCCATACCCCGCCGATTGTCTTCTCCGAGTCGAACACTGCCACGCTTGCACCCGGATTTACTTCGAGATACGTTTTGGCGGCTACAAGGCCGTGGTAGCCTGGAGATGGTCAGTGACGGCGTTGCAGATGATTGCGCTCAGAGGGCAGACCGGCGCCGATAATCGCGAGACCCAATGTCTCCGTTTCAGCCATGCTCCGAGGTCGATGGAGATGTTCCACTCGTGAGACAGGAGAGCCGAGACATGATGGCTTGAGAGCAGTTTATGAAGGGCTCTTTATGAGGGTGGTGTGAAGGATTGGCCAAGATGGCTGGGGTCGGTGAGTAGTCAGCACTGAGCATCAAGGGATATTGTGGCTATATTTATTAGGCCAATGAGAATTGCATGCAAGCTGGCATGGGGGTCGACAGGGAGGTGATCAAATAACTCAAAATAAAGTAGAATGTACATCTAATTTTTACAAACTCATGTTGATTTTGAGTTTATATTATAACATTTCTCGGTATTTGTTATGATTTGTGCGTAGCGTTTTACAATAGGAGCACCTTGCATTTGCCATGTCGCTAGCTAATTGACTACCACCCCGAATATAGTCAATACATATGACTACATTGAAAAAGAACATGAAAACTGTTTATAAGATATGCAATAACAACACAAGTAAGCAGAGGAGGTCCTTTTTTTGCACTGAATTTGAAATCTTACTACTTTGTTATTAGAATGTTAATAACCCTTAGCAATCTTAGCCTTGCGCATACCTTAACTTCTCGCGTCAACGTTATCACGAACATACTGTCGTGACATTAGTAGTTGATTAAACAGCAATAATCATGAAGTCAAGAAAAAAATTTAGGGTCTAGATCTTAAAATTGTAAATAGGCTTAACATCTAAACCACTAATTTTCGCATTATGCTATTACGTTTAATGTCTGTACTTTGTTTGTATTTGTACTTATGATAATTTATAGGGGTCCTGCTTTCGCAAGGAAATACTAAAATGGGTAGGGCTGAAACAGTGTTCAATTGTTTTACTCCGTAAGACACACGAATTTTCTACCTTAACTTGGCATGCATTCGTCTGAAGTTGAACTACCTTATGTATTATAATTTATGCATATTCAAGTTTCCATGATATTAGTAGAAAGACAGACTTCACGGTGTTGGGTGCCAGACTCTCAATGTCGGCGATGTGCACGGAGACGGTGTTCAGGGACCGGCGACTACAAGTGACTGTTCACTTCGAAAGACTGTTCACTAGGGGGACAGGAGGGAGTATTCACTGTGATTTACTATTCGTTTCGAGGAATGTATCTTTGAGATAGTAGGATATAATTGCAAACATGCAAGATATTTGAATTGAAAACATTGATCTGCCATAGGGTGAGGCTCTAGAGAATTCTGGAGAGACACCGGTTGGTTTTGGAGAGAGTATGAGCCCATTACTAAGTCACTAGCTTTAATAAGTCCCCTGGCTAAAGGCAAAGCCAGAAGGGGGAAGGTAAAAACTTTAGAATGGAGTTTTGGTAGTAGTCCAGCCAAAGGCAAAGGGGAATAAGGAATAGTTAAGGTTTAGAGCTAGAGGCAACTATAAGAAATATAAGGCGGACTAGAATCGGAGGATCTCCAGTTATTAGTCAATGTACGAAGCCCGCCTGATACTTCACCTTCCTGAATCTCATATTCTAGTGTTGCATATGAGATTATGAGCTCATGAGATGATAGATGGGAAATTTCAGCTAACCAATACATCATACCTATCTAGCTTGTCTTTCCATCCGTCTGGCAGTATATAAGCGCTTCGTGGACAATGTCTTAAAACCTCTTGTAAATTACAACAAGTCTTTCAAAAAATATCGCTTCCTTGATATCTCCACAAAAGACCCAAAATGCTTCTTCCAAACATATTACTTCCGGCTATCATATTTGCCTTACCAGGCCGCGGACAAGACAACACTACCCTGGAAGCTCCAGGCCTGAGTCGTTGTACATCCGACATGATTGAAAACATGGATGTGATGAATTGCCTTTGCCAGGAAAGAGGTAGCACCTGCCCCCAGGGACAAAGATGCGACCAAGGAATGTGCGGCACGACGAATATAGCCTCTCTCGGCGAACTCATGCAATGCGGGCATGGATGTACATCTCCCAACGGCGATTGCGCAGCGTGCAATCTATGGTTCCGCAGTCTCTGCATCTGTCTAAAGGACATAGAATCCGGATCACAAAGTACAACTTGCAAGACCAGTGGACCTCTTCTGACGCAGGATCCGGTCTGGATGCTCCTGAGCGCGAACGACTTGATCACCACAACGCAACTGTTGCCCGGCATCTTGGAACTGTCACAGGCGCACAATCCAGAGGCAGGCTGGACCTTGGGGCAGGATACGTACAAGAGAGACCAGCAGGGACTGGCCATCAATTCGGTCCAGTCACGGTCGGAAGAGCAGATTCACATCCACGTCTGCCCCATTGGCACGACGGCCCAAACCCTTCGCGATACACTGTCACATCGGAAGTACAGCGACTACGTGACATTGGCAGACGTTCCAACCGTTCCAGACGTTCAATGCCGAGTCGCACCTCAAAGGGGTATTCCCATCAGTGGCGTGGCGCAAACCATAAAAGATTTTCTGGCAAAGCCGTCAGTAGCGGCTTGCGATTCCTATGTGGGCGCGGGTGTCATAACGGATAACAATGATTATACCTGGATGTGCATTTCTACTGCCAGGGGTGCTGCTGAATATGTGTTCTGTCACTAAAATGTACCACTGTGGTTTTCGTATCAGCAGAGGGGAGAGGTGTTAGTTCGGATGTGGAGAGAGAAGACTTTCAATTAGAGGAAAGGTAATGGTATGGAGGGTGTAAGGAATTGTGGCTCGAGGAAAACATAATAGATAAACCCACTAGTCTAGATTAGAGCACTACAGATTTGCTTTGTTGGGTATTGGAGACATGTTGTAAGGACGGCTGTTGAGTTGAATGTATCTACAATATAATATTAATATCGGCTGCAGAAGTTCTTCAGTCGATGAATAAATTGATTAAGGCCAAATCTGCCAGACCTGCCTTCTAAAGGAGCACTAAGAAGAACGAAAGCATTTCCTAGAACATAGAAGACCAAGAATCTCGTCTGGTTCGATGAAGACATATTCAATGATAGTAATAAAGAAACAGCCTGCCAAAGCAAGTCGGAAGATTCCATATACTCGTTCCTCTTGCTGCCATGATCCCAAAAATCCTGCGAATCCCCACAATGTTCCTCCTCAATCCCACAACCAGATTGGCGACTGTTTTCCGCCATCTCCAGCCTTATCTTGGCACAAAAAGTGGACTTGAATGCTTTACTGTGTAGGTAGTATGGGGGCCAAATTCCTCTTTATTTCCACATGATATTCTATACATTTTCAATGCCAAGTCTTTCTTCTCTTTTTATCGCATTTGCCCTCATTGGTTGGCGTGACATGTCGAAGTGCAATCCCGATGGAAAGCGCCCCGCCGAGAGTTTTTTTTTTCATTCTCGAGAGGCACAATGGACAGTTGGGAGAACAGAAGCGGCAATTTTATGAGTTCTGGTAATGAAGATGTGATGGTAGGCTCTTCGAAAATTGTTGTGGCATCATTCGGATGGCTATGAGGGACTGGTGATATCAACGATGAAGAACCAATTCCAAAGGAAAGACCGGCAGGCAGGAATAGTCCAGATGGACGAACAGATGTGTCTGAGGAGGACAGGAGAGAGGCGGCCAATACAGACTCTCAGCCGACGACCGTGGGGTTATTGAAATTGAGTATCATATTACGGTTTGAAGCCATGGGATTGGACAGCAACACCGTTATGCTTTAGTTCCCAAAGATGAAGATTTCGCTTGCCACTTCGATGAACATCTTCATCGTTTTTCCTTATCGACAGATTGAGAGAGCCCTGTCTTTGGTGTCTTCGACAATATCAGTGGTCGAACAAAATCTTGTAGGCAAACTCGCACAAGGAGAGACGCTTCTTAAGGACCCATACGTGTTATTGTCTATGAAGCACCAAATGGACTCATTGCTTCGCGCCACTTTCAACCTGGTCAATCTTGACGATAGTATATTGGGTTTTAAGAGGATGGACCATAAGTGATTCATCAGAGGTTGGCTCGTATTAGGAGCTGATGTAGAAGGAATCAATACAGTCGAAGAAGAAACGAGGGAAATAAGACAGATGAGAGACAACCAAGCGGAGGGAAACACACAGTTGATCCCGAACATCCCTCCCCCCGCCAACAGCAACCCAAAACACACATCAACACCTTTGAGAAATCCGACGTCATTGTCGGAGGTATTGCCAAATCCAAATTTCCTCGCCTTGGACGAAAGCGTTTTCAGAGTCTGAGCCGCAGCTGAATCTTTCGCCATCGCTTTTCTGACCAAATTCCCCCACCCCATTTCCGCGGCCTCGCACGTCCGCCATATGGTCGGCCGCGCCCTCTTCGTTCTCGCAAACTACAACAGCTGCATGCATACCACAATCGAAGTACGGGTCTCCTCCTCTCCCACGCAGTCGCTCTGCTACTTCCCGCATGCTTTGCTAGAAGCCCAAAACGCCCCTTTCGCCGAAGAAATGTCCCTCCTGAACGCCCTCGGCATGCACAGCAACTTCACCATCTACGAGCAGCCAATCGGCGGCAAATCCCCCAAGGAGACAGACGACAGCATCATCGCTGAGATCTAAACGATCCTGATCGGCATGGCGCTCATGGCCGAGACAACCAACGGCCCGGACTCTCTGTCGGCCCGCGAAGAGGACCACTGGCTGCGTCACCTCGCCGACGTCTTCAAGGCCGAGGATCCGGACACCCACGCGATCACATCTCTCCTCTGCCACCTCTCTGTAGCGGTCTGCAAGGGAACCTCGCTGCCGCCGTACCTGGTGCCGCCGCAGCCGTTCCCGCGCACGGCGCGTCCGGAAGTTGAACCGTGACCTTCGCGATATGCGGAAGGCGGAGGAGGCGACGTTCCTGGCATTCGCGGCGCTCGAGGTGCTGAGCTCGGTGGCCAACAGCAGCTTGGCGACGTTAACAGCTGACGTCAGGTTTCTGGTGGGCGAGGTCAATTTCGATACTTTTGTGCGGCGCAGACCGCCCAGGAGGAAAAGCAAGGCTTCAGGGCGAATAGGAATGCGGTTGCAACGCTTGTGATACTGCGCGCCATGTAGCATTTTGTATTCGTCCGTGCAGAAGGGTATCGATGAGGCCTTGGCAACTATTGGGTGCAACTGCCGATGTGGAAATTGGACTGTGAATACTACCAATGCCGTCTGCAGGCACACCGCCACGCAGGAGTTTTGATGCGGGGAGTGTTGCGATCGGGGAGCGGGGTGGCTATTCCGGCTCTGGACCCTGGGCGGTCGGCATGTACCCCTGAGCGGCACTCCTTCGTTCGGTCCGAAAAGCTCAATCCTACCTACACTTTTGGTGGTGTAGGATTGACTGGGCCACGGTCTGGAGACACAAATGCTAGAATTGCAACGTCCGAAACGATGCCGGCGTGTGTTTATCACATGGCAAGGAAGGGAGAGGCCAACGAGCATAGTAAATGAATGCAGCCACCTCCTACATTATATCATACTCCGTATAACACCATTCCCTCGGTCTTCGAAGATTGATCCCAACCATGGAAATCAACGCCAAACTCAACGCCAGACCCAACACCTCTCCCATTTCCTAGCTCTTACAAACCACCTAAATCTTCTGCACCATACACACCCCACCGCCCTCCTTCCGTCCCTTCTCCCCACTCACGCCGCCATCCATAACCTCCCCGTACCTCCGGAACCCGACAGAACCATAAAACATCTCGCTGCCGACATTATCCCCGGCCTTAATGAGGTGTATGCCCTGCACGCGCTCCTCTCTCAGCCTCTCCACCAACGCATCCATCAGCTTCGTGCCCCAGCCCTGCCGCTGGTACTCGGGCAAGATATCGACATGCAGATGCGCCGGATACTCCTCCAGCAGCTTCGGCGACGACGAGTGCAGCAGCGCCTCGTCAGGGGCATGGAGGCGTCCCAGAAGCGCGGCAGCGACGGCCGCGGGACCGGATTTTCCAGCACTCTCGATCTCATTGCCGCCGGAGGAGGAGAGCGGGGCCGTTGGACGCGGGAACTGCGAGGACGGGAGGCTGGGCAGGTAGGTGGACTTGTAGCGCGCAGGTAGGTCTTGGTGCACGGCACGGCGAGGATGTAGCCGACTATGTCGCTGGAGCCGGAGGGGGAGCCCGTGCCGGGGTCGAGGACGAAGCAGAAGGAGGGATAGAGGTAGAGGTACGGCAGGGCGAAGATGTAGGGGACGATGGCGTTTGCGGGGTCTTGCGATGCCGAGGGATGGGCGGTCACGCGACACTGTGGAGGTATTAGGATCTGTATCAGGGGATGTGGGCATTATGTGGATGAGTGAGACACATATATTTATGTGGCTGAGGGCTTGCACTGGGGATGTGCACAGAGAGATTGAGAAAGAGAAACAAACGTACAACGTGCATCACAGCTTCCTGGTCTGTGGGTCTATATGGCCTAATAAACGTCTTGCCAGCAGTCGACGACTGCATCTTGGTCTCGTTCATCTCTCCAGTTTCCTCTGGAATGGGATTTTCGTTCTTGTCGTAGTCTGCCTTGAGGCGTTGCTGAGGAGGTGGTTCTGCCATACTGCGCTGTATGAGATGTAGTCTTGCCTTCGCGGCATTAGAGGCAGGAGTCGCCATCATATTTAAGCGTCAGCAGCGCTCCTTCCCCTGTTGAATATGTGAGTTTTCGTTGTTGTTGAGGTAAAATTGAAGGGAACCACCAAATTTAGATATCCAGGATGAGTTATCTATATGTCGAATTATGTATATGATAATCCACCCACTCCAATAGCGCATAGGGCACACCCCGTATATAAACCATAAGAGCATTGTTTGCGTTGCTCACCTGTTTGCTCATTGCACCCGTCCGTCCCACAGCCACGTCCGCCGTCACATCTCACACCTCACATACCTCATGTATAAGTAGCCCAAGCACAGCGCGCAGTGCGACTCGATCTCCGCCTCCTGCGCACAATCCAACCGATGATGCAACACGCCGCATCCCGTCACAGCGTCCCATCCAGCCATTCCCCGCATATGTCTGTCTGCGCTGCGTCCGCATTGCCTCTTCTGATGCCCCTGTCGCCAGGTCCCCATCCAGCTCCTACCATGTGTAGTCTCGATTCCAGACGCGGTGTGAGTTTGCGGTGCCGAGACGTGGGTGCGCACGGCTGCGCGATCCCGCTGACCCGGTGCACTGTTCGCAGCAGCGAGACGACATGCATGTAGGTATGTATCCGTATGCGGCTGCTGGTGTGCGGAAGGGCGGGGCCTGGATGGGACGGGCGGGACGGGGCGGCCTGGGGTAATGCCCTGGTGTTTTGTTTGTATTAAAAATAGATTTATATTAAATACGTATATATAAACTAAATAAAAAATATATATAAAAAGCAAGCTAATGAAACGGGGAGCTATATGGAGCGTCGTGGTGATGGACTCGGATGGCCAAGAAAGGACGGAATGGTACTGGGATTTCTCATAAACAGCCATGAGGAGGAAAATATGGTGTGCAGGGAAGGCAGCAAGTTGCCTAGTCTAAGCAATGCATATCCTCTATTTGCTTATCCCTCACTGTCTCACGGGCACCGAAATCATATCGCTAATCCCCTGGCACAGAACTCTTGAGGTGTCTCGGTCATCCGCTCAGAGTCCTCCTTCTCACCGGCGATTCTTCGCATGTCTCTGCAGACCTTCTGATTTCCGGATTTGGCTGCGGAGACTGCAAGTCGACACATTGAAAAAACGACCATAGCAGTGCTTGCCGAGTCCAGATCACCAGAAAGCAGGAGAAAGAAACCACCCATGCGGCTGCATCTAAGATAGTCCCAAAGCCTTTTTTTGAGTTAGCACAATTTAATCCCAAATTAAGAAACTTCTTACCAGCAGGCTGGACCCAAACTAATTTCCTCAGCCGGTTTGTGAAATTTGACGTCGATTCGTAGAGATGGTGCAAGCGAGGGATTAAAGCTGTCTTCTCTGCGTGACAATGACATGGGAACTTCGATGCGCTGGTGAGCTGGGGCCCGAGCAGCTTGCGAACTGCAGTTCACCGAGGTGCACAAACTTCATATGGCCTGCAGGTCAAGGGCGGCAGTTAGCACTTTGACATCGTTCAGGCTGGACTGCGAGGACATGGCAATGATCGCTCCATTGCAGTTGATTCAGATTCCAGCGCAGCCGTCGAAATACAGGCGCCGGGAACCATGCTCTCCTCTCTGTCTGGCGTAGAGGTAGACCCTACGGGCCCGGTCGATGCAATGCCTGATTAATTCAACTCGCCATTTCAGCTTTCGGGGTTCATGGTGACTCCCGCTCGAGTTTGTGAATATCTCGACGCCAGGGAGTCCCATATCGATTCCATGGTTGTGGGGTGTAAAGACATCCTCCAGTTATATCTGACCTGAAATCTGTTAGAGAGAACCGATCAGCTTATCTGACTGCAATATACATTGTGATGTCTGACCTATCTCGGTCAGCGGCCACCTGGAAGAGCAAAGCTTCAGACACTCACTGGTACACCAATATCAAGTAAGATATCTTTACAATCCAGATAATCCATGATCTGCGAACAATAACTTCAGTCAAGCCCAATGAATAAACCGCACAATATCCCACTTTTGCGACCATTTGCCAAGAATCCAGACAGATATGTATCACCTGATCAACATCAACAATCGTTCTCAACATCACGATACATCAGTGCATTACCCTCCAGAAAGCGATCTTGACAACTACAACCACCTATACTCCAGGTCAGTGTCTTAGAACGATTCCGTTCGGGAGACCTTACACAAGTGTAATTCCGGCCCGCCACGAAGCCTAGCAACTCATTTCTCCGCTTTTCATGTCCTCCTATGACTCCAACTCACGTTGCGCCTTTCTCCTTCGCGATCCTCACAGAGTGGATGATCCTCTCGGTAGCGTATTTTCATTCATCTTGTTCTATGCTAATTATCGCCGAATTATGCATCTGATGACCCTTTTGACCTCTATAAACTCCTCTTCCAACGCCACATGTCCACTTCCAAGCCAAACACCCGCTAAATCACATATCCCAACCCAATCCCTCAACCCTCCCTCCAACTCCATCCCCCCTCCCATCATCAAGCCCCCGGCTTCAGCAAAGACGGCCCAAACAACTCCTCCCCCTCCATCTTAACCCTCTCCCTCTCCAACCTCCTCTTCTTCGCCCTCCTCTCCTCCGCCTCCTCCTCCCCCTCCCTCTTACTCCTCTCCTTCAACGCCACCAAATCCGCCTTCTCCGGGTCACGACACCTATTCAGCTTCTTCGCCAGCATCTTCAACTCCCTGATCTCCGCCTCGCCCGGCTGCGCATTCACCGGCACCGTCGCCAGCATCTCCGCACACTCCCTCAACACTGCCAACACCTTCTGCAACAACTCCGGCGCCTGCGACAGCTTGACGCTCACATACCACGTCGTCAGCCCCGCATCAGCGAGCAGCAGCGACGCGAGCATGATCTGCGACGGCGTGAAGTGGAAGTACGCATCCGTGAGCAGCGCGCTCGTCTTCAGACACTCCCTCGCCTTGCCATGCGCCTCCCTGACGCGCGCCCCGACATCGCCCAGCTCCTGCGGCGGCTGCACGCGTCCCTGGCCCGGCAGCACGGGCGCCTCGCCGGCCGCGAGCGCCTGCAGCTCCATGGCGGCGCCCTCAAGCGCGCGGAACGGATGGCGCACGTCGAAGGTGAAGCGCAGCGCCTGCGTGAGCAGGAACTCGGACGCCAGAACGTCCTCGGGCGTCGTCTTGTCGATCGCGGCCGCGAACTTGGTCAGCCGGAAGTAGTAGTTCTCGGTCTTGGTGGCGAGGAAGAGGCAGGTCTTGAGGATGGAGCGCGGGGGGTAGGTCATGGTGCTGTTGGTGAGGTAGAAGCGCTTGAGGTATTGTATTGCTGTTGCCTGGCGATTGTCAGACCTCTTGCTCCGAGTGAAAGTAGGAACCGTCGCGCTGAGCAATTGGGCAGAGGGAGAAGAGGAGGAGAGTTCACCTTGACATCCGTCGGGAGGTTCAAATGGTCTCCCAGCTGCAGCGCCGTTTGCGCAAAAAACCGCATCAGCTTCAGCTCCTCCTCCGGCGTCAAGCAATTGATTTCCCCATCCGGTATACTCAGAGTCATGGGCGTCCCGCTCCTCTCAGCCTCGCTCGTCTCGGCGCTGGCAGCAGCGGACGCGGCGCGAGAGGCGGCCACTCGGGCATAGGTTGCTTTGACGCGCTTGGTCGCTAGCTCGTTGGTTTTTGCGCGGAGGGCGGCGAGAGAGGAGGGCGTAAAGGACCAGTACTTGTACTGGCTGGAGGTGCGGTAGCGGTCGTCTTCGTTCATTTTGACGGGGATGCGTGGTTGAGAGGTCGTGGTGTTGTTGATGCTGTTGATGAAGTCAGTTGGGGTGACGGGGGATATTTGATCCGGCGAGGCTGTGATGTCGTCTCACGAGGCTGCGCAATTTCACATGCAATTTTCATACAATCGATGTTGAACAAATTCCCCAATCTTGAAAACTGCCTAAACCTAATAATTCCACGTTCCAATGCCATAGGTAGATATGCTGACTCCCTTGGGTATCATCCAGCCTTTCCCCTTCGACCCTTTTCCCTCTTAGCCTCGTAACTCGTCATGGAATGCAACCCGAGCTCCCGCAGCGCATCAAATTCCAAAATCTAGCAAGCAAATTCGCAGTAATTCCAAACCCGGCAAGAACCATGAACACTCTAAACACTTCAAACCAATGTGCGGGCTTCATTTCTGTCTCGATGAAGCCTCCTTTGTAACTGGTAATCACGGAGCCATCCTTGGACTTCTTGGTCTCGAACTCAAGGTCCTTGGATGCTGGGAAGCGGCCAGTGCTGACGTATTCTTCTAATAAAGCATCTTTCTCGATCCAACGTTCTCGGATCCATACGTCGAATGCCTCCGTATCATCGAGGGGGATATCGGAGAGGGCGAACCTTCGCCAGTACATGTTGACCGACTTTGGCGGCCTTCCTTCAAAGTAGCTGGAGCGAAGGGTGAAGTAGTCTTGGCCAAACTTTCCGCGACTGTGATTGTCAGTAGAAGTTGGTCAATACAGATCATGGTGCTTACGGGATGCCCTCATATGCCATTGTGCAGTCATAAACATAATCCACGGTGCCCTTGAGCTGGTTCAAGCAGAAGAAGGAGCCGGTACTCCTCGGCCACATCTGATGCTGCAAATCCTCAAGGCCTTGCTTTTCTGCCCATTTGGCACTGTTAACTCTTCCATTGTCACTCAAGTTCGTTCCCTCAGGGAAGAGCAAGAGCCACATCGGTCTTAAAGCAGTCGAGCCGGTAATTGGCTCCTTCAGCTTGTTGAGACGGTAAGCCATCCTGGCCTTGTCCTTGGCCCATTTCCGGGACATAAAGATGAAGTTGAACAAGACCATGCCTTGACCGAGGAACGGGATGTACTTGATTGACTCTTTAAGGATGATGTAGAAATGACCAGACATCTTTGGTCTGTTGGCGTATCCGATCCACCAGAGGTAAATCCAATCGGAATATAGCTTGGAACATGCATCAGTAACGCCAACTTCACGAACGTAAACGTAGCATGCAGCATACCTGGTGGTTCGCAATCAAGACGAGTCTCTCGGGGAAACTGCACTCCAGCCTTCCGTCTGGCAACTGGCGGAACTGGCCACTGACACTCTCGTCGCCGCTGATTCGAATGACCGTTGGACTCCACCATTTCGTCATGCACGTAATAGTAATACCGAAAGCCTCTTTTGCGAGGGAGATATTCTTATAATACCACTCCTTGTTGATCACGTACAGCGGCACTCCCAATAACTCCGACAAAACGATCCTGCAGGCGGGCGTTAGAACTGGCGATCACATGCAAAGCAGGGTATGTACATACGAGCAACAGCAGGACCAGAAATACGTGACGAAGAGAAGGAATCGAAGAAATTGCTTTGGACCGCCGTGGCGAATCTCACCGGCTGGATGGTGATCGTCTTGTGCGATTCCTGTGCTGCCGCCGCCGAGATCTGGTACGGGAGGAGGCATTTTGGGACGCCTCTTCATGGTTGGGGTACTCATCCTGAGCGACTGAAGCGTGCACTTTCTCGGGGGGTCTCTGCAAGGAGCGGCGGGTGTAGTTATAGGATGCTTATAGGTATATGTGGGCGATGGTAAGAATGAGAATGCTTCCTAGATGTAGCTGTAGATTATAAAGGCCGTGGTTCAGTTCAGCCTTTAAGACAAAGCATCCAGAGCTGCCTATTCTCCGCGCCCTTGAGGCCTAGGTGCACCGGGATGCTCGGGCAGGCGCAGTTCAAGCCACAGGGCAGTGTCCTGGTTGACGCAAAATGAATATGGATATTTATATGAGGCAGTTCACCATGGTGGTCGACGGCGTAAACAAAGAAATACAGTGATGAGGAGGTCAGTATGGATATTTGTATGGGAGCTGAGTCGTCGTCGTGGTGAATCAGCGGGGTAGGGATCCGTACCTCGTACTATGACGCGTGACGCAGTCTTTTGGCTTTTCTGCCAACGAACCCCGCCCTGTCCATCGGATTGTCTTGGCGATGCAAGCGTAGAGATCCACGTGGGCACGGACCATGCCAAATAATTCTGGAACGACATGTCTTCTTACACGACCACTACTACACTTATGAATATATATATATATATATTTTATCAATAGCTTCATTTGCATCATCACGGTGCATGTATAGGCCATCTTGGTCTTTCGGATATACGGTTATCGAACTTGCTGTTCGACCATGATGTGCACCTCTGATATTTGCTCTGCACCACAAGCATTGACGCATAGCTGATGAGATCCTGCGTCGCAGACTCATCCTCATCCTCATCCTCCCAATGACGATGCGACCATGTCGGCTGAGAAATGCCGCGGGAATATGGCAGCGCTCATTCTCCAGCTCAGCTCGAAGACAAGAAGTCCGGGACCTGGCACAGCTACCAGATCGAATAATACCCAGATATCTCGGATCTCCGAAGAGCGACCTCCTCTCGCTCCAATGGCCCTCTCCGCCACGAAACATCCTCTTCGTCAAGAAAGACGGCGCGCCATTGGTCACAAGATCCTTAATCGAATATGTAAAATATATACATCAGAACTATGACGACCTATCCCTAATCTTCGAGCCTCGAGTCGCATCAGCCATCGAATCGTCTATACCGTTCCCCATCTACACATACTCCGACAACTCTCTTCTCCCGAAGAAGGTCGACATGACAACGACTCTCGGCGGCGACGGCACAATTCTGCACGCCTCGTCTTTCTTTGCCACTACCACCCACGTCCCACCGATCCTCTCCTTCAGCATGGGAACGCTGGGCTTCCTCGGCGAATGGAAATTCGAGGAATACAAACGCGCCTTTCGCGAGGTCTACATGTCCGGTGCTGCGGCTGGATCGCATCTCTTCCAGGACGACAAACATCCCCATGTAGAAGAACTTGGCGCAGACGAAACTGGCGAAGTTACAGGCTGGTCCTCCGTCCGTGGAAAGTCGATGGGAACCTCAAGACTATCCAAAGTACTGTTGAGAAGTCGCCTGAAAGTTGGAGTGTTCGGTGCAGACGGACAGAGAATCAATGGCGACGCCACGTCAGAGAGCGAGTGCCAGGATATCCATGCCATGAACGAGGTGATCATCCACAGAGGTGCGAATCCCCACCTCGCGATCATCGAGATTTTTGTGGGAGGCAGATTCTTGACCGAGGCCGTCGCGGATGGGATGATCATATCTACCCCGACCGGATCGACGGCATACAGTCTGTCGAGCGGTGGCAGCATCATCCATCCCCTCGTGAGCAGTCTGCTCATGACACCTATTTGTCCCCGGAGTCTCAGCTTTCGACCGCTCGTGCTGCCGGCGAATACTCCCCTGACGCTGCGGCTCAGCGAGAAGAACCGAGGAAGAGAGTTGGAGGTCAGCATCGACGGGAGACGCAGCAGCAGGGGTGTCGGGTGCGGCATGGAGATTCGAGTTATGGGAGAGGACATCAGGGTTTCGGATGGGTCTTCGTCCGGCGGAGTGCCTTGCGTAATGAGAGGTACGAAGAGCGGGATGAAAGACCATGATGGCTGGGTTGGTGGTCTGAATGGACTGCTCAAGTTCAATTACCCCTTTGGCGAGCAGTAGGGCGTGTATACCAGCTGTATCGAGTATTCGGGGTTCGGGATTGACGACGGCGTCGGGCTTGGAATCTCCTCTTGCGGATTCGAGGATCCTACGAGGGATGCTGCGATACACAGTCGTGGATATTGAGATCAAGGACGTCCAAGAGGGCAACCATCCGCCATCATCACACGCATGGAGCGGCTATAATACCTCCCGAGCCCCATCAGCCATTCCAGTTCTTCAAATTCCGAGTCTCTGGCTCAAGATCTCAAAACCCCTCCCTCCATCCCTGTTCTCCAAAAGCACGTAGCTCCCGTTCCGGAAGCCGACATCCAAGCACTCAGCACACGACGAGCCGAGCTACCGACCGCAACAGCGCCGTTGATGCCAAGCTCTCGGCCTGCCAACGCGACGCCCAATCGAGTATTCAAGAACAGCCGTTCTGTTCTCATACCATCCCATGTAATCCAGTGCAGTTATATAGAACACCAAGCCGGAGACGAAATCAACATTGAGCATCGCCAGGTGACGGCACGAGGATGCAGGTTCTGTGCACGTCAGTCCCCGCCGCAACATCGTCCGCCTCTGCTCCGTATTCTACTTCTGTCCTCTCCCAACAACCCGGCGCGCTTCCGTTGCTCGAGGCTACGTGATACATCACAACCACGGCTCTGTGCATGATGTGAATCCCTCCTCTTTCGCATACATCTCGACGAAGAAGGGTGGCCTGGCTTGCGGCATTTGGGATTCGTTATACAAGCGTATCGAGGATGACACGTCCCTTTCGGCTCTTATAAGCACGAGCTGAGCTAGCTTACAAGTACATTCGAGGTCGTAGTCGTAGTTTGCCTCTACCTGCTGGAGACGGAGACCGATCGGCGATGACGGAATCATGTCTAAAACAGACAGATGTACAGTAGGAATTAGATAGATAGCTCGTATTTATAAAACTCTCTAATACGCTATGACATTGCCACCGAATCGGCCATCTCTATTTTCTCACTCGAAAGCGAACCCGTCCTTGCAGCGCACGCATTCTGAATTCAAGACTGGAAATCCAGAGCACAGCACCAACCAAGCAAGAAGAGCGCAAGAGCAAACGCAGAATGATCTTCAATCGCCCTCCCCTCCCCTCCCATCTATCAGCCAAAATCCCAAAAGAATATGTCTTAGCAATACAGATACCACGCCGCGAAATACATCCCAATGCTCTCTCTGCTTCTGCTTCTGCTTTTCCCATCAAATTACACGGACGGCCGCCTCCCTTCTTTCCCTTCCCTTTCCTTCCCCCCCAGCCATCCCATCATATCATATCGTACACTCCCCCCCTCCCCAACACCCCCCGACCAAAAAAACTCCTCTGAAGCCGTCAAGTCTAAGCATCCTCCATCTCCACATCCACATCCCCATCCGCCATAGCCAACCTCTGCTTCGCCGTCTTCGCCTTCTTCCCGCCACCCTTCTTGTTCGCCTTCGACTTCTTCGCCGCCGGCCCCTGCCCCGCCTCGATCGGCGTCGCCGTGCCCGACGGCTTCGCGCTGCCATCGTCAAAGTGCCCCTCGCCTACACGCCATTAGCATTAGCCCGTGCTCACCGACCTCCCCAAGAGACCCGTGTACATACCTTCATGATACAGCTCCTCCAAGCTCCTCTCCTCCACCTTCCTCTTCCTCCCCGCCTTCCTCTTCTTCCCCACCCCCACCTCCGCCTCCACAGCCGCCAGCTCCCTCTCCTTCCGCTCAATCTCCGCCGCCTGGTCGTCGTCCGCCAGCCACATCGCGATGTCCTTCGTCTTGCTCTCCCTGGACCTGGTGTTGAAGTCGACGCCGCCGCCCGCGCCGCCCGAGATGACGACGCGCTGCACCTCCTCCTTCTGCAGCGCCCGCTTCCGGATCCGCTCCTCGATCGTCCCGCGCGTGATCATGCGGTACACCGTGACCTGCCGCGTCTGCCCGAGGCGATGCGCGCGGTCCATGGCTTGCGAGTCGATCGTGGGATTCCAGTCCGAGTCGTAGAAGATGACGGTATCGGCACTCGTGAGATTAATTCCCAGGCCGCCGGCGCGCGTCGACAGCAGGAAGATGAAGATCTCGGGCCTTGTCTGGAAATCATGCACCGTGTCGCGGCGATCCTCGAGCTTCGTGGATCCATCGAGCCGCAGGTACTTGTAGTTGCGGTACGTCAGGTACTCCTCCATCAGGTCGATCATGCGCGTCATCTGGAAGTAGAGGAGCACGCGGTGCCCGCCCTCTTTGAGCTTGAACAGCAAATCGTCCAGCTTCGCGAGCTTTCCGGAGTCGGTGACGAAGCGGCGCATCGAGGGCACGAGGATGTTCGTGAAGCGCTGCTTCTCGGATGTAGGCTCGGGCAGCATCTTCGGTTGCGGGAAGAGTTCCAGAGGTGTCTTGGCCTCGACGAGAGTCTTCGCGTCGTGGCTTGATGGGCCGTAGAGGGCTCTGCGCATGGCCACGTTGAACAATGTGTTCTCCTTCTCGACAATGGCACTGCGACTTGAGCATGTGACCTGAATTGGCGGAGCTGAGGCAGCTGCTCGGCCACATTGCTCCATTCGAGCCATTCCAGAATCGGCGAATACGTCCTTGGACACATTGAGCAGTTTTCCGAGGTAACCGTCAGTGACTTCAGCCAATGCCTTCCTGTCATTGCGGTCTACGATGCGTAGCATCGACTCCGTGGGATTAAACTCGTTCTCGTCGTAGATGACATTGAGCCGGCCAAGTTTGCGAGGTCGCTTGGCCAAATCCACTGCCCGGGCGAAGACATCCTTACTCACAGTTGTCAATTCACTGCTCGAGTAACCTGCCAGCCGAGACCAGGAGAAGGCCTTGCTTTGGAGAGTATTGGACGGCTTCCAAATGTTGAATTCCTGCTCAATCCATTTCCGACGGAAACCAGCCTTCTCATTATCGCTACCAGCAATGTCGAGACGGCCACCATTGCGCCAGACCAGACGTGGCAACGAGTACTCAATCAAGTTCCTCGTTGAATATGCAACATTTATCAAAGGACCCTCGCGCAAGAACGAGCCTGTCTCGGCAAAGAATCCAAACGAAAACGGTGATGTAGTCTCTGCACGCTCGAAAAGATCCGGATGGTTACAGACCTTACGGAACTGCATGACCAGGTTCATCAAGGTACCCGCATCGCCTTCATCTCCGATCGTGGCCTTCTCGATGAGATCCATGATACTGATCTGGTTGCGGAGATTGCTGTAGTAAGCCCTCTGGCGGTAGGTGAGGTTGCAGAAGATGTCCAGCTCGATCTTATCACCCAGCTCCTTTTGCACATGCTTCTTAACACGACGAAGCATGAAAGGCTTCAAGATCATATGTAGACGCCTGAGCTGGTCCTCATTGAGCTTAGTATTGCTCGTCGCATGGCTTTCAATGTCCTTAGAGAACCACTCGCTGAATTCGTCGTGCGAATCAAACAAACTTGGCATGATGAAGTGGAGTAGAGCCCACAATTCCTGCATGTTGTTCTGGATGGGTGTACCAGTCAGAAGAAGACGATTGCGGCAATGGAAGCCCAAGAGACTCTTCCATCTCGAACTCTGAGAACTCTTGATAGCCTGGGCTTCATCCAAGATCATATACTGCCATTTCATCTTCTGGAAATATGCAACATCAGAGACGACCAGCTGATAAGAGGTGATGAGAACGTGGAATGGTGCGTCCTCAGTATAAGTAATGTGCTTTCGATCCCAGAACTTTCGAAGGACTTTCCGGTCCGCAGCAGTCCCCCAATAAGGCAGGCACTTCAATCTCGGCACAAACTTCGTGATCTCCTGCTGCCAATTGTGGAGGGTCGAAGCAGGCGCCACGACTAAGAACGGTCCCCAGATACCGTGCTTCTCGGCAAGATATGCCATGACGGAGATGGACTGTATAGTCTTGCCCAGACCCATCTCATCTGCCAGGATACCGTTGATGCCCTGCTCGTAGAGGTTGACGAGCCAGTTCAGACCCTTCAACTGATACTCCTTCAATTGAGCCTGTAACATCTTTGGCTGCTCGATGTCGACGTCGCCCATTCCTGCTGGATTCTGGAAGTTCATCTCGCCTTCCTCGTCCATGGCAGCTTCAGGGGCGTTGAATGCCCGAGCCTTATCCTGCGCCTTTTGGATCGCATTCTGAGCATTAGCTATAGCCGCAGCCTTAAGAACAGACTCATCCTCAGCATCGAAGTCCAAATCTTCAAAGCTGGTGACTTTTCCAATGAGGCCACTGTCTTCAGGCACATCAATGGTGTGAGGATGCCCTTCAGAATCTTTAACCACGGCAACATCCGGATGATCAGTCGATCGCTCAACTTCATCCGTCTTGATCTTCTTGCCGATGAAGTGAGAGTACAATTCTGTCTGCGAGATGAGGAAATTGAGCTTTCTCTTCTGGCGGTTAGCCTCGCGATCAGCTTCCGCCTTCTTCGCATTCTCAATCTCCTGCTTCTCGGCCTGTCGCCGGAGATCCCGCTCCTCACGCTCGTTGCGCTTCCAGAACGACATCATCTCGCGCATCACCCTCTTTGCTCTGGCCTGAAGGTCCTTGGTGCCCTTGTTGGTCCGCATCTGCCATCTCTTGGCCTCCTTCGAAGCCAATATGGCCGTCTTCTTCAGATTCGACGTCTTGACACTTTGGGAGTCTGCGACAATTTTTGAGACCTTGTTGACATCCTTTTTCGCGATGTCCTTCCAGATTTGATCGTAGATTTGATTATACGTCTTTGAAACGAATGGCTCCACGACCACTGGCGACACCTCGCGAGGTTCTTCCTTTTCCTTTACCTTCGGGCCCAGCTTGAGCCTGATCTTCGGCTCGCTCGGAGGAGGTGGTGCAGGTTCCTCACCAGCATCAATTGCGGCTTGGGCGGCTTCTGCAGAATCCTTCTCGGCCTGCTTCTGCTCCTTCGACTTACGCAGGCGAGCGCCACCACGACCTTTACCCTTGCCCTTGCCAGTGAATGTCTCGGGCTCGGCAGCAAACGTAGTCATGGTGCCACCTGCAAAGTTGGGCTCGATCGGTGATACTGTCCGGATCTCTGGACCTTTGTCGCCTCGGGCGAGGATGATCTTTGTGTGCTGTGCCTTCTTCTCCGCGCGCTCGGCCTCCTTGAGAAGCTTCTTTCTCTCGTTGTCATCGGCAGTCTGTTGGGCCTTCTTGAGCAGTGCCTCCTTCTGCTCGAGATTCGTCGCAACAGTCTTCTCGCGACGACGCTTTCGCTGCATGTCCTTCTTCCGTTCCTTCTCCGCCAAAACCTCGCTCTCTTGTACAGTCGCAATTGCTTCTTCGCCGTAGATATCCCTGTATCTTTGCTCGCCACTCTCTGCATGCCTCATAAGCTTGCTGCTCATATCGTCGACGTACTTTTTCCGGCGGAGTTTTCGCCTCCTCTCTTCGCCCTCTTCGAGCTCGACTCTCCGTTTGAGGCAGCGGGCCTTGAACAGCCACATTTCTTCCTCGTACTCGGATGTCTCCAGATCGCTGGCATTGGCATCGACCTCGGCCATTATAGTTTGTATCTCCTTCTCTTGTTCAGCCTCGGATTGCTTGGCCTTGACGGTGCCGTTTGCTTGCCGCTTGGCGGGCAGTCGAGACGAGGATGCTGGTGTGGCAAGGAGCGACGATCGACGCGATTCCTCCTTGAACGGCGTCTCTTCGGCTGGAGGCGGAGCTTGTGCTGATGATCGAGATGACTTTCGGGGCACTTTTACTGTCGGAAGGGAAGGAGCCTTGGTCGGCACAGGCTCTGGTTCGGTAAGGATACTCGAAAAGGACATCGGATCTGCCGTCCGGGCTGGCTTCTGTGGCGAATTATTAGCTGCAAATTCTCGACATCCCATCATGCTAGCAACTCCTGCTATATTGAAGGTCTCGCGAGGATGTAGACGTACGCTTGGCGTGACCGCAGGCTCTTGCGCGATGCCATGCCCCAGCCCATTGTTCTGCCTCACAACGGGTGTCTCCACCGCCGTCGCCATGCTTGGAGACTGCGTGATTGAGCCCAGTCGACTAGGTGGATGTGAATGCGAGGTGACCGGCGATTGAGTCGCTGCCAAGGTCGAATGTGCAGGCGACGTATACGCGCCGTTGCTGTAATTCTTCGATTCTGCGGCTGTGGAAGACCAGTTGTAGGATTCGCGATTGTTCTGCTGACGAGAATGGGTTAGCCGGTGATGAAGATAAGCCATCCCTTGCGTGGACAATCTCACCTGAGGAGGAGCCTGATTATTGTGTCCGTTGTGCCAGGCGACGTCTGACGATCTGACTTCGCTCGAATCAGATGTCGGGTCGTAATAATTGCCCGTGGGCTTGTCGCGTGGTGGCACGGACTGGTATTCCGAGGTGGAGGTGGACGTGGAATAGGGCGTCGATGCCGACAAAGGAGAGAGCTGGGGAGGTGCGACGTGTAGAGAGTTCGGAAGGGGCAACTGAGCGGGCGTCGGGGGATGGTATTGATTGATGCTGAAGCTCGGTCGACGCGGCAAGCTCTTTGTCGGAGAAAAGGATGGTGGTGGTGGTGGTGCAGTGAATGATGCTTGGGTTGGTGATCGGCCGGCGGCGTATGCTGGAAGTGGAAGTGGAGAATTTTGGGTCGCGACGCGATTCATCCGGTCTCGTCTCAGGCGCTCGTCCTCTTCCTCCTGTGGACGCTGCATCACCGTGCTGTGGAAGTTCGAGTCCATTCTTCTTATGATGATGAAATTTGCGCGCCCTGGCCCACGAGTTCACGAGACAGGGTGATTGTCGCAACTATCGTTCCATGGAAGTTGAAGTGAAGTGAAGGGAAGTGAAGTGAAGTCTGGTTGTAAGGACTGTGGTTGATTGAGATGCTTGTGAGATGCCTGCTGCAAGACAAAGGCCGGAGCTGTGTCGTGGGTGATGCTGGTGCTGATGTTGCTGTTGCTCCTGCTGCTATTGCTCCTGCTGCTGCGATGATGGCTGATGGCTGATGGCTGATGGCTGATGGCAGGCAGATCACAGTGGCAGATCACAGTGGCAGATGGCAGTGGCAGATGGCGCAGATTATTGTCGGTACCGCGTGAGGCGATTATGGGCGGATTAGAGTATTATGGTGCAGTCACCAGTGTGGGACCACGAGAAGGTGAAGGTGAAGGTGTTGATGATCAAGAGATGATATGATCTGGACACACACAGAGAGAGAGAGAGAGAGAGACGGGAATTGGGATGGGATGGAGGAATTAAAGGGCAGCTCTAAGGTGCGTTGAACCTTCCGCCACGGGAAGTCGGCTTTGGTCTGAGGCGGGCGGGCCATCGACCATGGACCATCGAGAGGCCTACTTTTTTTGCACTCGAGATAATCCGTCACCTCGTCATCTGGAGTCGCGACAGGATGCGATGAGGTATGTATGTATGTATACATGGATATGTATATGTCCATGTATGATTTACACGGCTGCTACAATGGATGAAGTAGACGCTTCCTTTCTATATACCTTCTGCATAGCATGCTCTCTCCATCCAAGATATCATCGAGGCTCTGGAATGATGATGGGAGAGTGGCATGGCATGGCATCGATCGTTGGGCTTGCCGCGCTCTTCGTGAAATGGCGACACCTCCGACCGACACCTCTCCAAAGAAAACCGATTAGACCATTGCGGCTAGCCTGCACGTGGCGATAACAGACGACTCTCGCCACTCGCTCACTCGCTCAGCTGCCACTCCAGGACTCTGAGAGGAAGAATCACCTAACACCTCTGCTTAGTCATCCTAGACTCTCAGCGAACATGTATTCTCTCCTCAAGAATTCATAGTCAGCCAGCAGCCAGCAGCCAGCAGCCAGCAGCCATGCCATCAGAACAAAGCAAAATTCCCAATAAGTCAAGTAACTCCATTTTTTCTAGAGAGAGCACGGCATTCTAACGCGTAATCCATCCATTTCCCGGATGCCTCCTCTATGCTGCATGCATATCCGCCTCCAATCCCCCAGCATCGTCCATTCGACCATCCCTCTCTTACAAGGTTCCCTCAGCCTTCATCTTCTTCCTCAGGTGATTCTTGTAATCTCCGATGGAGCCGCTCCATTTATTAATCGTCTTGTTTTCACAGACAAGAATCTCCTTGGCGATTTTATCAAGCAGCTACGCATGGGAATTAGCACACCTCTTCACGCATAATCAAGATAGCGAGAGGACATGTGACTACTTACGCGGAAGTCGTGGGACACGACGACGACTCCTCCAGTGAAAGCCTGCTACATGTGAGCAAGTGACCGTGCACGCGACCCGGGAAGAACTTACATTGATGGCATCGGCCAGGGAGTCGATCGTGGGAATGTCGAGACCGTTCGTCGGCTCGTCCAAGAGGAGCATGTTGGGTGTATCGATCGCCAAGAGCGCGAAGCAGATACGGGACTGCTGTCCTTGCGACAGCGTGGCCATGAGTGCCGTCTGCGACTCTCCGCTTAATCCGTACTTGCCGAGCTGCTGGCGCCAGAACTGCATGTCCTGGCTCTTCTCGGAATACTTGTCGCGCACGAAGTCGAGGGCAGACTTTGTGAGGTCCAGCTGGTCAGCAGAGTGCTGGGAGTAGACTCCCATCTTCAAGTGAGTGTGTCTCGACACCTGTCCGGCAGTAGGGGAGAGCGCGCCAGTCATGAGCTTGAGCAGAGTTGATTTTCCAACACCTACACATCGTCAGCAAATTCTCATCTGATCGAGCGCCTCCAGCAGTCTTCTCAGACTCGGCATCAGGGGAAGGGCGCGTACCATTGGGTCCCACGAGAGCAGTTCGCGAATCCATGTCAACACCGAGGTCCAGGTGCTCATACAAGTTATCCTTCGCGTCTCCAGAGTACGAGAACGTCACATCATCTGTAATACCAGTAAGATAAAGTGCAACGAAGGACGAGGAAGGTAACTTACCAAACGCGAGAACTGGAGGTGGCAGCTTAGTCACTTCATGATTATGCAAGTCAGTGAACGTTCAATCTGAAAAAGATTGGGGTTGCTGGCAGGCACGCACCGTCAGTAAACCTGAAGCTAAACACACGGTCCTCGTGGACCGGCTGGATGAAGCCATCGGCTTCCATCTATCAACGGTCAATTTCAATCCACAATCAACAGACGAGGGCACTCCAAACCTTGTCGAGAATCTGTTCAAGTTAGTATATTTAGCAAAAGGAAAGATGACGAGGGAGTAAAAACCTTCTGCCTGCTCTTCGCCTGGCGAACCAAATTTGCTTTTGCATCTGTCAGTATTTTTTGGAAAAGCACACACACTACGTTGTGACTTACCATATGTACTATAAACTGTCAGAAAATTGTATTTATATATTGGGAGAGGATTCTACATACCCTGCGCTCGCAATGAACGCTTTGATGTGCTTGATCTCATCCTGCTGCTTCTTGTATGCAGTCATCTATTCCCATTAGCACAACTCCCACAGTATATCGAGAAGGACTGATAGAATCATAAAGGGAAATGGCACTGACCTGGTTGACCTCTGCGTCGCCGCGAGTCTTCTGGTAGGTGGTATAGTTACCCGAATAATACAAAAGTTGCTTCATCCTCATGTCAATCATGTTGGTGCAGACACTGGAAATGGGATCAGCGATAAGTTACAAATTGCACGTAGCAACGGTGTTGTCAGGTGCTGGGGATTTGAAAAACATACCCGTTGAGGAAATCCATCGAATGAGAAACCAAGACTAAAGTGCGAGGCCATTTTGCCAAGTACTCCTCTGTTTTCAATATTGTTAGTATGTAATTAATCAATCCGGAGAGAGTATTACATACCTAGCCAAACACACGCTTCTAAGTCAAGATGGGCTGCAAAAAGTCAATCAGTATTATCCTGGTCGAATATGTGACATTGGGGAGGCAGGAGGAGTCATAAATGAGCCCAGAGCATGAATATGACCCTGGTCCAATGTAGAACATTCGGGAGAGGGGGAGGCGTACCCGTCGGATCATCCAAAAGTAGCAGGGAAGGCTTGACGAACAAGGCCTTTGCCAGCGCAACTCTCATTCTCCATCCTCCAGACATATCCTTCGTCTTCTTGTGGATGGTCTTCTTGTTGAATCCGAGACCGGTGAGGATGATACTGGCTCTCACCTCGAATGTCGACGGATCCTAAATTCAAAATTAGCATGAAAATACATTCAAAGACGAGAAACATACCATAGTCTCCATCGTCTCATACAGATCCATCAAGAGCGGACTCTCAGGTCCCTCGTTCTCCAAAATCTCTTCAGCAAGCTTGTCCAATCTCTCCATCTCGATCTCGGCCTCCTTCACGACCCACTCGAGGGCGCCCAACTCGCTTGGTGGAGCTCCACGATCGAGCAGATAGATATCGATATGATCTAAATTTGTTAGCGACGTTCATGTTGTCGTGTCGTGGTTGTCAAGACATACCTGGAACAGGAAATTCGCGCTGGGCAATAGCCTTCAACAAGGTCGACTTTCCACAACCGTTCTCTCCCAACAAGCCATAGCGACGGCCATATGACAACTCGAGCGTCGTATCTTGGAGCAAGACGCGACCGTGGAAGACCAACGAGGCGCTGGTGATCTTGACGTCCCTGCTCGCCTTCAACGACGACAAAACACCAGTCGTGATGCGGTCTGAGAGGCCATGCTTGTCCATCTGCTCCTCCAGTCTCTTGATCTCGTCCTGTCTCGTATCATCGCCAGCCACCGACGACGCTGACGATCCGGCCGCAGAATCCTTTCCCTTGGCGCGGGAGGCGGCCGTCTTCTTGGGCTCCTTTCCCTTCGCAGCCCTCTTGGCCTCGCGCGCAGCCTTCGATGCGGAAATCATGGTGAGTGGAGAGGTTGCGGTGTTGATACGTGTGTATCGTTTGGGGGGTGAAGAAGTGGTGGAGTTGTGGCCTAGAAGCTGTTTCGATGGCGGGGGTAAGAGAAATTCTTGGTGGGTTGAGTTTATCGCTGCATGATTGGCGCTAATAAGCGGTAAAGTGTGAACGGAAATCTCGAGTCCAGTCACAACAAATCGGGCTGGAAGATACAGACGAAAGGTTAAGCTCTTTTTTATTTTATTAATTAATTATTTACTCTGATTATTCTACTATTTTTTTCTCAGTCAATTCAGTTCCGAGACACAATAGGAAGCGCAAACGTCGAGCACAATCGTATCATTTCTTTCATCATTTCATCGGCTTATCTGTGACAATTCGCTTCCTCGTGAATGGCATGAATGGCAGCCAATGACGTGTATCACATGAAGGGTTTGGCGGGGTGATTCTTGGCGTTGTCATAGAGCACGTGATTTTGGAATTGTTGAAATTCGATAAAATAATGACGAATGTGCGTATTTCATTGAGGATGTAATTCTTGTTAGTATTATAATAAGAAGATTTCTTCTAGTAATTTCCTCTTCAACTTCTTGATTTCTTTATTTTTATTTATTTTTATCTATTTTCAAGTGTCTTGTTAAAATTTCTACCCAACATAATCATATATTAGCACCTAATTGGGCGGCTGGCTACTCTGCATTTGCCACCCTTAGACTCCCGTCTTTAAACGTAGAATCCTTGGGAAAAAAAAAGTAAACATTAAAAACAAGAGTTTTATTATCCCAACAGATCAACAGTTGTATGGGATAAGGAAAATCCTTGAAGCAATATGAATTATCTCGAACGTTTTCACAAACATTGCCATGGAAGAGGTACATGGTTCTAGAAAGGAGCAAGGGACCGGGCACGTGATTCCATCAATAGATCCGTCCACCTACAAGATGACAACTAAAAAAGTTTAAACACACGGAGCATTGCTACATCTGAGAAATCCACGAGCTGAAAAATAGCCCTTTCGACAAGACTTTTTCGCCACATCCCACCCGTTTATGTCGTGGGTGAGGCGGATCCAGGATGAGCATATATTTGTTTTCCCGCGTAATAGGATCCCCACATAAGCCGGACGTCTCCATCGAACTGTCTTCATGGCTCAGTTGGTTAGAGTGTTGGTCTCATACTTCATATATGACACTCCTGTTCACAGGAGCGGCAATCCAAAGGTCGGGAGTTCGACCCTCCCTGAGGACATATTGTTTTGTTTTTACACACCTCGATTTGCACACGTCTTGCCTTGTGACATTTTCGAAGGCAAGCCGGAAAATAAGATGATCGCGGCAAGAGCCGCAAGCTCGACAACTCTCGATATCCTACGACACCTCTTTTTTTTCGTTTTGGTCTTTGATCCTGTCCTCCTTGACACCCTGTACATGGTAAATGCATTGCTCAGACAGTTTGCTTGCTTCTATGCGCAGTATGATTTCCTCTTTGCAGCTGCGTATAAGAAAGCTCTTCATCTTTGCCATTACGAACAATATGTTTCGGCTGTTGTGTCCCATTGCAATGAGTCCAAGAGCATCACTGTTTGTCTTGCTCACTGTTTGTCAGAGTGGCCGTCTGCCGGTATCTCTTGATCTGTTTGATTTTTTCATAAAAGCAACTAAATTTTGGTTTCGCAGATCATATTGACGATCTCAGGCTTTGTTTGGCGTTGTTTCCCTCATGACAATCTTGATCTCTATACATCGCGCTACGTCCCTCGTGCCTTATCTATTATGCCTCAATCATGTTTATGCTTCATCTGTTGTCTTAAAAGCTAGGTACATCTTGCTATTTTATTTTCAAAATCTAACTTCTACCTTATAAATCTCATAGGAGACAGCCCAATGTATTTTAGATATCGATCACGTGATACCCCTGAATGCATCTTCAGACCTGCATGGAATCTACAACTGATCGCTCTTTTGCATCTCTAAGGATCTTATATTTCTTTATTATAGATTATAATATCTAATAGCTTCTGAGTATCTCACAGGATGAAAGGGCTCTGCAGTGCGAAAGTCACAGTGAGATGTGTCATTATATTAAAGAGTTATCATTGCTTTTCCCTGAAATCACAGAGGAGGATTCTTTTATTCAAATTTGATCTTCCCAGATCGAAGATACTAGAGTTATCATGATGCTCATTTATATATGATTCTAGCATTGTATTTCTCTCATCACTTCTAGAATCGTCCACGAGAAATTGTATCTCAAGACTCCCTCCTTACAAGATTCGAGCGGAGTTCATGAGTATAACCTCTCCTGTTGTTAGCATACGAGAAGGTTTATGGCTGCATAAGGAGTGGATTTGGGATTCCTACACTTTGGAGTCAGATATAATGCCTGGCGGTAAGTTCTGTGTCGCGTTCTCACTTCCAACTTTGTTTACTTTGGAATCTCCCACATTTGATTTTCTCCACAATATACATTGAACCACGTCGCAGAATCTCCACAGCTTCACCTTCTGCGACTCAAGGTAAGTTTGCACTTTAATTTCAGCCATGTATTTAAAAGCCAACATCAGATTTGCAGTACGTCGTTTCATGAGACCCAATCCCAACTCCCAGCGAATTTCGATTTTCTTCCCTCAATCATAGATCTTTCGTAAGTCGATACCTCCTCTATGGCATCACAATGTACAGTTTTTGATAACATATAGGGCCCATTCAATTTCACTTCAACCCCACCCTCACTACACAATGGACCGCGATCTTAGCATCCATTGCTCCGTTTCCCGCTCTGGTCTTGCTTCGGCGGACGACTCGACCCAGCCAACAACCGTCGAGGAATCTCGCCGCGGTTTAGTCAGGGAGGACCAGATCGACTTTCTTGCTGCCCTTGCAACTGCCTCCACTACCATCGACGCACATAAGCTTGCCGAGAAACTTGATGCTGTTGTGAAGGTTACCGATACCGACAACACAACCTCCGCCGAAATCCCAGTAGTCAGGACCGTCTCAGCTCGCAAAGATGGCGTCGCCCATACCCCTACCAATCATGATGAGAAGTCTCACCTCCCCCTTCGACCAAAGCCCACGTCTGTCAAGACGTCCCACGGCGAGCTCGAGAAGACTATTTCGGAGATGAAGCTCCTGGCCCCAACTGCCCAGCCACACGTCAAGCTTCCAGTTCCAGGCGAGGAGGAAGGTCACGCGCTCGCACCGCTATCTTTGATCTTTGATCCGACCAAGGACGATGGCTTCACTATCGAGCAGCTTCTGGCGCGCCCGCGTCTTCCGCGCTCTCCGTACGAGCGCCTCCAGATCAAGAGGGCAAAGGCTCGCGAGGGAATGTCGATTGCCGAGATTGCTGAAATGGATGCCACTGAAGCTGCTGCTAGATCTGCGGAGATGCTCGTCCAGAAGCGGAGGGCTGATGAGATAAGAATGGAGAAACATGCGGAATTGAGAGAGTTTGGACGAAAGCTCAGTGCCGAGTACAAGGGTCCAAAGCAACAGTAAATGCTGTCCGACCTGAGGAAAACCTGGATACAAGTCACTTAGGTCGGATCTGGGGTTGGAGTTGGCCGCCGTTGGGCTGGTGGGCAGGAAAAGGAGGATTCATTGTAGCATCATTTGCAGCGGCCATTATTTTACGTAGACTTGCATTGAAGTTTGCTTTTCTTCTATTGACTTTGTTTTGAATTTGTAGTGCTCTTATTCTTGCGTGCTTCCGATTCACCCAAATTTCCGCGCATGCATTTGTGAATTTGAGACTATATTTCCCACTTTCACCTCGATCTCTGAACCCCGATCTGGAAAAGAAATATATATCTCAACTTGCACATCGATCTTCTTCACAACGCAACAAAACACCATCAGAACGCGTTACATTTAGCAATCTTTGCCCACATAAGAACGATCAATCTGTGAATACAATACCTATTCCAGCATCTTAACTTAAAGTATTTATCCTCACCACCTTCGAAACTGTATCTGTCCGCTAACAAACAAAGAACCTGCGCAAAATGGCTGAGGCTACAAAGCACCTTCAGTGCACAACTTCGAGAACTGGACGTCGATCTCCGTATAGGTCCTACATGACAGCGGATTCAGACACGTCATCTTATTGCGGCCTAACTACTGTCACCGAAGAGAACGATGACACCGATCTGCTCACTGTCATTCAGAGCCCAACTCGTATGCCCACCTCCGCAAGCACTGTCACTGCTGCTATCAAGAGTGACGACACAAATGGCACAGTGACTACGAGGAATTTGGAGGCAGTTGCTCTCAACCACACGCCACGCCGCCAACTGTCAGTCGCTGACCTGACCTCCTCCGCTTTGTCATCTCGCTCACCATATACTCCTTCAAAAATCAACATGAAGGATACAATTGATGACATCCTGACTCATCCTCCGCTACCTTGCACTCCGTCTGAGCGCTTCGAACTCGCGAAGTTAAAGGCTGAAGCGAGTGCAGCTGCACGCCAGCAATCCGAGAAGCGAGAGAGGAAGGAAGCTGAACTTGAGGAGAAGCAGAAGATGGATAAGCTGAAGAGGGATAAGATGGTTGACGAGCTGAGGACAAAGGCAAAAAATATGGATGGAGAGTAGCTGGAGACGAATTCGAAGGAGCTGATGGTATGATCTCTGAAGACTGCGGTACAGGTGCTTGCTAACAGCGTTGCAGGACAAAGTATCATGCTTCGAATTCCGAAACTCTGTTTTTGTTACAGGAGTTCTGGATAGGTGAAATGGATTGTAGATTCTACAGGACATACTTCTATAATCAACTACATCTCAACTAACTTTGCTTTGTTATTACTCCTTTTTGCCTTACATCTAATGGAAAAGGCCCCTATTTATGGCTGCTATAAAGACTAGACATTAATTCGATTAACTCTAGCCTGGTTCCCAAATATGCCAGTAAATGCAGTAAGCATATTTCAGCTATGAATTACTAGAATATAATCTGATGTGCCTTTACTACCCACTACTTTTCCAATTTGGGAAGTGCGAACTCCTAGATAAAAGAAAGCAGGCAAACATCAAGGAAGCTCTCTCCCAGCAGGTCATGACGCTCTTGGAGTGTTCAACAGCACTATGGCTGAGAAGCACAGAGCCACATTATACGCCGAAGTTCTGGGCGAGGGAATGAACAGTTTACTATCAAAGCGCTGAGAAAGGCAGAAGGGGCGGAGAGAAAGTGGGATCTGAAGACGACATTGAAGCCACTCCCACCTGCGAAGAGTCTTGTCGAGAAGAGGAGCGAATGGCGTGGATAAATGGGGATTGTAGATACCTGGGAGGAGTCATCAGTTGGGCAGCGATTGTGGATTCTATCAGAAGCCCGGTGTGAAGGAGTTTGTGACGGGGGGGGTTTATTCATACTGTGGGCAAGCTGTTACAATACAGGACGGCAGCCTTGAACATACCTTCTTACTGTGGCGTAGCCACTGCTACTAGAGGGCCACGATACGGATCTCCTCCCCACTATCACAACTCGTGTTGCTGTCACTGCCCAGAAACCTGTCGATTCTCGTCTATTTGAGAAGACAAACGAAAATCTCGAGGCCGTTCCTCTCAACACTACATAACCCGGCTATCTCACGTTCTAGATGCAGCTTCGTCGTCTTCGCCACTCTTAATGTTTTTCTTTGCCTATACCACTAACATAGGATAGGATAGTATGAACGACAATATCGATGCCAGACATACACGTCTAAACACCCATAATACATAATAACATTCTACACTCTTCCTTCTCGCTAGACTGGAGGCAAGATTCAAGGACAGGAGCCAGAGCAAGCCGAAGGATAAGACAAGCAGGATGCGAAGACTGAGGTAAAGCACCAGGCTACCAAAGGCAATTGCGAGCTTATGCTTGCGAAAACTATAAAAGATATAAAAGAGTTCGATGCAGAGTATGAGAAGACAACGTATGATATGAAATGAGTTTCAAATGCTGTGTTACGGGATATTCCTAACACAGACTTAGGAAGAGATTTTCTGCTGAAGATGTGAATTTATGTGCTAGGAACAATCGTACCTCTACACAAAATACTGCAAGTAGTGAGGAAGTTTGAATAAAGACTTCCATGAAGTTGTGCCTCTTGAACATATTTGATAGGCGATCTTGCCATAATAGCTTTAGCATGACGCTTCTTGAAGGAAAGATTAATGTTCTTGAAGCTACCTAAAATTCAACCTTAACATCTGCTTTGAAGTGCAAATAGCATTATGCGATACCTCCATACACATTTGCTGCAGCTAAAACGGTAGCTGGATGAGAACCCAACACTCCATAGATATGATAATCTTTCAATCCCAACAACAGCGCTATAACAAGATTCCTCCTTCAATAGTCTTTGCGAATCACAAGTTGAGGGATCCAACACACACATTTCACGCTGCAGTCCCACGTACTCGCAAAAATATGTCCAGCGAGTACACCATTCACGAAAACTCAGTGGAACAAGTTCTTGCTGCCATCTAGAAGAAGCATTTGCTTCAATTTGTTCTCATTGATCTTGATGCGACAAAAACCTGATGTTGGTCAGTTCGTTTACAATGAAAGACGGCGATATGGCCCAGACGCTTCTGCTCTCCCAGCCCTCAGGGAGTCCAGATGAAAGCATAGATGACGTATAAATCCAAACTGCTAACATCTTAAGATAGCCCAAGTGCCATTTACAGCTCAACGTCTGTTAAGTATAAGTCCCGAATTTAGCTTGAACCATCCTTTCAAACATCGTCATAAACACACAGTGCAAGTATATTTCAAGGCACTTTAAAGACAATTCAGCTGTTTGAGAGAATTCAGATTGCGAGATTGCGAAATTGCAAAATGCAAGCCCTATAGCCATCCAATGCTCGTGACGTTTGGTATGCTTGGCTGCGAATCTCCTCTTCAGTACTCAACACATGGCATCTAACCATTAAATCATCGCACTTTTATAGCCCCAGAAGATCCAACCTCAATCGAAGCCAATGAGACACCTAAACAATAGCCGAATAATGAGGCAGCAGATGCGCTCTACTGTGTACAAAGACGAAGGCGTCGGAGCCGAGAATCGATCTATCAGCTACCGCAGTGGAAGGACCTCAAAATAGCAAAAGCCAGCATACGATTCTCTCTTCTTAAACCACAGGACATCCATAGACCGCAGCCCAATAGCGCCAAAAATACCTCTTCTCGATTGGCGTAGCTTGGATATCAACCAGGAAGTTTTTATTGTCGTGCGCATACGCCATCTTCGGCTGGAAAGGCTGGTCGATGTTGGCATAGTAGCCTTCGATGCAGTCGAGCCACATGGGACGGATCGGGGTCACTGGCACGTTGATGCTGCAGACGAGCTTGCCATTGTCGATCAGGCTGCCGTAGATGGTGCCGAAGGGGGTGTTGTCCTCTTGGGTGTAGCCGCCGTAGAAGATGAGGCAGGAGCTGGCGAGGGGAAGGAGTGTAAGGAGAGCGAGTAAGAGTATTGGCAAGCTGCAGAAATACATTGTGACACTGGAAGAGATGAGTGTTAGTGGGTATTTGTGTATGTTGTTAGATAGGCTTTCCCGAAGGTAAACATAATCTTTGAGGAATTGAGGCATGATGCGCATGTAAAATTAATAAGAAGATGAGATCGGAGCCTACCTGTGCTTGACAATTGATTGAAAGGCACGAGGAGGTGCTGCTAGACAATAGCAGATCTGCTAGGAGCTGTAAATTCGAGAAAGGTCAGTTCAATTCGATTTCATAAATGGAATCAGGAGAATCTTTCAGATCAACTTACTGAGATCCTTCAATCTTGAAGACTGAAGCAAAGGTGGGCAATGCTCGTGGGCAAGACTGTTTGTTATTGTTGAGGAGGAGGAAGAGGAGGAGGATAGGCGTGTTTGGATTTTTGAGTCGAACGACAAAACGCGCCTTGCACACAAATCGTACTTTGTTTTGAACGAGAAGCGTAGACAAACACGACGTTTATTCCAAATAGAGTATGCAAAAGAATTATTCAACCAGACGCTGTAAATTACAGCCCTGAATCTTCTTATCTACGAGCATTGAATTGTTGAATGGAGATCGATAATCACGCATCTGCGAACGCAGGAAATGTCTTCGAGCGGATTCACTTTCACCACTAGTGCATTCACAAACCAGAATATAATCCACTTGGAGAACAGAAGAATAAAATCATGCCACTGCAATACCAATTCCGTGCAGTGATCAAGAATATCACATTGCTGCATTAATTGACTTGAAATTTGGTCCATCATCTAACCTAATATAAACTCCTCTGCCCCTGGGACCTTGCATTTATGCTCCTCCTTAGTTCGATGTACTGCTAACTTGAAAAATCAAAAGATCATATTCGCATGTTCCATATCTGAACGACGTCTGAAAACCTCGAAGCACTATATTGCGATAATATGTACATCCTTAGTCAGCGGCCTTTCCAGAAGACCGAAAGTTTTGGTCGTCTGAATGAGAGAAATATGTGTCCAGCTCTTGTAAATGTTGAATAAGTATGTTGCTTCATAAACGATAGAAATAATACTGTAATTCTCCCGGGAGAATCTTGAAGACGTGATGTTTTTCGGAGCAGAGTTCCGATCTCATGAATCGTACGGAATGCATAAACCCCAACCCGTGAGTATGGAATTCTGATAAAATCATTGAATAAAAATTCCCTATTTTGAGAGCGATTGGGATGCCCGAATTCCGACGCCACAAACCTTGTCGGAGCTATCTCTGAGCAGAAGTCAATTGCTCAATTGCTAGGTTGAACAGCCCATGGCAACTCATGAGTCGCAATGCTCGTGCACGTGAGGTACTGAAATTTGCCCTCCTTAGGACTCAGCATGCTCTCATTCTTGCAGATGTTCTGCACTTCTTGCTGTGCGTATTTTTTCATCAAGCCAAGGTCCAATGGTGCTTCATGCCATTGCAGGAAACCTGGAATAAAGCTTGTTCCCTCCGAAGAGTTTGCGACGGTGAAGTTCCGAAGCACTTCCTGGACTTCATGAACAGGAAGATATGTATCGTGTCCATCACCGATTTTTCGATAAAGCATGCCAAGCTTGGTCATTGTGTTGGGCTCTGAAGGATGGCGACTTGGAATCCTGCATTCGGCAACGTTGTCACAGAACCAGGAGCGCCACATTTGGGTTACGAACCAGGAGTCAAAGTATGACTTGTCGTAAGGATCTAATCTGACACGAGCGCCATTGTAGTCGATTGAAGCCGAGAATAGGATCTCATTCACTGTGCTCATCTTTTGGCGCATCTCAGCCACCTTGCTTTCAACAAGGCCTTTGACCCTGTCACTAAACCCAGATAATGTCTCCGCGGTGATCTTATCCGGGAAAGTACCGACAACATGAATCATAGCTTCTCTAAAAAATGGCGCATTTTGAAGTTGAATGGAAAGCTTAAGCCATCGAAGTGGCTCACGAAGAATGGCATGATAAAGAGGGCGACCAAATTGGGACAGTATATTCCCAATATGAGGGCGAACCAAAGTAACTACACCGTAGACGTGTGCAGCTTTCATCAGATGTTCAGATTGTCTGAGGGAAATGTCAATATCATTGGATGAAATGAGGGGGGATTTGCCATAGAAGATCGACAGCAATGAATGCATAGCCTGGACCTTTTCTTGGCGGGAGGGAGGACGAATTTCTCTGATGCTTTCGAATGGTATAGATCCCTGTGCAGATGTCTTCATATCTTGAACAGTTTGCGGTTCGATTTTACCATTTGTCTCATCCGTAATTCCTGGTTTGATATTTGCTTTCGCGGGGTAAACATCTTCGATTTTGTCTTCCGACTTAATCTCTGGCTTGATATCTTCATCCGTCGGTGCCGGAGTCAAATCAGAGTTCTCATCAATTGTCTCTACATGCGTTTGGACCTGATCGATAATCGTATTCGTCTCATGACCGCACGATTCCTCTTTTCGGTTTTTACTGACGGTCAATGACCCATCTTCTGATTTCAAGGCATGATGTTGACTCATTTCTGTGTTTGTCTGCTCCGTAATAGTGCCAGCTCCTGCCAGGACTGGCTCAAGAGAGATGGTACTTGTTTCTGCAGTTTTAGTGTTGATCGCCGTCTCGGTCATCTCGGTCTTGGCTGGCACATCAGTCAGATCAATGATCGACCGAGAAGGAGGTCTCACATCTGGAGGCATAGGAGATGGTGATGGAGAGAGCATAGTTTCCTTGTCGCTATTTTTGACCAGGGGATGCTCAAATTTATCCTTTGTTGTAGGAGTGAGTTGGCTACTTTTGCCAGGTACGGATGCTCTGCTGATTGGCTTTGGCTGGGATGCAACAGGCGGCGGAGGAGGAAAGGCCGTAAATGGCTATTTGGTCAGCCATGATTGCAATCGATTAGAACTTATAAAAAGGAAGGAATGAAAAGATTCCATAAGGATAGGAAAAGCTTACCATTCTTTTCAAGCGCCATGTTGAATCGTCAAACTCGTAGCGAGCCCAAAATCCATCATCAAGCCTGTAAACTTTCATTTTTTCGTCGGCCTCTACAACTGACAACTGCAATGTGACATGGAAGTGATGACTTGCTCGCTCAAGAATATCACTATGCAATTTGTATTGGTACGGCGAGTTTGCTGAAAGTCCAGGCTCAAGAAAAATGAACACATCGCCGTCGTGAAACTGGGGGAATTCAGAAGGCTGCATATTACAAGGTATACGGCGAAAGACAGCTTTTGTGGCGGGCTCATTGGGAACTGACTCGACCTCGATCGCGTCTTGGGACTGTTTAGCTTTACCCTTAGCTGGATAAAAAGTTAGAATGGTATGGAGTACGGACAAAAAATCATAGGAAAACTTACATTTTGCCTGAGCACGGGCTGGTTGTTTAGATGGACCCTGAGCAGGAGCTGACTGTTGAGGTGGACGGCCACGCTTGGCCTGAGGAGGAGGTTTCTGTGTAGATTGACAAGTTCGCTTGGCAGGGATTTCCCCTTTATATGCTGGATCAGCGTCGTTCTTGCGTTTACGAGCCATCTGCATTCTATCGTTAGCCAATGTTTCTATTCACTGTAAAAAAAAAAAAGTAATGTTGAAAGAAAATGAATGACGCAGTAAGTGATGAAAGTCCAATTGGCTGAGGTATATCCTTCAAAATAAGGCAACTTGCCTTGCGAACTCAATAATGCCTCGTTTAAGAATCAATGACAGAAACAAAAGGAGGAAGATAACTAGGTGTTAAAAGAAGTGGAAGGAGATATAGCAAAGTGAGGTTATGAATTGGTGATAGGCTGAATTATGACCAGATTAAATGAGGCTGTGCCTGTCAAGGACGAACTAAGGAGTAAAGTCAAAGGTGACAGAACCATCTGAAGAAAATCTAAAGACAGAGGTCAAAGTGAAGTGTTCAGACTGATATTCACAACTTCCATGCTATCAGACGGATATCTTCCCATAGAATGGAGATCAAATGTCATGAAACCTTCGAAGAAATCTGAACAAAGATTTTGAAGTGAAATGTCCAGACTGATATTCACAGTCTTGAGGTTTGAAACGAAGTGTTTTTATAGAATGAAGTCAGAGATGACAGAAAAATCTGAAGGAAGCTGAATAAATAGGTAAAAGATGACAAGAAATATCTAGAGGAAGCTGAATTAATGGATCAAAGCAAAGTCTTCGGATTCAAATCCACACAGCTTTGTCGCTGTGAAATGGATATATCGGCATACCTTGATATCCTGATTTCTTTTGTGAAATGAGCTGTGGAGATGAGAGTAAATCACAGTGAGGTTAATCAAGAAGGTTGCAGATCACATAGATGGATGAAGAGAGGAAATGAGGCACTCAAAGAAGAACAAAGGAGTAAAGTCAAAGGCGACAGAACTACGTGAAGAAATTAAAGAAGGTTGAACAAAAGGGATCAAAGTGAGGTGTTTAGACTGAGATCCACAACTTTGACGCTATGAAATGTAGATGTTCACATGCCTTGATATTTGCTTTCTTTGATCTGTAGTCTGTGAAGAGGAGGGTGATGATGTTGAAGAAGGTTTGCAGTCTTGATATCCTCAATTGATAAGCCGTGTCGATGATCGTGATGATGTTGCCGAACAGAGTTGTGGATGATAGATCTCAGGTTATCTGTTGGATCTTTCGGTATCGCGATACTATAAGTGATATCCTCGAGTATGTTCGTGGAACTAGAAACTATATCTTTCTCATCCGCGAATACAGCGATTGAATCGCTGAATTCAACACTAGACGTCACGAAATTTCGATATACTTATCTAATGGACTGGCATTATTATAGAAAACATTCCCTCACACCTTCGTTAGAAATGTTATCAACGTGTTGTATTTGCCGTATAATTAATTAAATACAGGTCACTTCGCGAGTCTCCTCGGCTTCATCTTTCTCCCAGTCATCTAAATTTCGCGTTGTAGCATCCCTCAGTTTCCTCTGTACAAATGCTTCCATGCCATCCCTCTCTTCTTGAGAAAGTAGTTTGATTCTGTCTTCATACCCAGCATTGTCACCAAAGAATCTCGGGTTGATTTGCTCCCAGAATATCACATCAAACGCCCAACTCCTCCGTACCACATAACTTGTCCAAAATGCTCCGGTCTCCCAGCTGTCCCTCATTCGATCTGACAAACGTTGGTTCTCTGTCAGACTCCCGTCACTAATCATAATATCCTCTCTCTCCGTAAGGACTTCCAAAAAGGTCTTCAGCCTTGGCTCATACTATTTCGCCCAATCGGAGACTCCTTTAGGCCATTTCTCAGGGGTTTCGATGAGCAGCCACCATGGAGGGCTATAAGTAAATTCAGCAGGTGCCGCATACGAGAATTCCCAGTCTATAACACCAACGATTCTACATTCGGCATCGATGAGCACATTTGACGGACGGAGATCATCACAGAATAGTCTGAAGGGTTTTGGATCTAGGCTTGGGGCACTAGAAAGGTGGCCCTCCCTGGCAAGTTTGCGGAACAAGTGCCGTGCAACGTACTTGCGGCGACAATCTTCCGCTGAATCGATTGCATCATTTCGTTGGGTTGATAAGTGGATGAGATTAACATCAGCAAGCGCGGCGAAATAAGACGACGAAGTCGTAAAGGTAGTAGACGGTAGCTTTGCAGGTGGGAAATTCCCGAGTGAGACGAGCTCATTCATATTGAAAGTCATTGGGCGGTCTGTGATTGACCATCGCCCGTCACCATCCTCTCCTATTGATCCGATCTGATCGAAAGAAGGCTGCGAGAGTCGGAGTAAGACATCAGCCATTTGGCTGTAGATGAATTTAAGTTTTGTCTCTGGTATCTCGGGATTGAGTATCGGTCGGTCTTCTCTGACGAAACCGGGCGTGTTGAGCGCAGCTGTGACATTCTGCTCATGGGTGATGTGCTCCATCAGGATGAACGGGCCCATTCCGGCCGGGGATTCGTCTGTCATGCCGTAGTGTAGAACAAATGGCAGAGGTATCAACGTGTTTTCGGCCACATATCGCATAACAGCGACTTCCTTAAGGAGCTTCTCTTCAGGGAACCTGACATTGCCAGGCTGCGGGAACCGTAATATTGCTGACCCACCATCTCCAAACTCCATCCGAAGACAGACACTGAAGGCTCCCGCAATAGGAGAGAAAAGCTCTTTAGGGACACCGCCTCGATGTTTGGCCATGAAGTTACCGATTTCTCTTAATACCTCCTGTTGATAAAGCTTCTTGCACCAAGCTTCGAACTCTGCTTCACTTCTTTCCCAAGAGACATCATCATAGCGCATACGCTGGTGCATTGTGATATGAATGATATTTAGTGAGCAGGTTGATTCGAGGAAGTAAGTATCCAAGAGGGTGAGCACTTGAATTGTGGATGTTCCTGCCTTAGCTCCTGGTGGGTTGCCGAGAGGCGCAGGCGCCGCCCCCACTCGCCGTGGGGGCTGCCGCGACTGAGCTTCCATGCCCATTTCATAGTCGACGAGCTGCAGTAGTTCTTGTTGAATAAATGGGGTTTGGGTTTGGTGCCTGTAGGCACCGGGGGATTCTCTGTTTGGAGAATTCATGAGAATCCTCCGTGCATGGCTCTTTGAGCCTTTGTTTCAGACTCTCTATATTATGAGAGCCTTTTCCTAGTCTAGATAATCAATCAATTCAATCACCTTTTTATCATTGGCATCATCTATTTCTACAGTTCTAACATCATCCGTTTCATTCAAAGGTAGACGTTAAGTTATTATTAGACCTTCCTCTTGTCACCAATCAATCTCTTAGTACATAGAAAAATGGATTATTTATAGAGTTAGAGGTGTATATATCCTAAGCGCTGTGAAAGTATTTTGATTCCATTGCGCGATTTCTAACAGCTAATATGTCTCCGATCTCTGAAGCAGACGAAGATCCAAATAGTATATTAAGAGTTCTTTCCATTCTTTCTTTTCCTTCAATCGTTAGCAAAGCCAGAGAAATACGACCAAAAACAAATACATCACTCAGTTCGCCAGCTGGCCTTTCAAATCTAGGCAACAACCACAAGGTAGCAACCAATGATCATTCTTTAATTAAACAGTGGGTGTATGGAAAGAGCTGATTTTTCAAGTAGCAGCCTCTAAGCATGTCTAGCAAAGAAACGGAGTTTCGGATTAATATAAGCCGCGAAAACGCTGAGCGGTTGAAAAAGTCAGGTGAAGCTTCTCCAGAAAGGCGCGGAAACACTAAAGGGGCAGGCTCTTACAGGCTTTCAAACGACGACGAGGCATCGCGGATGGAAAAGGCGGGAGAAGCCTCTCGCGAGAGAATCCAACATCCTACAGAAAATATTGCGCAGGAATATAAGAGAGGGAGCGATAGCGCGCAGTAGAAGCTTGGTGACAAAGGCACATGATAGTTGATATAGTGAGGGGTTCGTTCTCGTGCGGGCGAAGGAAGTAGAGCGTTAGTTGTTAATATTCAACAACAATGACATTATGCCTCTTAATCATCTCTTTTCCTGTTAACTAGATTGTGATAAACAACCATTAAATAGGCGGCGATGGCGAAGAGTACTAGTAGACGAAAACACAGTTCACATAGATCGCTAGTTTCTTAAAAGGGAGACACATTAACATCGCTGTTAATAGCATAAGTGTAGCAATAATAGGTAGGGGTTTTTTTTATACTCTATTTAACGATGAGACGGCTAGAAGGTCGCTGAAAAGGGCAGCTTTCGTCGCTGCGCACCCCAACTTAATCACCACGCGCCTATTTGTGCCTCAGGTCCTAACGCGACCACCACTTAAGATTCTGAGTTCTTACCCAAGTATATTTCTAAAACTCTATCTATCTACATATGTTGGAAGCTCTAACTGGGATGCAAGGAACTTTGTGTGGAAAGAGACAGCATTTGTCCGTTACGAGGGCTAACCTAGGAGATCTCGTATGGAGGGACATCCTGTTTGATGAGGATGTTTCATTGGTGCTTGTCAGGTAGAAGTTGGGCATTTGGGTCAACTCGTTTCACGCAATTCCCAGCCACTCATTTGGTTTTGCTTTTTTTCTTGCTTTAAAGGAAGTTTTGTTCAGGAATGTATTTGAATAAAATAAGGCAGCACACTTCTTTTCATGCGACCAACTACTCTGCTCCATCTGTATGAGTGACCCCATCCTTGCGTCCCTTCCATCATTGCGTTCATCCTATCCTTCCTCCATGAAACCAAGACATCACCCCGTATCGTATGCCCTCAATTGCTCCATTTTCACCCGTATATATACTCCATCTCTGCGCGCTGTACCATCAACTTCTCCACATAGTTGCAAGTCACTCATATTAATTTTTGGTGTTTGAAGAAACAAAGTGACATTGGCCTAAGATTATACTCGGAAACTCCACTCATTCGCTACCCCCGCTTTTTTTTTTTAAGAAAAACGAGCAGTACACTCCTCTTTGTATGCCTTCAACTGCTCCATCTTGTTCTGTGTAAATGACTCCATCTCTGCACGCGCCTTGTCGTCAAGCAACTCAACACCAGCGCCGCCGTCATGTAGTGCGGCCCAATAAACGGCGTCCACCTCAAAACTCTTCCTTGCTGCGTAATCGAACCAGAAACGCCCAGTCCTCCACGAGTCACGCATCCGGGTAGAAAGAGGTGGCCCACTGGGTTGCTTCCTCCTTAATGCTGATTCCTCTTCCACCCGTTTCAACGCTCGCAAGAACTGCTCCATTCTGGGCTCATAGCAAGCCGAAAATTCTTCTATAGAACAGCGATCAAGCCACATTTCCGGCCCAGACAACAGCAGCCACCAAGGCGGGTCATACGTGAACTGGGCCGGCATGGCATTTGTAAACTCGAAATCGAGCACGGCTGTAATACGGAAGGTTTCTGGGTTTACCAGCATGTTCGAAGGTCGCATATCGTCGCAGAAGGGTATAAATGGACCAGCGTCGTCAACACAGTATTTTGGGATAAGCTGCGCGAACCGATGACGAGCAATAAACCGCTCCTGAGCGATTTCCGGGTCATCGGCGAGGTTGCGCTGGGTCCAAAGGTGCGTCAGGTGCTCATTCGCGACTGACCTAAGATAGTCGCTTGCACTGTCGAACGGCGTGGTAGGAAACTGATCGTTAGGGTAGCCTGCGACAGTCGCCAACTCGTTCATGTTGTATGTTAAGGGTCTTCCCGTAACAGACCATGAATTTGAAGCATAATCCTTCGAGATGGCTCCGATGCGGCTGAACGTAAATTGAGAAAGTTGAAGCAGGTAATCGGCGACTTGATAATAGATCTTGTCTAGTGTTGTGTTGTCGATGTTTGGGTTTAGAACTACGTCCTCTTCATCGCATTCAGTCTGTTGCTTTAGGACAGTCGACAAAAGCGTTCCGTCAATATAATCCATGATGATAAATGGCCCAAATTGCTGTGGGCTTTCCGCAGTTAAACCCCAGCTGTGGACACGAGGGAGAGGGATGGTGGTGTTTTGGCTAAGGTATTCCATAATCTGGACCTCGTTCGCGACCTTTTCGTCCCTAAGAGCCGTAGCCGTGTGTCCCGGTTTTGGGAACCGAATAATAGCGTCCGGCCCTTCATCGCTGAAGCTGAAGCGGAAGCTGAAATTGAAGGAACCCTTAAGGAAACCAACATACTTTCCCGCTCCGCCTCCTTCCCGGCGGCTAGCAACAAAAGTTGCTAATTCAGCCTTTGAGTCGAAAATCCTATCTAACCAAGCCCTACATTCGTCATCACCGTTGGTCTCGGCTATCTCGTCGAAATATGTCTTGAGCGAGGATGTCTTCTGTTGAGGCATGTTGAGGAATTGGGATGCGAATTGGACAAGGTGAATGAAAAGATGGCAGACTGGATGGAGTGCAGAGGGGAAGACTAAGGTTCAGTGCCTTTTGGAGCCTAAACGCAATTGCAAATTAGTAAGAGAACCACTGTCTAATCGTTGGTTTCGACAAACTGTACTTAATCGTTGGATCCAACTGGTCGCGTCGCTCCCAGTTGGAGGAAGCGAGTTGTCCCGCGGAAGCGAGTTTGTCCCGTGTAGTTTTGCTAGTAATTTGTATGTAAAAATACGTAAAGAGGCAGTTTCGCTATCTAAACACCTACATACATGAGACAAGAAATTTAAATATTTCTACGTAAGTACCTTTACATATAAGCAACTATGTAAAGGTACATAAAAGCTCAAATTTTCTATGGGACGGGACAAACTCGCTTCCGCGGGACAACTCTTCCTCCAACTGGGAGCGACGCGACCAGTTGGATCCAACGATTAAGTACAGTTTGTCGAAACCAACGATTACACGGGGGAGAACAGCGGACAGCTGGGTCCTCCCCTGCTGTGGTCAAACCTGCTTCAACAACATGCTTGCTCAGTACTCGGCTCTTGGATGCGCTTCTGTCATCCCCTCTTGTCTTTGCAGCAATTCAAATTTTGGCTTCGGTCTGCGCGACTGGTTAGTACCATTTCCTCGCTGTTATCTAATATCTGAAGGCAGCTGGAGCCTATGGGTCATGTTCCAGGAGCTTGCTTTCATAGACATAGCTTCGGGAACACGGTTCCTAGGCTTCCACTCTAGTTTGATTCGTAAAAGAGATTTACTGACTTTCTAAACAGCGCGAATGGTGCCTGCGGCACGGGGGGTGGCACCTACGGTTATTGCTTATGGAAGCACGTATTGCGCGTCTGCGACCGCTAAGTAGTGAGTTAAGTAGCGTATTGAGATTGAAGATATGTCTGTGTGTATAGTCTATACTGTATTCGACGTTCGTAATTTTGCATTAGGCTTGGAGGTATGAATGTGTAAGCAGGGCAAGATCATTGAGGAGGAATAGGATGTTATTGTGTAAAGAGCCTTTGTAGGTCTATTCAAGAGAGTCGTTTGCTGGCCCAAACTCTGGCCACTCCCTGTTTGCACGAGCAGTCATGAGGTCTAGGTCAACCACCTTTGATGTCTGTTGAATCCATGCAGCTTTCTCATCCATCATCAGACAATCCAATCTATTGTAATTTACTAAGAACTCCGTGCCGAAACCGTCATCCCACACGTTCCCAGCTTTCACGATATCCTCCCGCAAAGTCATGAGCCACGGATGAATTGTAGAAAGGTAATCATGAACCGTAACAAATCCGTTTCCAGACGCAGCAGCCGTGACCACAATCCTAGCCTTCTTTTTCCTTGGTCTTGGTTCCCCACAGCACATCAACAAATGCTCTTCCCGATCCGAGTCTTCATCCGGATCATAGTCCTCAAGGGCCCCATACTTTACACCTCTGCTCTCATAACCAATCTCACTGTGGTCGTGATGACAGTCTTTCCAATTCCACTCCCAAGTCTCCAGCTCATCGGCACGCACAGTGATGGACGAGACCTTGGGCTCGGACACCGGTAGCTTCGATGCCGGATGCCAGGTTCCACCGTCGGGCATGGGTTGGAAGTATGGCTCCAGAGGATCTGGACTGTGGCTGTCTTTCATAATTGAGATTGCGGTGGTCAGGGGACCATCGAGAGTCCAGAAGATACGGTCTCCGGCATTGGGGGATTTGCATGCCACAGCTTGGGCGCTGTGCAGCTCTTCGAGGGTAGGATAGCAGGGTGTTTGTCCGACTTCGTGGCTGGTATTTGGGGTCGACATTGTGATTGCGATATGAAAAGACGATGAAGACCGAATTCGGTAGCTAGGAGCTTCTAGATAAACCTTTTCGTCAAGTGATTAGAAGTGGCCTGTGAAATGAATGCGGGGAACAAACGCGCTTTATACCCCCTGAACGAGAATTTTAAGCGACAAGCCTTCTTCTAATCGGGGGGCCTGTGCAGCCCCCAAAACAGCGTAGCTGTTTAGGGGGGTACAGCGAAACGATAATATCAGCATACTTTGTAGTATTAAGTTAAAGTAGATATGTAATAGACTTTTAAGTGCCCTCTTAACTTCACTATGTTATAGAATTGTATTAAATGTAAGAAACTAATATATAAAGAAATAATAATTTAATTATATGTAGTTCTTGTTGGATAAAGAGGTTGGTATCTGTAGGCACCCGGGGATTCTCACTTTGGAGAATCTTCACGTTATGCATGGATGATTCCATGCATCGTTCCATCGGCTCTTTAAGCCTTTGTCACGGCCACCTATATCAAGAGAAGGATGGTCCATAGCATAGTTAATTAATCAATCACTTTTACTTCATCTATTCTACTGTGCTGCTCTACTTTTGACAGTTCTGTAGTATTAGACATTAAAGAGAAAAGTCTCATAATGGAATAAAGATTTAAATATAATAGGATGAGCTAATACTAGCCTCATTACGTGACCTAAATCTTTTCACCTTGCTCTACATATGTGGCGCTTTGCAAAAGCTGAGTTTCATGCAGACCTCATAGGAGTACTCATAGTTCGTGCAAACACGTAGAATCTAGTAAGAGATGCAATGGATTGACCCAGCCAAGTGGGACTGTGTTATTAGGTCTTGTCAAAGGTCATGATAAGCTTTTTGGCTCAGTTTCCCCGCACGTGTGGCGCCTTACAAGAAGCTGAATCGCCATTAGAGAAGCTCATATGCAGAACACATTCCAGTACCTGCAATATCTGCAATCAAATGAAGCCCTAGGTCCCAGCTATACCAACTCTCCTTCGCAATCTAGACAAAGTTTCTCTTATGCCCCAGCTACCCTGCCGTAATCTAGACAAAGTTTCCCATCAGGAAACAAAAGAACTCCTCACCACCACACAACTTTGCCATGGCCCAGCTAACAATCTCAGTTAAGGCTCAATTCAGGTATACACCCCGTATCCATCAAAATGGATCCCCACATCAGGATAGGGCGGATCTGGCTTTGTCGGCACCCAGTCCTCAGGCATATTATAAAACTTCTGCACCGCGGGCAGAAACGCAGGGCGTGCGGATACGGCTGGTCCTCCAACAGCTCATGGCGGATCAACTCATTGTAACTGAAGCAGGCGCCGTGCTCCTTGCTCCACTTCTCCAGCTTGTTCCAGTCCTTGCATTGGCGATATTGGCCGACCCCTGTGATGGCGTTGCCGGTGGCGTCGACGGGGATGTAGCGGGGTGTGTCGTCGGCTGCGCAGATGATGTCTTGGCGGACGTTGTCCAGGCAGTGGATGAGATGCTCCGTGGCGTAGCTCTGCTTGACACCTTTCCGGTACTCGAGATTCGAGCGGTGGAGAGATTTCTACCCCGTGAGTTAGCAGCTGATCCTCTATGTCGGCTTCGGATGGGAAATTACCAGGCAGTGCAGGCTGTGCATTGAAGTAATCATGTAGACGCTGTGAGTATGATCCCACGGGAAATTCGCCGAAGGGGGGAGGCCTTTCTCTTTCGCGTACTCCTTGGTAAGAGCAACGTTAATATAGTCGATCTCCATGTTGACCCAGGCATGGTCACTCTCAGAGATGTTCTCTTGGTTATATTCGGTTGACGATTGCCACGCAACCGGGTGATCGTCTGCCAATCCAGCTACGCATTCCGAATTAGTATTGGAGAAGCAGAGGTCTACATCGCAAAATACTCACCAAGTTTGGTAATTCGTTGGGCGGGCACCCAAACCTTTCTCAAAGTAACTGCCATGACGATGTTGGAGATGATAGAGAAGACGAAGAGGAAGGCAGTGACAATAATGGACAATTTCGAGAACTTGTATACGGAAACTTCATTTCGCGAGAGGTATTCATGGCCTGTGAGTTCCTCACTGCTGGAACTGCTCTTGATGGTATCGGATTCATCTTCACTGAGCAAGCGATACTTCTCAAGAGTAGGTGCCATGATGAAAGTCTGGTAAATCCACAAGAAGGGAAGAATTGGTAGACCCAACTGAACGTGGCAGGCACAGACTTGTTTAATAAGAAGCAATGCTTAATCAAATTGAGATAACGTAGTAAAATACCCGACCTTGACTACAAGTTTTGGTAACTATACGCCATGGTTTGTAACGGGCATACTCTACGCATGTAATTGTCTTGGTAATGATGATATACCTACCAAGTACGTTGCAGATGTGCCATGTAGCTAGCTGCTATTGCTCCGGGAAATCGGAAAATTCATTCGCTAAACTTTGCCTTTCAGGAAACTTGACAAGGGATTTATAGTTATGCTTATTGGTATACTGCCCGAGGCGACGTACTGCTTCCACTATTGGCCGGTTGTACATGTAAAGTGCGATCGGCACGGGAAATTCGGGAAATTCAGTTTTAATGAGAGTGTTACAAGGGTTCCTTGGAGCACACATGCTGCGTGTACCGGCAATTTGTTTCAGAATATTAAGAAATCACTGCTCTTACAATTGTGTGAGATATTCGTTTCCTAGGGCTGAAAGAGTTTCTGGAATAGAAAGCCGATACGCATATGAGGTTTTTGGATGTGAAATTCATGTCTTTGAATCCCTATCACCGGCAACGAGATGTGGGGATTTGAGCTTCAACGCCCTCAGCCACTTTGAGATTGTTCTGGGCCACCCATCGACGTGGACTTCATATTGCTTAGACATCCAAGAATAGTAGATGCCCGCGTTGCTGTGCGCGCTACCCCGCAGTGTGGTACGCCCTCGCATATCGTATCAATGGGGTGGATTCTTCGTCGGAGTTTATACCGACCATAACGGAGGCGTTAGAGCTGGCATCCTGACTAGGAAATTGTGCTTGTAGGAGGCAGTTTGGCCCTGGACCACCCCGATATTCCGTAAGCGTTTAACTTAAACTCATTGAAGGTTTCCGGGTCAATATTCTTCGCCGCATGAACTTTCTGCCGCTCATCTTCTTTAATTGTAAACATCATTGAGTTGGATACATGAAGGTCTTTGGATAAAACATTCACGAGTACTTACTGAATCTCAACCTTAACTTAACCACTGGGGAAATCGCCTTGGAAAAAAACCCATCAACTGCTAGTGTAACATAAATAGATACAATGGCACCTTCCAATGGAGGACCACGCTCGGATGGAATCCCCAACAACTCCAAACCAAAGCATGTAATCATCATCGGCGCAGGTCTCACAGGGTTGATTCTCGCCCAGGCGCTCCGCAACATCAATCACAAACACCCCGAATCCCCACGCTTCACATTCGGTCTCTACGAACGCGACTCGCACGCCTTTGCTCGCGGAGGAGGATGGTCTTTGACAATCCACTGGGCATTGACTGACCTGCGGAATGTGCTGCCGATGGAGATAATCGAGCGGTTCGACGAGTGCCTGGTTAATCCCGAGGCAGCAGAGAAGAAGGATCCCGGCAATTTCCAGTTCCTGGATCTGAAGACGGTCGAGAAGCAGCACGTGTGGCCAATTCCGCTTGGGGCGGCGTCGAGAGTGGCGAGGGAGAAGTTGATGGCGCTGTTGATGGAAGGATTGGACATCCAGGTAAGAATCTTGAAACTCTGCTGCGCAGTGGTTTTCGTTTTGCTGATGTTGGCTTCAAGTGGTCCAAATGCTTGGAGAAAATCAGTTACCCAACTGACTCCACCGTCAGCGCTCACTTCGACGATGGCACAAGTGCAACAGGCGACCTTCTGATTGGGTGTGATGGAGCAAACTCTGCTGTCCGGAGGAGTCTTTGCCCTGCAATTTATCGAACGAACCGCCTGCCAGTCAGACTGATAGGCCTCCGCATGGAACGTCCCCTCTCCGAAATCCAAGAATGTCTCGCCATAGATCCACATTTCTTCCAAGGCGGAGATCCAGATAGTAACGTGTATTTTTGGCACTCATTCATCGATCTTCCTCGTTCGACTGATGAGAGGACGACAGCAACGTGTCAAATGATGATGAGCTGGCCGTACCGCAAAGGATTCTTGGGAAGAGATGAACCCCTTGAAGTGCCAGAGAGCGTAGAAGAGAAACTAGCACTTATGCGGGAGCTATCGAAGGACTGGGCACCTCTCTTCAAGGATCTTGTGCACAGCATTCCCGAAGAGACTGATTTGCGGGAAATTGTTCTGGCGGACTGGCCGCCAGAAAAAGCAGCCTGGGACAACCACAATGGTACAGTAACGTTGGTTGGAGATGCAGCACATGCTATGACAATGTGTGAGTTCGCCCCCTTTCCTCTTCTACTCGTATCTTTTGTGACTGCGCCATCCCACTGAGGGACATAACCGTGGCTTTTTTGCTGATGTTATTTCCATGCAGTCCGTGGCGAAGCTGCCAATCACGGGGTGATTGATGTCTCGACTCTCATCAAACAGCTCGGTTTGACATTTGAGGGGACGTCTCAGGAAACCTTCAAAGAAGTGATCGACGACTACGAAGAAGAGATGATAACACGCACTCGTCCCGCCGTCTTCAAATCCCGACAGGCCTGCATTGATGCAAACAACTATTCATCTGTAAATTCGGACAGTCCACTCATTTCAAGGAGGGCTGTGAAAGATTAGATGTGGGAGTTTGCCGGTTTGGAGAGGTGGCGGAGACTTGTTATGAGCCCCTCTGGTCATGGCGGTGCCGTTCCAAATGTATCAGTTAGCCAGATACATTCTGCCTGTCACAAGGTTGCCTCCATGTGACGTGGTATCAAGTGGGTGGTATTCTCTTCAACGTAGATCCATTATCTGATATGTAGAGGGGAGAGGTGGTGCAGGTTCCCTTAGACCCCGTCAATGAAAAATCACGTTCCACCCTGGGATAGAAGAAGCACAAGGGAAATGAAATAATTTCGACAGATTTAAAGACCGATGCTCTCAGTCCCTTTCTCCATCGAATGAAACAAATGAAAAGAGCTTATGAGAGTATCCCTGCTCTCATTCGAACGAAACTCAAGGAAAGCGTAAGAGCAATCACTCTTAGAACCCAAGCCTCGTCTTAAGCATCGTATTTCCGCTATAGACACTCTGACTCTATGTAAAGTATGTCGGTCTTCCGAGAGATCTAACTTTGATTCTTTGTCAGTGATTCCTTGTTGACCTCGACCGACCTCTACTTCGAGACTCCATCTGCCGAGAATCAAAACCAGATCGAAAAGCCTGCCGCTGCTAGGATTGACAAGCCCGCTGCCGCATAACCGGTCTGATACACTGTCGCCATTTTGAAACCCTTGGCCATGTCCCAAGCCACATGCCTCAAGCTGTTGAACCCGTGGAAGAAAAACGGCCACGCCATACCAAACTTCACGGCGACCTTACCAGCCCATGGCAAACCTGCCATCGCAGCAGCCAAGGCGCCCGACGACAAATCCCATCCTAGGTATGGAGATGCAACATATGCGATACCAAAGATGTATAGACCACCAGCGAGGGCGAGGCCAGTGATTCGCTCCAGACTGGAATTGACCGAGGTCAACTGGAACTTGTAGATTGCCAAATGCGGAGAGAGCGGGCGCTTGAGGCGCTGGGCGACAAGAATTTCGCCAGCCTCAGATGGCTTAACGAGCTGGGTCTTGACGGTGGAATTTGTGGTTGAAGCGGTATGGCTGTATGATGTTACTCGACGCTCTTGCTGACGGGAATGGGATTCTATGCCCATACCGGACCTGTCCTCTCTGAATCACGATGTCCCTTGCTCCAGTCGACAATGCTGCAAGAGCACTTGGCCTCGCAGCAAGTCGTGAGGCATGGATGATGCTCGAGGCTGACGTTGTGCGGGCGAAGGCTAAATAAACCGTCAGCGAATACACGCACACGCGCGTCTAAAGCAGGGAAAAGGACCAACAGCGGCTGAAAGCGAGAGAAGCCATGGCTGAAGCCTTCTGTAGCGAGGATGCGAGAATTGGCACCGAATGGGCACCAAATGGGGAGGTTCGAAGTGTAGAGGGCGCGAGTGCGACTGCGTGGAGGAGGGATGAAGATGAAGTGAAGCAGATGTGCAGATGGATGGAGGGCGAAGTGGGAAGGGAAGGGGGGATGGCGATGGCGGTCAACGGGCCAACGGCTATTGCAGTGAACTGAACTCAGGGCGACAGGTACAGGGATCTCGTCTCGTGCATACGTACATACTGTACATACTGTATGTACATATGTACAATACAATGTACATATCTAGATACGAGGTGAAATGGCGGAAATAAAGCGGAAATAGACGTAACAGAGCCGGATCCACCCTGCTGCGCCCGCTGCCGCTGCCGCTGCCGCCACTAGGCCTATCCTAGACCTATCATTCACGCACTTGGCTGTGTCTGGCTAGAGACTTCTCCACTCCAGCTCCTCCATCTACTCTCACCCAATAGGAATAGCAACAGTAATAGGAACAGCAATAGCAATAGCAATAGCAACATGCACGGCCGAGGGTCTACGTAACATAGCCGCCTTTACTAAAAAGAACTGAAAAAACTGATAAGGCGGGAGGGGACGGGAGGGAGGGTAGGCATGCTGCACGTCATATTACAAATAAGCTCCAGGGCCTTGGCCTCCGCCAATGAACATACCCTCCCGCCTTATAATCCTTCTGACCTGCTTGGCCCTTCCATTTTCCATCATCCATCATCCATCCCACTGCAACCTCAGACTCTCAGAACCTATCTTCCACATTAATGACGCAGTAATCATTATGCATATTGATGACACGTCACACATTAATCAATTATTACAGTATGAGCTTGCTCTTAGAGCCAGAGTCCACTGCACGTTCACGGTTCCGACCTACGCCAAAGACCCAAAGACTCCTGCCGAGGACGCTTCTAGGGCTGACAGGCTTCGAGTCCAGACCGTATATCTTTTGCAACTGGGAATAGCCTCAGTATTGCTGGGAAGGGGACGATCTAAAAGCAGTGAGTGGAGCCCTGGTGGCAATATGGTGGCGATGCAATATGCTGGCAATGCAATATGCTGGCGCTTTGCCAATGCAGTGCATAGAGCCATAGACCCTGTACGTTGTTGCTTGATTTATCTACCTAGCGACTGTACGAACAAGTAAGCTTACTTGTAAGCCGTTCCTCAATCCTCAATCCTCAGATACATGCCGCATTCAACTAACGTATTTGTTAGTGTATAACTTCATGATGTCTGCCCAACTGAATTACGTTGTACTAAGCTCTTGCTCTTCATTATTGCACAGCCACAATTCTTTTCGGGGGCGCTGTCGATATCGCAACTGGCGTGAGTACTACTCAACTATATTTGGGATTAGAAAGAAGGACTGGGTGCTGGCACATCATTCCCATCGTTGATATGGAAAACCCAGTATATAAACGGCGCAGGCCCGCTGTGGCCTGTACGGAATGTCGACGAAGAAAGGTGAAGTGCGACCGCAATTTGCCATGCAGGCCATGTCGAACGTCAAATTTGGCGTGCGAATATCGTCCCCCGTCATCAGCGGACCAGCAACATGGCCAGAACACATACCAGCCAACTCTGAATTACCCAGTCGAGAGCCCTTTTGCACCTGGATTCAATCCATTCAATCCCCCCGCCGACCAGTTTGCGGATCTGAATACAAGTTATATTTCAGGGAGACAAATGTCAAACTGGTGTCCATCAGGCAGCTTCGCTCATCTAGACGCTCCGCAGGCCAGGGAGGTAGGGCTTTCGAATATGGTGCCACACATATTGCCCAGCCCAGCAGACAACGGGACCGATCAGTTATACATGTTTACCTCGCCTCCTTCTGAGACTTCAACCAAGTCCAGCCTATTAGCATCTGCAGGAACCATCAGATCCAGCTTTTCACGAATATCAAGTTTTGGACCTAGCGAACACTACATTCAAACAACAGTAAGCCAAAACCAACTCTAAAAAAGGATTGTTGCAGGAACGGCTAATAATAGTACTATCACATAGCTTGACAAAATGAAGTTTCTGTTCTGCGACGTTGGATCCCACGCCTCGGCCGAGCATTCAGACATCTTACTCCTCCTCACGAAGTGCAAGCAGCTTTCAAAACAAATCAAAGCCAAGCGTTTGAGTAATTTGATCTATGGCTCCTCTGGACCACATTTCACCAGCAAAATACCCCCTAAGGCAGTTTGTGATCGGCTCCTTCATCTGTATCTTAGCACGTTCGAGACGGTCTTCAGAATTCTGCATGTTCCATCATTTCAAGCAGAATATGAGGCATATTGGAATAACCCCCTAGGTTCAAGTGATGTCTCTTTGCGAAAGATTCTTCTTGTCTTGGCTATTGGGACATGCTTTTACGGGGAATCTGAGGAACAGACCCGCTCATTACGCCCCCTGGCGTCCAAATGGGTTCACGACGTTCAGCAGTGGCTAGTTCACATGTTTGAAATGTCCGAGATTGACATGGACGTACTCCAGGTTTCCTGTCTCCTCCTTTTGGCTCGCCAAACCGACGTAGTTGCATCGGAATTGATCTGGATATCGGCCAACTTTCCGCTTCGAATAGCAATTATCTTAGGCTTTCATAAAGAGCCGCGGGACGATGTCCCAGAAATCCCAGTTTTTGAGTTAGAAATGAGAAAGAGGCTGTGGGCCACAATACTGGAGCTCTCTGTCCAATTAAGCATTGACTATGGGATGCCGGCGCCAATATCCACCGACGATTACGATTGCCAGCCTCCATCAAACTTCAACGATGTGCAAATTGCAGATAATTTGGACGGTTGTGCCCCCACAGAATCCCTGGAAATATTTACGCAGAGCACGATCCAGATCATGTTGCTGAGGACTGTGCCCATTAGACTCGAGATTATCCGATTGCTCAATGCCTTGAACTCCAATCAAATTTACCAGGAAACTCTACAGCTGGGCTCCAAACTAGATGCTGCTGTCCGTTCGCATACAGCTCTCATCCAGTCATATCTGTCCTTGCCCTCGACCGACAGCGCAAAGCCAACCGAGTTCCAGATGCAGCTTCTTGACATCTTGACACGCCGCTTTCTATTGGCGCTACATGTTCCATTTGCTGCAAAAGCAAAGTCCGACTCGTCATTCTATTTCAGCCGAAAGGTTGTCACTGAAATCTCTCTCGGACTTTTGTCCAGTCCGCACTTGTCACAACCCCACCGAGAACCCTCGCAGAATTACTCTCGTCTTAAGGTGCTTGGCTGTGGCATGTTCAGGCACATGCTATGGCATGCGACTGCCGCGATCTGCGTTGAGCTGATCAATGATTTGACGGAAGATTCGTTTCCCATGATGCATAGCCTCTCTCGCGAGAGGTTCTACAAAGTCATACAACAATCCAGCGAGAGTCTAGACCGCCGCATCCGAGCGGGGGATACGAGCATAGAAGCTTACGTGCTGTGCAAATGTGCTCTGGCACAGGCCGATGCTATTAAAACGGGAAAAGTGCCAGAGACTTGCATAGTGGAGGCGGCAAAATCCAGCCTGGCCCTTTGTTGCCGAGTTCTGGAGACTCAGACTGGAGAAACTGGTCAGCATTTTAGCAGGCCCTCCACAAGTCAGGGGGATACTATGTTCCAGGGTGAAAACGATGCGATGTCATGGGATTTCATGGTAATTACTTTCTCCTGTTTCGCGAAGACTTGTTTATGACATTGATTGATAGATCTAAGACCAAGCTCCCATCTCGATCTACACACCGATTTGTTTCGATCTGGAGCTTGCTACTGTGCTACTGTTTGAGCCTCGCTTCCAACAATGTCGCCTGCTCGGCCAACCCCGCCGAACTCTCCTCGAAGCCCTTGGGCATCCACACCTTGACCAACTCAAAACCGGAATCGTTTAACAAGGTCTCAAACTGCTCCTTTGTGCGCTCTAATGATGCAAACGAGACCATCATGGTGAGATCGGCCTGGGCCGAGGACAAGGCCACGTTCGACTCTGGTAGCATGGTTTCGTTGATCAGTAAGATCGAGTCTGGGGCCATTGCCTCGCGCACTCGTGTCAAAATCTGAAGCGCTTGCTTGTCTGGCCAGTCGTGAAGTACTGTACGCAAGTAATAAGCTTTGGCACCCTTGACCGGCTGCTCGTTGAAAAAGTCATATCCTTGAGCTTCAATCCCTGCGGGAATATTCTTTGCTTCGGCGACAACGATTGGTAAATCCTGCAAGATGAGTTTTCCAGGGATATCGGGGTATTTATCCTTGAAGGCAATGAGATCTGCTCCTTGGCTGCCCCCAACGTCGACCAGCACTACATCGGTAGGGTTTTGAACGCGGAGCTTCTCTTCCACCGGGAAGAAGTTGAACCAGTTCTGGCCGCGCCGGCGGTGTGAGATGGTCATGACGGTGTTGAAGGCTTGCTGATAGTATGGTTTGGACGCGAGGAAGTCAAAATAGTGCTTATCGGTGCCCATGGCGTATTGGAATGGGCCATCGTATACGTCATCTGGGTTTTTCCAGCCGTTCTTCTCAAAGTATTCGGGGAGCTTGGAAATGATCATGATGAAATGAGTCCTGGTTATATGAGAGTTGGTCACAAGATAACATATTGTCTGAAATGCGAACAACGTACACATGAATAACGACTGCTGAGAACGGAGAACTTGAGACATAGGATGCGGCGAGAGGCGTCGAGGCATACGAGCCCTTGGTCACTTCTTTGAAAATGCCCATGGCTCCCAGGAATCTCATAATTCGCTCTGTTGATAGTTAACTTCATTTTCTCCTGAACCAAACAACCAGTACCATGGCACTTACTGACGAGTAATGGATCCGCTTTGGTTGCCTCGGCGAGTTCCTGAATGCTGATTTCCTCCCCGTTTTTGCTGGCTGCTGCATCGAACAGCTTTAGGTCGATGCCTAACCTAAGTGCCATGGCTTGATGACCCTACACCAGCATCAGCATCCGCTCTCCACCGCATACCAACAGTCCGCGGGAGGTTTCAAGTACAGAGAAGATCACTCGAAGTGTGAATTCGAAGGGCGATTCGAACGAGCTCTGCAATTTGGAGCAGGCTTGAAGCAGCTGCTTGCGGTCCTCCTCGGAGACATTTTGGGTTCCATTTCCAGCGGCGGCGTTGATGCACTTGGCAAGTTCGACGAGACTTGTGATGCTCATCGTGTCAGTAGCGAAGCAAGCAATTTTTTTTTATCTAAGTATAGCGAGATGGCTTTCGTTCAAGAGGAAGAAAACCCAAAAGATAAGAGCAGGTAATTATTTTGTATCTCATTTTGCTATATATGTATATATGGCTTGGACTCAAGAAACACCTCGTTCCTCAATGCCTCTCTCATCCTCCATACTGTCGGGATATTCGGTTAGTTCTGTTACAGTTGTGTTTCCAGCGTACTCTACGGGGACTTGAGAGCAAATTGGCATACTGCAGCTGCTACGAATAGCCCGTACGGTACGGGGTACAGATGGGCCTCCGTGCGCGGTACGGGCATTGTGTAGGTAAGTTCTCATGGGAGAGACCAAGTTTGTCTACCAGCCGTACTTTCCAGCAATTTGAGCCCGAGAAACATATTGGCATGCAGATCAAGGCACTCATTTGTCATCTTTATAACGGGCAGCTTGGTACAATACATCTAAAGTTAGCAAATCAAGAGTTAACCCCGGACCAACAAGAATTCGAGTGATTAATCTGGTTATTTAACCGCTCGATCCCCTAATATCCTCGTCTTATTCGTTGGGAAAGGCCCCATTCCCCTTGTTACTACGGATTATTGCTCGAGGGGATCGACCGTGGACATTGAAACTCCGAGGCCGGAACGGTACGAGCGATCATGCAGGGTTGTCGTCTTGTCAGCATGCCTCACCCGCCCCACTCGAACCAGGCCCACATCCAACGGCCGCTCCGCGCCACAAGTGTCTCGGCGTCCGGATCGCCTTGAACCACTCGGCCTAGAGCTGCAGTAGGCTCGGAACTGCCGCGGTCGAGCAAATCCTGCTGCAATCCATGTTCGGCGCCATTGGTGGGGCTTGGGCAATCCTCCAGGAACCCGCAGCTGCAGCTGCTGCAGCGGTATTCACACTTTGCGTATGACTTGCAGCACATAACCTTACAGATACGACGCCGACAAGGCATTTTAGACAGCAAATGACGGGAGGCGTACAGCGGCATTGGCGGGACGGGAGAGGGCCGGCTGGGTATATGCAGACTCACGGTGCCATTCCCGAGAAGTGCATGGTCGGTCTAATCGAAGGATTCCGTTGAGTGAGGACCGGTGCGCTGCTCTAGGATCGTGACGGACATCGTGGAGATAATGCCACGCCGCGAGCTAGACTGATCTTCTCCCATGAGAATCATGGCTCCTCATGGTGGGCCGTCAAGTCATGACTCTGCTTAACGGCCCCAAGTATTCAGCTATGAAGTCAGGATGTGGGATAGTTGCCATGGCAAGAGGGGATGGCAGAATGGATGATGCTCCCAGAGTATGCGGACACGACTATGCTTTCGGAAAGCATGACAGCCGAAGCCAAGAGGAAATGGAGGGGATTTTGGCTGAGGAACAGTAGCATTATGCTGATGGTCCTGGCCCAGCTGATCTCGTCGTTAATAGCCGTGGCGGCAAAGCTTTTACAGACGTCTAGTGAAGATTATGGAGCATTGGATACAAGACAGGTATGTGCACAAAGGGGTTGGCTTGAAATTGGATCAAGTAAGCTGATACTGGCAAGGTTCTCATAACAATGATGAGTGTAACAATGGCCTTGAGTTGGCTCTGGATGTTCTTGACAGGAGTGCCAGGAGCGCCATTTGGCACAAAGAATATATGGGCGCTGTTGACGCTTCGAGGCATCGCTGGAGTCATTGGTAGTATGTTTGAACACTCCAAACATATATTTGACAGTTGCTAATTGCCTGTCAGTCTGGGGCTTCTACTATTCTCTCCGCTATCTTCCGCTCTCCGAGGCAACGGTCATCAATTTCCTCTCCCCCATCGTCGCCGCATTTGCTTCAAGCCTCATCAGTAGAGTGCCATTCACCATACCACAGCAAATAGCAAGCGCCATATCAATCCTCGGCGTTATTCTCGTCTCCCAACCATGGCAGATGTTGGCTGAAATCCCCTCTGAAATCCGCTCCGAAATCCCCCCTGTTATGCCTGAAATCATCAATGGCAGCTTCACATTCTGCAAGGATTGCCATGGCACTTTCACTTCTCACACCCCGGAAATCTCTCTCTCTGTTCCAATTACGTCTCTGCAGCGCATTGCCGCAGTTGGAGCCGCCCTCGCTGGGGTAGCAGGAGGAGCCGCAGCCTACGTGGTTATGTCTCTGATCGGCCAGGACGCGCACCCCGCCGTGACGGTGAACCATTTTGCGATCTGGACTGTGCTTGTGACGGCTCTGGGCTTCGCAGTCACCGGAGTGGAGGCTTGGAGGATGCCCAGTCCGTCAGAATGGGGACTGCTGATGTTTCTGGGAGTCTTTGGTTTGTTGCTACAATTGTTAATAGCGACGAGCATGCAGAGCGGAGGCAGCACCAAGGCTTTGAACATGGTGTACACGCAGATCGTGTTTGCGTTGATCATGGATGAGCTGGTGTGGGGTCAGCATCCCAACTGGGTGAGTGTGGTTGGGGGGACGTTGATTCTTGGGAGTGTTGTTACGGCAGCGATGGTCAAGGGGCGGAGGGAAGACGAGGGGGTACATAGGCGTGGATTAAGGAATGAGGTATGTGATGAAGAGGAAGTAGAGATGATGGTGGGAAAAGAACAACGGTGTAGCACCGATGATGAGCAATGAATGTCATAGACAATACACCAGATACAAATTACTATCAATTGTAGCCCATTAGTAGCAGTTGTTGTGCTCGGACTTGACATAATGTTAGATTTACAGAGCGGTTTCATAACCCATGCGAATTATGCTGAATATATAGGACTAAATATATTTTATTTCTCTTTTTTACGCTCTCCTTGTATCAATGTTCCTGTATTAAAATTCCAACTGCATTAGGATAATAAGACCTTGGTTCTGCGTGGTTTTTTTTTATGTAAAAGCACTCTTAGGTAAATAAATCAAGTTATGCTTCTATCTTCTGCATCTGTACCTTCACTCGTTCTATCCACTTCACAATCATGGTACAAGGAGATGTGGATCGTTGATACGGGTTCCTGTTATCACCTTTGTAACAACAAAGATGCTTTTATCATTCTGCAAAATATTGTCCCAGGTGGAATCCGCAAATGGATTTGTCTTTGCATGTTAAAAGGGAACAAACAGTTCAACTTGTCACTGTTGATACAGAGGGCAACCATGGTATACGTCAGATTACAGAAGTCTACTATGCTTTTATAGCAGCTCTTAAGATTATGAACAGAACACCTACTCGTAAGAATGAAAAATCAAGGATGCCACATCACGTGTTTTCTGAGTTCTGTGAATAGACCCACGTTCTCCCCAGCGTTGCTCACTGGCACACATTTGGCTGTGCAGCGTATGTTTACATACCAAATGAAAAGAGAGTTCAAGGACAGAAGTTTCATGTCCGTGCTCAAAAGGGACACCTTGTGGGATATGACAGTGATCACATATACCGCCTTTGCATTTCTACACAAAACAAAGTCATCCGCACTTCTCATGTTACATTTAATGAGGACCACATCTCATATGTGCATCCGCATGCCTTTTCTTTTTCCTCCTGCAATAGCGATGGCAGCGATGATGATTCTGACTCTGAATACATTACCCTCAATGCAGATCATTTCAATCTAGATTATCCTGCTGATTTAGGGGAAATCTCACCTCTTGATCTTTACGCTCCAACTTGTGGGCGGGTGGATGATGGACGACGCAACATAGAAGATGATTTGCAAGACACTGAACTTTCTCATGATGATCACGATCATTACTATGATGCTAAAGATCAATCACAACCACAACAAGAGATTCAACTCCCACAACTCCGTGGACAGACTCGCTTTAAGCAGGATTTTGAAAATATGTCTTTCATTAATTCATTACCTGCTCAACAACAACAACAACGACAATTTAAACCAACTCAACCTTATTCCTCTTCCTCTACTTCTTATCTTAAGCGTAAAATAAAACGTACAGAGAAGGGAAAACAATAAGCTAAAGAGATGCAAGAGAAGAATGACAAGCTTGTGAAGAAGCAGCACACAGAACAAAGTTGCTTATGGATTGTCTATTCTCCCATCTATTATCGCGTACTGCTTTGCTGCTGGTATGAACCATACTCCACCCATTCAAGACCTTCCTCTTGAGCCAGGCACATGGAAGGAAGTGATGGATGATCCTATGAACCGTTTCCTAAAGCACAAGCTGGACTTTCGTGGTCAGCTATACGTTCCAGTTGTCAACAGAGACAAAGAGTGCCTTTGGTCTGCCTAAGATATCGAGCAACAGATTCATTTATTGCATATCCGAGAGAAATGCCACGCCCATCGCCACCTTTGGACTTGATTCGATCGTGGACACCAAGAATCTTGTAAATATGGCTTCGACATTGAATCGTGCTTGTGTGTGGAGAGCACAGCTATTCCGAATCGAGCACCCGTGAGGTGCTCGTTTTCAATCCGTGCAGTACCACCTTTGTAGACTGCAAGCCAATGTTGAAGAAAGCGTTGATGGGGGTACTGAGAGTCCGTTTTATTTCCCTATAGGAATTCCATTTTGATGCTCGTCTCACGTCCTTGTTACCCATTTGACACTTCGTTGGGGTTGAACTACTTCCTCGGGCATTTGATTCAACCCGCTCTCCAGGCAGTAGTGTTGGTTTGACAGAAAAAGGAAGCCGTCCATTCCCCCTGGCGAAAAAGGAATCAAATCACTGCAGCTCTCAGGCGCCAAGGATTTCCGAAGAACATAAAACGAAGGTCTTGGGCGGAGAAGGACTGTTGCAAAAGTTTTGCGATTGCCTGATTGCGATGCCGAAGCTACTGCGAGCTCCATTTTTGGACAGGCTCATGCGCTAGAACCCGGCGTCGACGGGTAGATCATGGAATGATCTCTGCATGACAGACTGGCTCTCGGTATCTAGTTGTCAGGCTCGGCGCTTCAAAAGCGCCGTCTGCGAGGGCGAGGGACACGAGGTGCGTGATGGGACAGAAAACCGTGTCATCTACTTCAGTAAAGAAGAAGCTCGTACTGTGAATGCCCGTTAGTTCGATGTTGGAAGGTATGTCCGAGGTGGTCAGTCAACTCACGGCTTTGGACACCTCTTGTGTCCGTTCTGATGAGCCTTTGTGACCTCCATAGTGAGCACATACCGCTCGCTGCTGCCGAGACTGCGCACAACCAGCAGGCGGACATTCTCATAGCAGAGCGCATCAAAGTGTCTGATTTCCTCTTCCACCCTACTCATAGCAATGTCACCTTCAAAACATCGTCGTCGATCGCCTCATCTCCGAGAAAGTTGCTTCGGAGAATAACCCATAATGCGCATATTGTAAACATCAGAAGAACTATGGTAATAAAGGTTCGAAACACAAAAGTGCACCGTCTGAGAGTAAAGAAGGACGTGTCTCGTTTGATGACTTGGGCTGAATTCTCAACGAGAGGAACAGCCTCGTATGCGACCCGGACGTTGGATGTCATGGTTGATCGGGATCCAAGATTGAGCAACAGTAGCAACAGTAGCAATAGTACGCGAAGTTCTTTTTGACACTTGAGCGACCCGTCTTGAGATCGATCATGACGAATCCCGCTTCTCAGTATCTGGAAATCATCTATTATGTATATGTAGACCATGACCTAGGCATCGTACTAATATTCAAAAGAGTCTCTTATCTTACAGACAGTAATCATGCATGTAATCATGCATATATCGACCCTGCAACAAGACTGGTGCTAACGATAAGCCATGTATTCACCTAAGGGACCGTCGTATGTGTCTGATGCATCTCATTCATTGGGAATTCGGAATTTCCGCGACAATTGCACCACCGATTGAAATTGCACCATAAGCAGGAACGACCTCGCCAAATCACTCGTCAAAAACGTCCATATTATTATCCATACTATGACAAGACGCATTTCGGGCAGGGAAAGCATCACTACCAAGTTTCTTGTCATTCGAATTTCAATTCCACACTCAAAAGGATCAGTCTTGACTCTTGATAAACGGTCCTACGTTACTCCGGGTTCTTCGGGGTCTTCGGCTTTCCCCCTTTTCTCTTTCAATGACCTCTAGAGAAAGGGTTCATGAGAGTGACAATGACATGCCTTGGCAGGCCACAGATATCCTAGGGCTAGTGTCCACCAGTTGCGCGCTCATCTTCCTAACATACCTGCCTTTCAGGATACAGGAACTCCGTGTGGCCCGTAGTATCCGTTCCGCCTCCAGCTGGCAGGCCTTAACCCAACTCGTCAGTACTCAGTACAATTCACTCGATCCGCTGATACTTGGGTATTAATCAGCACAAAAACAATAGATCATTGGAATTCTCTCCATCGTGCTACTGGCATACCTGGCCGTCATCTACAATCCTTCTACGCAGCTCGATATTGAGTTTGTCACGTCGCTGCTCGCTTCTCTCGTTGCAGCTCCTGGTTTGAGCCTTCTATTATTCTTCGAACAACGGAAGTCTGCTACCCCTTCGGATCTAGCGACATTGTATCTCGTTGCCTCGACCTTATGCGACGTTCTGCTTCTCACAATCCCACTTGGGATATCCGCGGACATAAAGCTGGCCGCTCCTGTCCTCATGCGGCTTGTTGCCTTCTTGGCCATCCTTCTACTTGAACAATGGAGTAAACGCCCAGGATTGAGCGGTCTCGCTCGGCCACTCTCGCCCGAGGAGCAGAATGGTGTTCTGAGCAGAGTGTTCTTCATCTGGGTAAATCCAATCCTTCATCAGGGCTATAAGAATATTCTCGTGGGACATGATTTACCTCCGCTCAGCCAACGTGTGGCGCCGAAAATCACACGGAAAAGGATTCTGAGAGCATGGAGTCAACGGTGTTAGTCTATCTCTGGAGTCATAGGTACTTTGCTCATTCTTTCGCTAGCCAAGCCGGAAACGAAATGGGCTTTACCTCGCGCCCTGTACCAATCCGCCAAACAGCCTTTCCTTGCTGCAATTTTACCCCGACTATTCCTCACCATCTTCAGATATTCTCAGCCAAATCTGATAAGAAAGTCCATCCGCTATGTCACAACTTCCCCGACCAGCGATGGGCGACCAATTGGGTATTGGATCATCGTTGCGGCCGTTGCCGTCTACGGAGGTCTAGCTGTGAGTAGCGATTCCATAGTAACACGCTCGTCCGCTAACTTATTTGAGATATCCACTGCGATCTATCAACATCGGTTGAACAGACTGAAGCTTCTGACGAAGAGTGCCCTTACCGGGCTCATCCACCACAAGGCAATGGAGATGCCTTCCGTGTTCTACGATAATGGTGAAGCTGTAACCCTCATGAGCTCTGATGTGGATGGCCTCGATGGGATCGCAGAGATGTTTCATGAAACCTGGGCACAAACGCTTGAGGTCGCGATAGGAGTATGTCTTTTGGCCGGTGAGGTAGGCTGGTTTTGGCCTCTGCCGCTGTTTCTAATCTTTCGTGAGCTTTTCCCTTTCACCCACAATTTTTCAAGCTCATATGTTATAGTATGCTCCCGTGTGAGCCGTTATGTTGCAAAGAACTTACAGCCCCGCCAGAAGAACTGGAACATCGCGACCCAGACTCGCATAGGAGCCACCAGTTCCATGATAGGCTCCATGAAGGTCGTCAAGATGCTCGGACTTCAACGTTACCTTGCCAGCCGAACTCAGAAACTTCGAGCAGAGGAGCTAGAGGTAGCTTCAAAGGTCAGATGGATGATGGTCTACTATAATGCCAGTGGTTAGTTGTGACCAATCAGAGCCTTCATTGGCGTGCGCTTTTAACTAACTCGTGAGCAGCAAATGCCTTAGGAATATTCTCTCCCGCGATCACTCTCGTTTGCTTTACTGCAGTCGTCGCTGCGAAGGGCCAAAGATTGGACGCTGAAACTGCGTTTACAACAATGGCGGTTTTGAGCATGGTTACGCATCCTGCAAACATGGTGATGACAATTGTTCCAAGGGCCATTGCGGCTTTTGCAGGGTTTGAAAGGATCCAGAACTATCTTTTGAGACCTTCTTTGAGGGATCAACGACAATTATTACCCCGGGTCACGTTGAGAAGTTCCGCCTGGAATCCGTCTTCCGGTCAATTGACAGAACCCAGCCCAGCTATTTTGACCCAAGAGCTGACAATCGGCCATAAACAACCGATCTTGGAAAACATCGACCTCAAGAGCTCCGCTGGTTCACTCACCATCATCTCGGGTCCTGTTGGGTGTGGTAAATCAACGCTCCTCCGTGCGATGCTGGGGGAACTAGCGCCTTCTCAGGGATCCATCATGTTAGCATCCAAACGCATTGCATACTGCGCTCAGAAGCCATGTCTACCTGGGGGTACTATCAAAGAGGCGATTGTATCGAACAGTCGACACGAAGATGATCATTGGTATCGCCAAGTCATCTCCGCTTGCTGTCTCGACTATGACCTTGAAAGTCTACCAGAAGCTGACGAGACGCAGATTGGCAGTAGAGGGGCTAATCTGTCTGGAGGACAAAAACAGAGAGTGGTAAGTAAACAAAGATACGACATCTACAGTTGAAGCTTACATTCCAGGGCCCTTGCGCGCGCGGTGTTCGCGAGATGCGACATCGTCCTGCTAGATGATACCTTCAGTGCACTAGACGGCGAGACGGAACGAAAAGTTTTTGCAAATCTTTGCGGAAGTCAGGGGATATTCGAGAAACTGAAGACCACAGTCGTTCTGATTTCCAATTCTAGTGAGTCTCAGACGCCAGGCCTGCGCAGCGACTTTTCTCACCTCATTTTAGCACAGTACTACCCAGCTGCGGATGATATTGTCATACTAGGAGATCTTGGAATCAAAGCACAGGGTGGATGGCAGACAATAAAATCAAAAACTGAGTCCATAGAGAAATTTGGTTCCAGAAACCCAACCGAAGGCGGTGGCAACTCGGCTCTTGCAAAGAACCTCGACATGCTCAGCGCCCAGCTCAGAGCAAGCGACGAAGCTGAAATAGATCTTGCCAGGCAGACTGGAGATTCCGCACTATATGGTAACGTCTAAACCCCACTGAGTACTAAATTGCGCTGATGGCAGAAAAGGCTACTACTTTCACTTCGTTGGCTTGATTAATCTACTCCTAGTCGCCGCCTGTACTGCTTCTTATTCCGTCTTCATCACTATACCCCAATACTGGCTCAAACTCTGGACTGATTCGAAAGCAAATGACACGACTTTCTACATTACTGGTTTCATCATTATATCATTCATCTCATGGTTATCGACATGTGGTATAATGTGGTGCGTATTTCTTTAACGTGTGAGCCATGGAAGAGCATTAACGAGCCCCAAGGGCTGCCCAAGTTCGCCTGGCGCCTCAATCCGGGATTCGTCTTCATGAACACCTTTTGCGCATTGTGACACAGTATGTTATCGGCCCAGCCTTTGCTGCAATATTAAAGTCACTGAATCTTATCGGCAGTGCACCCCTATCATACTTCTCAAGAACAGATAATGGCTCAATACTAAACAGGCAAGGATACATTTCTCGATGCCCATTATAGCAGCTAATACTTTGCAGATTTAGTCAAGATATACAGCTTATTGATAAGCAGCTGCCAACAGCGTTATCGAATATGGGTACCCGTAAGTAATACTTCGAAAGTCTCTTATAGCTAGACTTACAAGGGTTTTCAGAGATCTTCAAGCTCCTGGCCCAAACAATTGTTCTTTTCATTGTCCAAAAGTGGCTTGTGTTATCCCTTCCAGCCTGTATAGCCGTCGTATACATCGTGCAGAAAGTATATCTACGGACTTCACGACAATTACGATTTCTGGAGCTCGAGTCCCGTGCGGCTGTTTTTTCTAGCATCTTGGAAACTGTACGTACAATCATTGAAGAGACAGGATTTGACAGCTAACAAGCCGCTAGGTCGAAGGGCTAGAAACCATTCGTTCGTTTGGCTGGCGTCAAGAAACTGTGCAGCGAAACATCCTGTCTGTGGAGAGTTGCCAGCGCCCCGAGTCCCTATTATTGGCCATTCAGAGGTGGTTGAATCTCGTCTTGGACCTCCTAGCGGCGGCTGTCGCAGCCAGTGTGATTTCAATAGCTGTGGCGTGGCGCGGAAACATCAGCGGCGGCCATGTAGGAGTTGCTCTCAACATCATGCTGGTGGCGAACACAACATTGTTACGATTGGTGGAATCCTGGACCAATCTAGAAGTGTCGCTCGGTGCCATCTCTCGGTTGAAGTTGCTCGAGCAGAACACTCCCTCCGAGAACAAGCTGAGTGAGAACTTCGATCCCCCAAGCAACTGGCCCTCCCAGGGGAGTATCGAGCTCACAAATGTCGCTGCGTCGTACTAGTAAGTACCTGTTCCAGGTGATCAACACGGAAAGTCACTTACACAGGCTTATCACAGTCCTGGAGCTGTAGCGCTCCGAGACATCAACCTACGCATCCATCCCGGTCAGAAAATTATCATTTGCGGACGCACTGGCAGGTATATGTGCTCCATGACCAAAAATATCGCCCTTGCTGTACTAACGTCGTCGCCTTGAAACTAGTGGTAAAAGTTCTCTGCTGTTAACTTTACTTCGGATGCTAGAGCTCGACAGCGGCAAAATCGAACTGGATGGAGTGGACATTAGTCAAGTGCCTAGAGATTCAATCCGGGAACGGTGCTTTGTTTCCGTCGCGCAGGATCCCCTGATCTTATCGAATGAGACCCTGCGACACAATCTAGATCCGGGACACCTTGAGTCAGACACGGTTTTGGTCCATGCATTGATAAAGACGGGGCTTCAGTCACATTTCGGAAATGACAGTTTCAATGAGGACTTCAGCCCTCTGACCAGCGGCATCCCAGATCCGGGCAGCCACTCGTTCCTCGACACGGAGGTATCACGGTTTCCAGCCCTGTCAGCGGGACAGAGTCAGATATTTGCTCTGGCACGAGCCCTCGTAAAAGTGAAATCTTTGCGGAGCGTTGGGCTGCAGCCAGTCGTTCTCCTGGACGAAGTCACCTCGTCGGTTGACTTGGCCACAGAATCTACAATACACGAAGTCATCGACGAAGAGTTCACTAACAATGGTCATACTGTTATCATTGTTGCTCATAGGCTCAGTGTTCTAGTTGGCCATGCGAAGCCCGGTAAGGACATCATTGTCTGGATGGGCGATGGACGGATACAAGAGGTCATCACTGATGTCACGCCGATGATCTTGAAGGGACTTTCTCAGCAGAACAATGTTTAGGCAAATTCGTCGGATAGATTTCATTTGATCTCTTCTTTAGACTTATACTCGTAGATTGTTAGAACTCCAGGCTCAAGATCACCTGAACCAGTGAGGTCTGGAATGCAGCGTCGCGCCTGCGGACCGAAGGAGCGGTGAGGGCCTGGCACGAGTATTATATAGGTCTTAGAGCTGCCCCTATTCAGGAGCCCAACGCGTAAACTCTGGAGCCCGAGCGATAGTAGATAGAGTAGTCAAGTCAGTCTGTCATCTCCGTACCTGCGAGTTCCAACAACAAGTTCCTTCGCAAAACGCTATTGGGCCTGCTTGTTTGAACAAATGCACGGATTCTCGCATCTACAGCATAACTAGAGAAGCATTCTACTAATTAAAGATTAAACTAACGAGATGCTATCTGTTAATCTAGGCGAATGTTCACTGAATGTTCTGAGCACCATAGATCTGAACAAGGTCTACACGCATTCGACAGTTAATGGACTTGTCAACCAGACTTCGTATTAACAAAGGAACAACACTTGGGTTGTGTCGACCTTGTGTGGTGGCAAAAGCGCACTGGCATCCTTCCCGAAAAATCCCAGAGTTGAAGAAACACCCACTTGAGCTTGTTCACTCTGATTTGTGTGGTCTCCGGCCTCAACTTCTGGTGCTAAGTATCTCGCAACCTATAAGGACGATCCAACACGGTTTGGCTAGGATTTCCTTGCTAGAAAGGAAGGCTTCTTCCGATTTTCTCGCCGATGAGGCGAGAACTAAGAAGGAAACTGGCAGGAAGCTGAAGATCTTCCGTTCTGATGGTGGTGGTAAATATCTGTCAAAAGAGGTGGAAAATTACCCTAAGGATGAGGGAATTGCCCATGAGACCACTCCACGTTCGACCTCTGAGATGAATGGGGTGGCAGAACGAATGAATCAGACTGCAATTGAGGAAGGGAGAGGCCTTCTCGACGATGCCGACGATGACAATCCTAGTTTCGCTCGCACGATCTTTCAAGACGACAGAGGCAAAAAAGTTCTAGTCGAGACTTGAAAGGTTTTATTAGAGTATTTTGACCCTACAACGATGGTTATAGTATAGATTTCAAAAAGGTCCCCAAGGGTCTAAACTGTTAACACCTTAACTAGAACCCCTTAGCGCATTCCCGTTCCATAACTTGTGCGAGAGCAGATCTATCACCTAGTTCATCCTTTACTAAGTCCATACTCTTAATTCTCCTAGCCTTAGTTCCCCTCCTTAACTGATTTCCTCTGCTTGACTGTTTCTACAATCCACTCAATACGGCCATGCTCCGCAATCTCCATGAACTGAAACGTATGAGCCGTATCAAGGTTCCCGTTAGGCTTCTTTGTAGTCGAGATGTGCCGCTCAGCAAGCTGGTTACCGTCGCGTAGGAATTGTGTGACAGTTAGATTGACGCTCCCAGGCGTCAGTATTTCGCGGAGCCAGCGAATGTGCGCAACCCAGGCGGAGAAGTCGCTCGTTTTGCCTCCGTCTTCGTCATAATGCTTAAATGTGGGGGTAAACAGCTTCGACAGGTCGACCTCTGTCTCCTCAGCCTTGCCAGAGAAGAGGCTCATGAGAGCGGCCTGCAAGGTGTCTCTCTGGTTGGCGAAGGTGGTCTTGTGCAATGCATTTGTGTCAGCCATTGCTGTATGTAGTAGGTAAAGGTATGATATTGTTGCGTGAATACGGGCATTCACTTCCAATAGCTGACGGCCACCCGAAGATTCTGTTTGTGTTCATGCATGGAAGCCACCATGCATGGAACACTGTTTGATAGTCTTCACTTCTTTATTTG